>Ga0257113_1000701_pt1 | contig 11332 bp, 9 predicted proteins | sample LP_taG_4_FD_191568 | JGI IMG/M metagenome (GOLD analysis project Ga0257113, IMG submission 191568) | Marine microbial communities from Northeast Subartic Pacific Ocean, Canada - LP_J_2015_P26_2000m | ecosystem: Environmental > Aquatic > Marine > Oceanic | place: Canada: Northeast Subartic Pacific... | reverse complement strand
AGAAGTAGAATCAGAGTCCGATGATGGTGTCGGTGAAGGAGGATACGCAAAAGAAACTTCCGATGAATACAAGCAAAAGCAGCAACAACTGATACGTGAGCATATATCCCAGGCAGACATGGTCATTACTACTGCACTCATACCAGGCAGAAAAGCGCCAATACTTATTGATAAGGATGTTGTAGAGATCATGAAGCCTGGGTCGGTAATCATGGACCTTGCTGCTGAGAATGGTGGAAACTGTGAGCTCACAGAAAAAGATACTGTCGTTAACCATCATCAGGTAGTTATAGATGGAACCTCTAACATACCTGCTACCATGCCCATTCATGCAAGCGAACTATATGCGAAAAATATAGCAGCCCTGATCCATCATATGACAAATGATAATGGTCTAAACCTAGACATGGATGATGAGATTATCGCTGGAGCAACTTACACTCATGATGGTAATATTACCCACGAGGCGACTAAAAACATTCTAAAGGATCAGTAAATGGATATTAATATTCTCACTGTATTTATTCTTGCCGTTTTTGTGGGCATAGAGATTATCACAAAGGTTCCGCCCACTCTTCACACGCCGCTAATGAGCGGTTCCAATGCAATATCAGGAATAGCGATTGTTGGCGCAATAATATCAACAAAAATTGATGGAAATTATGGTACCTGGCTTGGTCTTGCCTCAGTGATTTTTGCCACAATAAATGTTGTAGGAGGTTTTATGGTTACAGACAGAATGCTAAAAATGTTTAAAAAGAAATAAAACCTTATGCACTGGGAAAACATATTATACGTACTCTCTTCGATCTTATTTATCTTTGGAATAAAAAAACTTAGCCACCCAAGAACAGCCCGAAGTGGAAACCTGATTGCCTCACTGGGAATGGTTATTGCCGTCATCACAACACTAGTAGTTAGTAAAAACATTAGTTATGAACTAATTGGCATAGGAATTATCATTGGCTCAATCATTGGGGCTTTCTTTGCTGTAAGAGTAGAAATGACCCAGATGCCGCAAATGGTCGCTATTTTTAATGGCTTTGGAGGTATCGCATCTGCTCTTGTTGCTGCAGCAGAGTTTATTAATCCCAGTGATGCATTATCCTTGTTTAGTCTTTCTACTATTTCTTTATCAGTGTTTGTTGGCACTCTAACATTTACTGGTAGTTTTATTGCATTTGGTAAGCTACAGGGTTTTGTTAGCGGTAAGCCGATCGTATTTCCTGGGCAGCAATTATTAAATGGGCTGCTAGCAATCTCTGTAATCGGTTTAGCTGTATATATAGTATTATTTCCCGAAAATTTTAATATTTTTTATACGCTCGTTGCCCTCTCAGCTGTAATCGGAATCACACTGACAATCCCAATCGGGGGAGCAGACATGCCTGTAGTGATCTCTCTGTTAAACTCATACTCCGGTATTGCCGCCGCTTCTACAGGGTTCATCTTAGACAATAATGCACTGATTATTTCAGGAGCACTGGTTGGAGCATCTGGATTGATTCTCACAAATATTATGTGTAAAGGGATGAACAGGTCTCTGGCTAACGTAATATTTGGTGCTGTTGGTCTGGAACAGGATTTAGGTTCAGACGGTGAGGCAAAAGAGATAAATATTAAGAGTTATTCTACTGAAGAAGCTGCCATTATATTTGACACAGCAGATAAGATTATTGTCGTCCCTGGTTATGGCTTAGCCGTTGCCCAGGCTCAGCACGCTATGCGCGAGGTCGCAGACTATCTATCAGGAAAAGGCAAAAAAGTATTGTACGCGATCCACCCCGTAGCAGGCAGAATGCCTGGTCACATGAATGTATTACTCGCAGAGGCAAACGTACCCTATGATCAGCTAAAAGATCTTGATCAGGTAAACAATGAGTTTGAGGACTGTGATGTTGCTCTAGTAATTGGTGCAAATGATGTTGTAAACCCTGCAGCGAGACACGATGCTTCCTCTCCTATCTATGGAATGCCAATATTAGACGTTGACAAATCCCAAACAGTTATTATCAACAAACGTACGATGAACACAGGATTCGCTGGGGTTCAGAATGAGCTCTTTGGTTATGATAACTCTATCATGGTTTTTGGAGACGCAAAAGACATGCTACAACAGCTTCTAAAAGATCTTAAAGAATTATAATCAGGTTTTTGGACTAAAAATAATTTTCTTTATGGACAGATACTTTCCAATAAAAATAATACTTACCGTAAGTATTTTTCTTTTTCTTGAGGCTATTTTTGCACAGCGTTGGACACCAGAAGATGATTTTAATCACATCAAAACATTTGACGCTGTACTTAAAAAAACTGTAACCGAACTTTCAAATATCAGTCCTATCAAAAAAGATAACAATGAGTACTTTAGCAATAAACAATATGATCAGATTGAGGGACTTTATTTTCGTTATTCGCTATGCACAAGATCATTGCTTGATATTGTAAACGCTTACAAAGATTTTTCGAATAGATCAAAATATACAAAAAATAACGTCCAAGCCTTTATCCTTGGATACTGTGCAACACTGACCATTTATAAATATAGCGCTGAACTTATTTTAAACACTTCGGGTAAACCATTACTGATCGATAAACTAAATGAAGAATACCCTCGAACAGAGATAAAAGGAGGCGGTTTAGACTTTATAATAAATAATCTCACCAATCCGGATTATATAAATAATCTTGATATTGCACATGAGTTCTACCAACGGCAAATAAATGATAATAACCAACTCTATGACACATCTGAGTTTGATACAATCATAATTGAGCTAATAAAAACGACCACAGAGCTCAGCTCTGCCTACATTAACCATAAAAAAACTATTATAGATAAATACACAATACTCCCGCTAGAGGCAGCGGATATCATGCAGGTTACCACGATCGAAGAAACAGTTAATGATATGATCAATGCCGCAGGAGGACAACTAAAAGCGATCCAGGAATTTTTATTTACTCTCACTGGAGACATAAGAATGCCGCTGGTTGATGGTATAACATTTAGCCGCAGACAAAAAAGAAGTCTAAGAAAATCTCTAAAACCAGGTGACATAATACTTACCTTTTCTAGTGGATATTTGAGCAATATTTTCTTGCCTGGATATTTTAAACACGTGCTAACATTTACCGGAACCCATGACCAAAAAAAGAACAAGTATATAAAGGACATTCGTTTAAAACCAGAGCAACAAAAGTTAATAAGTACTGAACATGATATTATTGAGGCAAACTCGGATGGCGTCACAACAAGTAAATTAGAAAATTATTTAAATGGATACGCAAACAGAATGATTATATTTAGACCAAGCCTAAGTGACGATGATATTTATACTGTGATGAACAACCTCCACTCTTACCTAGGCGTTGCTTATGATTTTGACTTTGACCTAGAAAACGGAGAAAAACAAACCTGCATAGAAATCATCTACAGATCCTACAATGGAATAGGAAATATAAAAATAGATTTAGAGGAAATTTTTGGTACAACTACGCTGACTGGTGATAATCTGCTAGAATATTTTATTAAAGATGATAAAACAAAACTTATTTTGCTAGCCGTAGAGAACGAGAACAAACCAGGTAGAGCAGAATTTCTAACTGACGAGGATGCTATATCATACCTAAAGCAAAATGCTCCAGAAGAAATAAATACCAGTAATTAACAATATTCTATGATTCAATCTTTACTTTAAGTGCATTAGTAAATAAGCCAAGGGAGATATATTTAGAGCAAACTGCGTTGGCATAATCTTCCGAGTAAAAGGTTCCTACAATAAAAATAATTCCGCCACGTTTTTTTACTGATTCAATGTTTGGAATAAGCTCTCTAACTGCCTCTGTTTGCTCATCATTCTGGGGCACAATAACAACCTCAAACGCATCGATTGAGCCACCCTCTTCCATACTTACATAGTGGGCTATCATTCCGGTAAACTCTCCAACTGCCATTGCCTCTTCTTCTGTGACCTCATCATCTGCCTCAGCCATCATGTTGATAAGGTCTACCAGGTTTTGTGCTACCTCAACATCAGGCTTTTCATCCAGATATGACTGTACGAGCTCTTTTAGATCAATAAGGTTTGTTGCTTTCTCAGGTTTTCCGATTTTTATATCCGGTATATTAATATGCCATTTTTCTGCAAAATCATTTATCAGGTCTACTTCTTCCTGAGCGATATCATCATCAATAGCAGCAAGCTGAGTGAGTATCTCAATAATCTTTGTAGCACCATGGGGTCGGAGCATCGCGCTTAATAGATCGGTTGACTCACTTTTCTCCGCTCCTAGCGCATCCAATAAAAGTGTAAAGAAATTTTTATCACGGTTTTCCTCAACAAAATATCCCATGCTGATAAGCGTAAACACTGTTGCAAGAATTAGACCGAGAACATATTTCACAGCTGATGGATAGTCTGCACTGATTAAAATACTATTTAGTAAAAATGGAATAAGGGTAGCAAACCCCAAAAGTGAGGCAACAATAGAGATACTATTAGCAACCTCAGAAATTTTTCTACGCTTCCAAACCTTATTAATCTTCAGATAAAACTGAAAAATTGAAAACATGAGCGCACTCGCAACAAGTGCTGCGATAATCTTAATTAAAAGCCCCGGACGTTTATAAAGAACATATGTATTTATTTGAGAGCTAGTGTTCTCTTGGTGATCATAGTTTAGTTGAAATTTATCTTCACCCAAAACATTGAGCGCTGTATATCCATCTCCAGATAGGTTTTGCATTTTATACTGACCGTTTTCAAAGTCAAACCTCAATTTTGAACCGCTGGATAGTTCTATCTCTACTCTATCTGAGCTGGCATCTACAACAATAGAGTCTTTATTATTTGTGCTGTGGTAAAACCCACTGGATAGTTCAACAGGCTCAGCAACTAAGAAAGATAAGGCAAAGCCAATAACAACAATTTTCTTTATTATGAACATATTTTTCTCTATGGATTATATAATAACTACAAAAAATACAAAATCTTATATAAATCTGATAAAACTATTTCCACTCCGGATAGCGCACATGCTGTACTTGGTTAACTAGGTGGCCCGATACTGGAAAACTAATCACGGCATAGTCAATGCTTCTTGCATAACTATAGTACCAGTCTTCTCCTGTCTTATGCTTATCAACAAAATCAGGGGAACCAAGTAGCTCTCTTATTTGGTTCTTATCTGAATATATAGGACTTATTTTATTCCACTCCATTGAAACCGCAGGAGGCATAATAACGACCGGTTCAGGAATAGGATCTGGCTTCGGCTGTTTCTTAAACGGACCGATACACCCAGTAGATGAAAAGATTATAATAAAAAAGAATAAGAATAGTATATTCATTAAGGTTGATAATTTGGATCGATCTTAATAAATAGTACGTTCTCACCGCCATTCCCAAAAGATTCTGTGTATCCAATAATAAGTAGTTCTCCACTATTGCCCCTTGCTCCTCTTATTGCTTTATCATCCATACTCCCGCCAAAAGTCTGGCTATAAATTTCATTCCCGGTATAGTCCGTGCTCACAACCCATATATCGTACAACCCTTGGCCAATAGACTCAGTAGACCCGGTAACCATATATCCTCCTGCATCCTTTTCATGCGCATAGTTTCCAGTCTCTGTATAGCTTCCGCCAAACGTTTTTTGCCACTCCATCGAACCTCCGGTACTTGTTTTCACAAGCCACAAATCATCCCAATTTCCGTTGCCATATGATTTTGTTGCACCAGCTATAATATATCCACCGCCTGATACTTCACTTATGTGGTTACCGCCGTCAGCGCCTCCTCCTCCATAAAGACTGTGCCACACTTCTGCTCCATCTGTATCAATATTAATAAGACAGAGCTTATCGTCTACATTGTTTGCATTTTCTTTGCCAACGATTAAAAATCCTAGATCCTGTCTTTCTATAATATACTGTGCCCTGTCACCAGGGCCTGTACCATATAAATTTTCCCATATTTTTTCGCCTGAAGAATTGGTTTTTATCACAAACACAGATGGTATGCGTCCGCTTTTACCTGCGACAATAAAGTCTCCTTCTGAAGTTTCCTGCACAGAGTTCCCATAGTCATTCCCACTTGTCCCAAAAGATTTAATCCACTTTGAAGAATTCTCTGAACAGGTACCTCCATCGCTATATAGACAGCTCTCACCATTCGCATCAGTCTTAATGAGCCAGAGATCCATATCCCCTCCACTACTAAATGACTTGGTATAGCCGGTGATAATATATCCTCCGTCTGATGTCTGCGTAATATCCCTGCCAATATCATTTCCCTGCCCTCCATATGTTTTTGACCAGGAAAACTCTCCCAAGCCGTCTACCTTTAAGATCCACAAGTCAGACCCTCCGGCGCCATAAGACGTGGACGAGCCAACTATCACATATCCTCCGTCTGAGGTTTGTTTCACCGAGTATCCACGCTCATTCTGGGTACCACCATAGTTCTTTATCATCGTAAATGGCATGTTTGCCTGGACTATGCTACTCTCACTAAAAAAGCCCCAGTGATCCTCTACGATTATTTGGTAGTACTTTAGAGGATCGGTTAGATTAAGCACCAAAGAGTGAGTGGTGTCATTCTTAACTGCGTTAGTCACAATAATAGTTTTTCCAAACATATCGCTTGAGGTTGATGAATAGAGATGGTACCTAAGAAAGTCAGTGTCAGGGCTGATTGACCATGAAAACCTCAGTATACCATTGTTGTATCTAGGAACTTGTAATATTGGAACAGTTGGGTGTCCATCTAATACGCTGTAACCAGTGCTTAATACTGAATATCCATAAATATCTGTGACCATCACAAAATACCATGACTGCTGTGTTGGGTCAAACTCAGAGGTGGTGAATACTGTGTCGGTCTGCTCGGTAATCTGTCCGATCTCAACCATATCACTGCTACCTGCTGATTCTGAAACATATAGTGTATAGCTCTTAAAATCATCTTCTTTTGACTGCCCGAAAAGAATCGTAATCTGGCTAAGGCTGTAGCTAATGTTTTCGATCTCGACGCTATTAGGTATGGATAATGAATTATCAACCGTTAGGCTTATCGGACTGCTTTCTGCAGAGTTGCCATTTACATCTTGTGCTACAGCATTGATCGAATAGGTACCATTTTCCATACTAATTGTGTTCCACTCAAATATATAAGGCTCTTTGGAAACAAGAAAACTGTCCAGACTATCATTCACGAAGAACTGGACAAACTCAACCTCCTCATTGTCCGTTGCCTCACATGTGATAGTCACGATCTCATTTACAGTGCTGCCACTTGCTGGCGATACAATCGATACCTCCGGGGCAGACTTATCACCCTTATCCTCTTCACAAGACCAGAATAGTAACAATGCAAAAAATATTGCTAAAGATCTCATGCCTGAAATATACATCAAGCAAAATTACAATATTGCGATCTAGATGTTATATTTGTTTTATTAAGTTTTTTCTATTAATCAGCTTGCAATCTGTCATAGATAACTAGAGCAGAACCAATTGGAAAGGTTTTAAGATAACCATGACCTCGTAATATCGATTCTACTTGTAAGGATAATCCCGAATGATAGTAATCAATCAAGTAATCAAGTTTTAAGACTGGTTCTGAGGCTATACTAAACTTTTCAATCTTGTAAAACACTGACTTAACGGGTAATAATTCGTGGTTATTCAGTTTCCTAATTTTTCTGGAAAACTCTTGGTATGCTTTATCACCATCACCCTCTTCTTCACCAATCATGATGTGTAACTGATGATGGTATTCACTCAAAAATTCTAGCGCTTCAAGCTTTTGTACAAAACTTTCCCGCTCAGAAATTACGTTTTTACTACTGCATCCAAAAAATGCTAAAGATAGACCTAGGAAAACAGGCATAATAATTTTTGGTATACTTATCAAATGTGATAATCATAACGTTTGATTAACCTTCTTCTATCAAGCTTATTTGATTCGAAATATTAAAAATCAAATAGGAACGAAAAATTTATATTCCTTGGCATATTGGGCCTAACGCCTGCAGGGCGAGAGGCAACAATTGATTTATCATTAAATAAATTTAATATCTTTGATTCAAACATAAAGTTTTGACTTATTCTGTATTTTAAAACAAGGTCAACTATATTAATCTGATCCGTGCTATGTAATGGATCTATTGCTCCTTGTCCAGCAACTGTTCTAATGTTTGCTACATGTTTAAATCGAGAATATAATTTTAATTTGTTTAACTCAAAACCAAGTCTGAGATGAAACATATTTTTAGGTATATATGGCAGCTCATCATTGACACTTACATCACCCCAAGGACCAAATTCACTATCAAAAGAATTAAAAAATCTTGCATCCGTATATGTATAACTCATAGAAATAGGGAACACAACATTTTGCATTACATACATTTTGTTTAATGAAAACTCAATTCCTTTAATTAAAACTTTTCCCCCATTAAACTGAGCATAAGTGCCGGATCCTGTAGACTCGGTATCCTCTCCTAATAAATTTTTATAATCATTATAAAAATACAAAAATTCAAAGGAATTAAGCCCATTGTTATATCTTAAACCTAGCTCAGAATTAACACTCTCTTCAGGAAGAACATCATCCTCATCATCAATGCCAGGTCCCGGTGGAGAAAAACCAGTATGAATACCACAAAAGAGATTAAGCCCATCTTTAATAAGGTGGGAAATACCAATACCTGGTACCACTACATTAATTTTGGCTGATTTGATTAATGATGCAACTGAATCTCTATCGATATTAGAACCCCAATCACTTCTTTCTAAGTCAATAGATTCAAATCGGCTACCAGCCGTAATAATGGTATTGTTTATTTTTATCTCATTTTCAATAAATACTGATCTGGCATTAGCAGTGTACAGCCTATTATTTTTACTTCCAATACCCTGAGTACCAGCAGTAGTGATAAGAAGATTACTATTTTCCATTTTATAAAGATCTGACCACTGAAACCTGTCCATTTCGTCATAGTGGATCCTGAGACCAAACATTAGACTATTATTTATATTATTAATTTTAAACACTGATCGCAAGATAGATTGGAGTCCCTGTGATTTGTAGTCTCTATTATTTGCTTTTATATCATAAACGTCATCCGCGCTATTCTCAGCAGAAAGTAGTTGGTAACCTACATCAGATTCATCTCCAGAAAGAATTGAGCTAATACTTTGTTCGCCTACCTTATTTAGCTTATACCAATTTCTGTGAAAACCATTTTGATACAATGCTGCGGTTATATTAGTATTTCTAAATAGTTTCAAAGCACCGGTCAAAGAAATTTGGTTATGATCTGCTGACATTTGATCTTTTTGAGATGCTCTATATCTCCTAAAAGGGTCTTTGGCAAAGTCCGAACGAATAAGCCCAAGATAGGTTTCATTACTGATCTCATTTGTCTGACTTATTTTTAACTCAGCTGCAGCAAATTCCCTATCCGTATTTAATCTTGCTTTAAAAAGGTAGTCATTTTTTCTAAAACCAGTTTCATCACCTCCGTCTATGCTTTTGAATCCATCGGTTTTATCTAATAAGGTCTGAAACATGATACCATAGTTCTTGCTAGATACACCTGTCTTAAATTTGCCTAATCTCGTTCCAAAACTGCCTGTAGAGACTGTACCCTGAAATTTTAATTTTTCTGGTATTGAGGCAGATATATAATTAATGGCCCCACCTGTTGAGTGAGGACCATACTTTATTTGTGATGAACCTTTTCTTATCTCAAAAGATTCCATCCTACCTGCTGTCGGAGAATAATATGCCGCAGGAGAAGAATATGGAGCAGGAGCAATAGGTATACCGTCCTCCATCATATTAATTTTTGCGCTCCTCTCTAGTCCACTGCCCCTCATCCCTATATTTGGACGAAGTCCATAACCATCCTCTTCTTGTGTGTATACTCCTGGAACTTGAGATATAACCCTGTTTATATCTGTATCATTAAATTCTATAACCTCAGCTCTTGAAATCAAAGAGGAAGAACCGGCCAGTCTAAAAAAATTCTTGGTAGCACCTATTAGACTTGCCCTATCAGCAATAACTTCAACCGGAGAGAGCTCAATTGATTTTTTGTCCATTGATATATATATAAATTCATTTTCATTAGTATTATAACTTTGGTTGTATTGAGTATAGCCGATAGCGTTGACCCTTATCATAATACTATCTGTATCTGTGTGTAATGAGAAAAATCCTTTTTCATTTGTTGTTAAGCCTATTTCTTCAATCCCGCTGACTACAATATTAGCATCAGCAATTGGAGATCCTGTTGAAACATCCTTAACAACACCAACATAGGTGTTAGCAAAAACATTGGAGACGGTTAACAATATAGTTAATATAATTTTATTCATTCGAGGTTTTCTTTTTATATTATTATTTTGTTGCAAATTTTCTCCACCTATAACTGAGGCCGGTCACCATTGATAACCAAAATATAAGCTCAATAAGGCTTGGGTCTCCGTTATAGCCAAATAATCCTTTAAATAAACCTCCAATGTGTCCTTTATCATGCAATAGCGGATAAGTTCCATCAGCAAGTTTTGGCGGATTAATATCCCATATTCTGCCGTAGTCTTTGATAATACCGGCTGACTCAAGCTCATGGATGCCATAGGTAAACATACCAGCAGCGACAAAGATCAATAGTATTGAGGATACATTAAAGAATGTTTTTAACGGTACTTTTTTGCCCTGAACAAATATTAAAAAGGCAATACCAATGCCCAGAGCAGTGCCAACAAGAGATAAACCAATGTTCAATCCCCCTTGTTTTACCATAACTCCATAAAGGAACAATATTGTTTCTATGCCTTCCCTAAAAACAGAGATAAAGGATAAAGCAAATATACCATACCCGACTTTATCATTCGACAAGACTTCATCTGCTTTTTCTTTTAATTCTTCAGCAATGTTACGGTTTTTTGCCATCCAAACAATGACTGTGCCTAGTATCGCTGCGGCAGCGATCATTACAATACCCTCAAACAGCTTTGCTGCCTGGCCTTTAAACCCATTGGCAAACATCTGAAACAAGATAGACCCAACTATGCTAGCTCCGATCGCAGAGATAACACCCTGCCAGAGCCTAAGAATTGCTCCGTGCTGCTCTGTCTTATTTAAATAGGTATATAAAATACCTACAATGAGTGAGGCCTCTAAAACCTCTCTGAACACGATAATTAATTCTGCCATATTTTTCTATAACAAATGGGCTCAGACTCAAAGATGGAAACTGTTCTTGGAGTTTTGACTTATATAAACCGAATCGGAGCCCGATATTGTCAATAATTTTT
>Ga0257113_1000698_pt1 | contig 11342 bp, 11 predicted proteins | sample LP_taG_4_FD_191568 | JGI IMG/M metagenome (GOLD analysis project Ga0257113, IMG submission 191568) | Marine microbial communities from Northeast Subartic Pacific Ocean, Canada - LP_J_2015_P26_2000m | ecosystem: Environmental > Aquatic > Marine > Oceanic | place: Canada: Northeast Subartic... | reverse complement strand
TTAAGGTCCTTTCGAGCTCTTTGGCGATTAGGAGGGTGACATCTTTCTCTAATAGATTTTTTCCAACTGCTCCAGGATCTCTTCCTCCATGACCAGCATCGATTGCCACAATAATATCTCTAAGATTTTTAGAGATTGTTCGATCTCGCCTAATCTCTAGAATTAAATCAACTCTATCTTTGTGTTTAATTTGCCAAGGTTTTTTCCAGTACACTGAGCCTTTTAAATCTATAACAAGCCTAACATTTTTTCCCACTTCTGAGGCGCGAACTAATTTAATTGGAGTCAGCGCTTGGGCATTTATAGCGCTATCCAATGAAGTGTTTTTTAAATCGATGACTATTCTCGATGGATCATCTAAAGCATATGAATTAATTAAGGCAACTTGATCTAGATGAAAAACTATCTTTAGATTTCCTGATGATAATTCAACAATTTCAGCAAAGGATATTTTGTTAGATGCCTCAGAATTAACAACAAAAAAACAAAAGATACCAAGTAATAGCTTGCGACTAAATATTTTCATAATTAACTTTAATGCTTGATTTAAATTGATTATTTTTTGTGTCTAAAGATGCTCGCCTTCTTTGATTGTCATGGGCAAGGTAAATTATAAGATCAGAAGGTCTTTTTGTTTGAAGATTTTCTGGCCATTCAATAAAAATAATCTTTTGTTTTTTTGTTGATCTATCAAGATTTAAAATATCTATATCTTCTAATGAATTAATCCTATAAAGATCTATATGTAAAAAAAGCCTATTTTCTATTTCATATTCTTCACATAAGGCATATGAAGGACTAGTTACTAAGTTTTTCCAGCCAAAATTTTGAAGGGTACCTCTTACTAAAGTTGTCTTTCCAACGCCTAAATCACCGCTTAGATGAACCTCAATATTAATGTCACCCATTTCTTGAATTACATTGCTGATCGCTGCTCCAAGCTTCAAAGTATCAGATTCATTTTCTAAAATAAGTTTTAACATTTAGTCTTAATTAAGTGCGTTTCTTATATGAGGTATAAGTTCGCTGGCTGCAAGCCCAATATTGCCTATTTCTTTTGCAAAAGAATCTCCAGCATTGCTATGCAAAGCTACACCGGCAACCGCTGCGTCTAAAGGTTGAAGCCCTTGTGCCATTAATGAACCTATAACACCAGAGAGAATATCTCCAGATCCTGCAACAGCTAACTCAGGACCACCTGAAGAGGAAAGATAAGACTCCTCACCATCATGAATTACAGTTCCATGGCCTTTTAATACAATTATTCCTCCAAACTTTACATGCAAATCTTTTGCAGCTTTTAAACGATTTTTTTGAATTTTTTCGGTTGTAATACCCAGCAAGCTTGATGCTTCCCCTGGGTGAGGGGTGAGAATAATATCTTTTGGCAAGGCCATTTTAGTAAAAGGTTCTTTTGTTAATAATCTTAAAGCTCCAGCATCTAACAAGGTAGGTATTCGATTTTTTTCAGCATAAGTTATTAATTTGTATAATAGTTGTTCTGACCAATAGTTCTCAAACATACCTGGACCGCAAACAAACACATCAGACCATAAAAAGTTTTGTTCAAGATCTTGGGCATTATCTGCACCACAAACCATGACTTCTGGATTTTTTGCAAGACTTGGAGAGACATGAGATTTTCTTGTTAATAATTTTACTAAACCAGTTCCAGTTTTTAATGCAGTTTCTGATGTGAGAATTCCAGCACCCCCATAACCTTCATCACCAGCAACAATAAGCAGCTTTCCATGGTTTCTTTTGTGAGCATCCTTTTTTCTTACGGGGAGTTTAGATTTAATATCTTTGTAACTAAATTCATGAACAGCCGGCTTTACAATTTTATTCATATTAAACCCAAGATCTTTTAAAACAATATCTCCACTGTAAATTTTACCTTGGTTTATTAATTGTCCAAGCTTTAAACCAAGAAAAGTAACTGTAGAGCTTGCATTGAAGCAAACTTTAGATATTTCACCTGTATTAGAATTTAATCCAGTCGAGATATCAATAGCTATTTTATTGTAAAAAAGATTAGCAGTTTTGATTATTTTCTCAACCCTGGCAGGTAAATCTACCCTTCCCCCAATTCCAAAAATTGAATCTACAATTACGATTTTAAGATTATCCTCATCATAAACGTCTTCAAGGCATTTTTTTAGAAATTTATGATCAATTTTCTGAAAGGTATGATTTTCAGATTTTAATTTGCATAATGCAGATTTTTGTTTAGATGGCATAACATCTATAATTCTTATAGAAATAGGATTTTTAGGGGCATTAACTTTTGCAATGCTAACGAGTTCATTTGCTATGCAGTATCCATCCCCCCCATTATTTCCAGGACCACATAAGATAATAAAAAAGCTATTTGGGTATTTTTCATAAAGCCATTTTGCAGATTCTTCGGCAGCTTTTTCCATCAACCACTCTAAGTTATCTGATGGAGACTTACATAAACTCTTCTCAAATTCCTTGATTTGTTTAGCTAAATAGGCTTTTGTCAATTTATAAGTTTATATATGCCAATCTATTAGATTTAAAGGAGCCCATCCATAATTCATCTCCGACCTTTACCGCGACAGTTCCAACTCCCATATTAGTGCTATCAAATGAGTAAGTTTTTATTATTTCAAGGTTATCTCTGCTCAATTTTGTTACTGACCATGGCAAAGTACAATTAATATTACCTGCGCATTTTTCAAAATCTCTTAGACCAAAGTTATGCCATGTTACCCATATATATCCGTCTCTTAAAACTACATTGTCAGGACCGTTATTTTTAAATTCTCCTAAAATTTCCATTGTATCTAAATCAAATAAACGGGTCTTATCTCCAAGATTGTAATTTACAGCCAATCTATTTTTTTCTATATCTAGCATGATTCCATTAGGATATGAGCCTGCAGTTTCTTTAAGTTCATCAAAGCCAGATTGCTGATTCCAATTAATAACCATTCCAGTATCAAATTTAAAATAGTAGTTAAACATCCATTCATTTAAAGAAAGATCTATGTCAAACATATGGGAAGCATAAAATGAGCCGTCTTTTTTCAGGCTAACATCATTAAGGTAATATTTTTCCTTGGTTGAAACACACCCCCTCCAAATTGCTGACCAGCCATTGATACCCTCAATAATTTCAAACATTTCAACACGCTCATTTGGCAAATGGCTCACAACAGCAAGTTGCAATTTTCCATCATTTCTTTCTATTAAATCTAAACCATGAGGAGCAAAAACTTCTTCTTTCTTTCTAGAGCAAGATTTGTCCCCCCAAGTATTTTTATCAAAACTGATAAGCAGATTTCTTTTATTTCTAGAAGGAATATGAAAGAGGGCTAAATCTCCAGGCAATACCTCTTGTATTGGTTTTTGTCCACCATATTCTGAGATAATAAAAAAGTTATTATCAGGCGTAAGAGCTAGATCCTCTGGGTTGGAAAAACCACAGACTACTTTTAATTCATCATTGCTTTCACAACCCTCTAGGGGATCAAATGGTTCAACATCCATGTATTGGGAAATTGCAATGATTCCAACCGCTATTATTGATGTTGCTATTAAGATTTTTTTCATATTAATTTAACTCCAATTTTTTAAATATTTATTAATGATGGAGGCAAGTTCTAAGGGCGAATCTAATGGTACATGATGAGCAGCCCCATCAATTACTTCAAAGGACATTGAATCTTTAAAAGCCTCTTTTATATATTTCATAATCTTAGATCCTAACAATAAGCTATTTCCTCCAGCAATAAACACACTAGGGCATTTAAACTTAAATTCATAATTATGGAGACGTTTCAGTGTAGCAAACAACTTATCATCAAATCTCCATCTCCAACTTTGATCTTCTTGTCGAATAGAATATTCAGCTATATATCTAATGAACCAATCATTTTCACAGTCTTGAGGCGGCATCAATCTAAATCTTTTTAAGATCGAAAGCTTGTCTTCATAATATTTAATTTTTCTTAATGGTCCAGTGCTTTCATGTTTATCATAGTCATAAGTAGGAGGGCGTATTGGAGAATCAATCATTATCAGACCAGCAGGAAATTCTGGCATTTCAGATGCTATATAACCAGCAAGATGACCGCCCAGTGAATGACCAATTAAATATACTTGTTTATTTTTTTCCATCGCCTTTTCATGATTAAGTATTGCAATAATTGCTTCGCCAAATGCCTCAAAGCTATATTCTGACCTGTGTTCAGATTCACCCATTCCAGGAAGATCTGGAGCGATTACTGAGCAATTATCATTAATAAGAGGAGCAATAGGGTCCCACCATTTCTTATGAGCGCCTGTTCCATGAACAAGAAGAATAATGTTTTTTGAGTTTTCTTTATCCCAAACTTGATACTTCAGATTACCCAATGATTGGGTTAAAGTTTCTATTCTAGGTTTTTCTGAAATAGCCTTATGAAACCAGTTTGGGGCTGTTTTAAGATCATTATTTAACGATTCAGTGATTTCCATTACGGCTTATTCTAATGGATAATATCAATCCATACTAATTATGAACACACTCATCAGGCCAGCAGCAACTGTTATTTTAATGCGTGAAGCATTAGATGGTTTTGAGGTCTTTATGTTAAAGCGAAGCACGCGATCTGCGTTTGGAAGTATATACGTTTTTCCAGGTGGAACAGTAGATGCAGAAGACTCCTCAAAAGAATTATACAAGCATTGTGAGGGGTTCAATGATGTTAAAGCTTCAGCAATGCTGGGAGTTAAAAAGGATGGATTGGCATACTGGGTTGCATGCATTAGGGAGTGCTTTGAAGAGGCTGGAATATTGCTTACAAATGAAGATGATCTATTATTGGGTGACCCAAAAAGACTTAATTATTATAGAGATAAGTTGAATTCACATCAGATTGCATTCAAGGAGATTTGTTGCAATGAAGGCTTAAGATTAAGAGCAAATAATATTGTTCCATGTGCTCACTGGGTTACACCCACCATAGAACCAAAACGTTTCGATACAAGATTTTTTTTAGTTAAAGTTGATACAAATCAGCTAGGCATGCATGATGGCTTTGAATTAACTGATAGCTTTTGGATTCAACCTCAAGAAGCCCTGAAAAGACTGGAAAGAGGTGAAATGAATATGATAATGCCAACAATAAACAACCTCACAAAACTTTGTGAATTTTCTTCAAGCAAAGATGCTTTTAATTATTTTTATGCCCTTGGAGAAAATGGTATTTCTACCATATTACCCAAATTTATAAAAAAAGATGGAGAGTGGTTAGGCTTTTTACCTGGAGATGAAGGTTATGATGATATCTGAACAAATGATCAAAAGAATTCCAGCAAGTAATAGCAGTATCTTTACTGGTCCAGGTACTAATAGTTATTTAATAGGAAAGGATGATTTGACCTTAGTGGATCCTGGGCCAAAGATTAATAAACATCTTGAAAATTTAGAAAAACTTGCTGAAGGTAAAATTAAGAGAATTTTGGTAACCCATACTCATCGAGATCATTCGCCTGGAGCCAAGGTGCTAGGTGAAAGACTTGGGGTACCGTTGATGGGGCGTTTGTTAAAAAAAGACGATTCTTTACAAGATAAAACCTTTCAACCAGACCATGTGCTTAGTCATGGAGATTTAATTAAGACAAATGAATACACAATAGAAGTTGTGCATACTCCAGGGCATGCATCAAACCATCTCTGTTATTTAGTGCAAGAGGAAGAAACAATGTTAACTGGAGATCACATAATGAATGGATCAACAGTTGTAATAGTTCCACCAGATGGGGACATGCAAGACTATTTAGATTCATTAGAGCTTTTGAGGGAATATCAATTTTCTAGAATTGGTCCTGGACATGGCGACTTTTTAAGCAATCCTATGGAGGTGGTTGATTGGATAATTGATCATCGAATTGGTAGAGAGAATAAAGTATTAGAAAAACTTAGCTTGATATCACCATCTACAAGCGAAGCTTTGGTAAAGGAAGTTTACGATGATGTTGATAAGAATCTCCATCCCATAGCCCTATGGAGCCTAGAAGCTCATTTACTTAAATTAAAAAATGATGGTAGGGCTCTTTTTGATTCTTCAGACAATACATGGGCTATTAAGTCCCAGTAACAATGTTTGCCTTTTTATTAGGTTGCCTATATTTAATTAATGCTCTTGCAGTTCTTTGGCTTGTTAAGAACAAATTTAATTTATTTGGTTTTATTTATAACAAAAAAAATAAGAGTTTTTTATTAATTTATGATTTGCCATTCATGGGATTAAGCTTATTTGCCTTGCTTGAAAAAGCTCACTGGATTTTAATAATACTATTTCTGATGCATCTATTGAATTCATTGGGTTTGATATTTAGACCAACCTACTTTTATCAGTCTTTAGAGGAGATGAAAGTAATTGGTGAATCTAGTTTAATTAACTACATAACTTTTATGAGCACAATTGCTGGCTTACTGTCCTTGTATGTGAGTTATCTATAAGCTCATTTTATTGGCAATAAGATTCTTAACCACACTTGGGTCTGCTAGGGTTGAAGTGTCTCCAAGTTCATCAAAATTTCCTTCAGAAACTTTTCTTAAGATTCTTCTCATAATTTTGCCAGATCTTGTTTTAGGGAGTCCTGGAGCCCATTGAATAAGATCTGGTTTTGCAATTGGACTTATTTCTTTGGCTACAAATTGTTGCAGTTCATTTTTAAGACCTTCTTCTTCTTTTTCTCCTATCATGAGAGTGACATATGCATATATTCCTTGACCTTTTATGGGATGTTCAAACCCCACAATTGCAGCCTCAGCAACTTTGGGATGAAGCACCAGTGCGCTTTCAATTTCAGCAGTCCCCAGTCTATGTCCAGAAACATTTAAAACATCATCTACTCTTCCTGTAATCCAAAAGTAACCATCGCTATCTCTTCTTGCCCCATCTCCTGTGAAATATGCATTTTTATAGGTTGAAAAGTAGGTATCTATCATCCGTTGATGATCACCATAAATACTTCGAATTTGACTTGGCCATGATTGGGTAATGATAAGATTGCCAGAATTTTCTCCATTTAAAAATGAACCTTCTTCATCAACAAGCTCGGGCTTAACTCCAAAAAAAGGAAGGGTTGCAGAGCCGGGCTTTACTGGGGTTATGCCTGCTATTGGAGAAATTAATGCAGACCCAGTTTCTGTTTGCCACCATGTGTCTATTATCTGACATGATTCATTACCAACAACTTTGTAATACCATTCCCACGCTTCAGGATTAATAGGCTCGCCAACAGTGCCCAAGATTCTCAGAGTTGCCCTAGATGTTTTTTTAACGTGGTCATTTCCTTGTGCCATTAAAGATCTTAATGCAGTAGGCGCAGTATAAAAAATACTAATTTTATGCTTGTCACAAATTTCCCAAAATCTTGAAGGGCTTGGATAAGTTGGTATTCCTTCAAACATAAGGCTTGTTGCACCATTTGATAAAGGACCATAGAGAATATAGGTATGCCCAGTTATCCAACCCACATCTGCAGTACACCAATATCTATCTTCATTATGATATCCAAATAAGTATTTAAAGCTTAAATGAGCTCCAAGGAGGTACCCAGCTGTAGTATGCAAAACACCTTTTGGTTTTCCAGTTGAGCCTGATGTATATAGTATAAAGAGTGGATCTTCAGAATTCATTGGTTCACACGGACATTTATTCGAGGCAGATAAAAAGACATCATCATATGAAACATCTCTTCCTTCTATCCATTGAATATTAGAATTAGTTTTTTTGATTATCAAGCAGCGTTTAACGCCTGGACATTCTTCAAGGGCTATATCAACATTTTCTTTAAGAGGAATTGTTTTTCCACCCCTTATGCCCTCATCAGCAGTAATTACAATACTACAATCAGCGTCTAGTATTCTGTCTTTTAGAGATTCAGGTGAAAATCCACCAAATACCACAGAATGGATTGCACCTATTCGTGTGCACGCTAACATTGCGTAGGCCGCCTCAGGAATCATCGGCATATAAATGCATACCCTTGATCCTTTTGAGGCACCTAATTCTTTTAAAATGTTAGAAAATTTACATACCTTATTATGAAGTTCTTTATAAGAGATTTCTTCTGATTGATTGGGATCATCTCCCTCCCAGATGATTGCAGTTTTGTTTGAATTTTTTTTAAGATGTCTGTCAATACAATTAAAGGCAATATTAATTTTTCCACCTTCAAACCATTTAGTATTTGAAAAATTATTATTATGAACTTTTTTAAATGGCTTGATCCAAGAAAGATTTTCTAATGCCATTTTTCCGAAAAATTTATCTGGATCATTAATAGATTCTTTGTACATTCTTTCATAGCTAGGGAAGTCTTCTATGAAAGGGTTCTTTATGTTTTGAGGCGGTTGATATGTTTTGTCGCTCATACGAACATAAAATCTTAGAAAAGTGATGGTTGAGGATTGATAAAATTCTTTCCTCTAGGATCAGACATAATTTTATTTATTAGCAATTTATAGTCAGCGCTATCTACTTGAAGATCAATATCTGCTGCATTAATGATAATAAGAGGAGCATTTTCAAAATATAGAAAGAATTTTGAATAAGCATCATTTAATTTTTCTAAATAATCTATTGTTAGAAATTTTTCATCTGGATCACCTCTTTTATTTATTCTCTCCAATAAAACCTCCACAGGAGCCTGAAGGTAGATCACCAAATCAGGTGAGGGTGCATCTAATGTTAAGTGCTCATAAACCTTATCATATAGACCCATTTCTTCTTCAGACAAAGTAGCTTCTGCAAATAGTCTGTCTTTTTCTATTAGAAAATCAGCAACACGAACAGGTTCAAATAATGATCTTTGTTTTAGATCTTCAATTTGTTGCATGCGTTGAAATAAGAAAAATAATTGTGTTGCTAAAGCAGACTGTTTAGGGTTTCGATAAAAACTTTTTAAGAATGGATTTTCGGCTGGTTGCTCTAGGAAAACATCATACTTAAAAGATTCAGCAATTTTATGAGCAAGGGTTGTTTTACCAACACCAATCGGGCCTTCTATGGCAATATATTTTGGAAGTAGAGCTTCCTTTAAAGCTGGTTCCATAAGGTTTTTGTTTTGTTTTATAAAGGTTAGCTTAACTCTTCCAAGAAACCAAATTTTTTCTCAACAGGAGTCTTCCTTGATTTCCTTAATGTTTGTAACATTTCAATTTTCTTGGGCCGATTGATTTGCTGAAACTGCGTCCACCAATTCCCGATTCCTTGTGCGTCTTCTGCTGCCTGTTCTCTAAGAAGTAAAAAGTCATATGCAGCCCTAAATCTTGGATGGTTAAGAATTTTGTAGGGTTGATGTCCGAGACGGGTTTCTAATTTAAGTTGTAAAGACCATATTTCTTTAATATAGCCATGAAATTTTCTTGGTATCGCGGTCAATTGTTGCTGCTCTCTAATAATTTTGTCCATATTTCTAAAGAATTTTCTTAGATTAAGAGAGCCATTTTCTTTTGCTGCTTCAATTAACCTAGGCCATAATAATGCAGCTAATAAAAATCCTGGCGTTACTGATTTTGATGATTGCAATCTTAAATCAGTATTTACAAGAGCAGCATGCTGAAATTTATTGCCAAAACTATTATTTTTATACTTATTTGTAGTAATTACATATTTTAAAATTCCAAAAGATTCTAATTTATTAAAATTATTAAGAGCTTGCTTTGTTAAGAAAATTTTACAGAATTCATCAAATAATCTAGCGTTTGAAATATTTCCTAATAAGTGTCCCTTTTCATATATAGCATTCTTTACACCATTTGAAATTTTAAAACCTAATTTTGAGCTAAATCTTACAGCTCTTAGACTCCTTACAGGGTCTTCTTCAAATCTAACTAATGGATCTCCAATAGAGACTAAGATTTTTTTTTGAATATGTTGAAGACCGTTATGGAAGTCACGAAGGATATTTTTTGTGGGGTCAAAATAGAGGGCGTTAACAGAAAAATCTCTTCTTAGGCAGTCTTCTTCTAGAGTGCCCCATACATTATCTCTTAGAATTTTCCCATCAATGTCCTTAATTACTTCGGAAATATTCTTTGATTTTGATTCATTCGCTCTAAAGGTAGAAACTTCTATCAGCTCATTTCTCTTAAATACATGAACTAGACGAAATCTTTTTCCAATAATCCTAGATGCTTTAAATATTTTCCTAACTTCTTCAGGGGTGGCATTTGTTGATATGTCAAAATCTTTAGCTTTGATACCAACTAATAAGTCTCTTACGCACCCCCCAACAAGGTATGCTTGATGATTAGATTTCTTGAGAGCTCGAATTATCTCGATAGCAAAAGGACTAAATTGATTGTCCTTTAAGTTTTTTGGGGTTCTAGGTGAAGATGCCTTATATTTTTTTGTCAAAAGCTTAGATGTAACTATATGAGTTACATGTATTATCCACCAAGTTGTTTTTCTTTAATCTCATCTAATGTTTTGCAGTCTATACAATGCGTGGCTGTTGGTCTTGCTTCTAATCTCTTAACTCCAATTTCACACCCACAATCATGGCAGTACCCATAATCATTTTGTTTTATTTGCTCAATAGATGAAGCAATTTTATTAATCAATTTTCTTTCTCTATCTCTAGTCCTTAGCTCAAATGCAAATTCTTCCTCCTGAGAAGCTCTATCTATAGGATCAGCATATGACTCACCTTTGTTCTTTAGATGGTCAAAAGTTTTTTGCATTTCTTCTTTAAGGTGTTCGCGCCACTCAAGCAAAACAATATTAAAATGTCTTTTCATTGCCGCGCTCATGTATTTTTCTCCTTTTCTACCTTTATATGAAGAAACTGGACCAGTTCTTTTCTCTTTTAAGGCTAATTTCTTTGGAGTTTTTTTCTTTTGATCTGCTTTTTTAACGATAGTCTTTTTTGTTCCTTTAGCTGCTTTAGACCTTGAAACCGGTTTTGTTTTTTTATTCTTAGCTTTTTTTGGCATGTTTTTTACATTTAAAGTTTTTTAGGCGCATGAAACTATCAGAAAGTTTAGAAATTAGCTAGCTTTTTTTTAAATTTTTTTAATGTTTCTTGATAATTCTCTTTAGTTAAGCGGGGTCCAAAGGTCTCTACAATTTTTGCAGCACCATAGTTTGCAAACTTAGCACAGGTCTTTAAGTCTTTATTTTGTAATAATGCATAGAGAAAGCTTCCGGCAAACATATCACCCGCACCATTGGTATCAATTGGGTTGATATCCACTGCCTTTACTTTAATGTTTTCGTCACACGTAACAACAGCACTACCCGCGCGTCCCATTGTTACAGCTGATATGTAAGGTTTTTTTTGTAGGGTTTGTAGGGCGCCATTAAGCTCTTTGG
>Ga0257113_1000696_pt1 | contig 11367 bp, 12 predicted proteins | sample LP_taG_4_FD_191568 | JGI IMG/M metagenome (GOLD analysis project Ga0257113, IMG submission 191568) | Marine microbial communities from Northeast Subartic Pacific Ocean, Canada - LP_J_2015_P26_2000m | ecosystem: Environmental > Aquatic > Marine > Oceanic | place: Canada: Northeast Subartic... | reverse complement strand
GCAAAACCAATCTCAATTAGAGCAATATAAATCAGGAAAAGAAAAATTATTTGGTTTCTTTGTTGGGCAAGTCATGAAAGCTTCTAGAGGAAAAGCAAATCCTGAACAAGTAAATAAATTACTGGAAAAAAGATTAAAAGAATAATCTATCCTGTAAGTGTAAATTAAGCATATTTCTAAAATCTTTAAGTATTTTTTCTCTTTCCTTGACTGGTTTATGAACTACATGATCAATAAACCCAAAGAAACTTAATATAAATAGATCAGTTTGCCTATCCAAAACATTATCAGTTTTTCCAGGCCAACCCCGTTTAATAATATTCCTTATCTTAACTGCTAACCTATTCTTATTTTTTACTCTAAACTCCAAACAAACTGGAATAAAACTGCACACTTCCCAATGCAAGTCGGCATTAAGACCTAAATCTGAAACAAAGTCTTCCAAGAATTTATCAAATAAGGATTTGAAATCTCCTGGGTTTTTAGCCTTCTTTAGTCTTTTATCTAACATCTTGAAGGTTGATTTCCAGTTTTTCTTTTGTTGCTCCAGAAAAATATCTTCCATTGAAGTGTAATATTTCGTTACTTCAGAGAAGTCTACATTCAGTTCCTTAGAAATGGCCAAGAGACTCACCCCATCAACCCTGCGGTCCCTTCTAACAGAGCTAATAGCCTGTTTAACTATTTTATCTTTTAATCGAATTTCTTTACTGTTCATTCATAGTACGCAGATATTCATCCCTGACTGTTTAAAAAAGATTTAAGTTCAACATGGTTTAAGTGATAAACATAGTGAGAGTCTCAGCAACGTAAGCAGGTTTCTCAACACCCTCAATTTCCATGGTAATTTCAGTTTTCATTAGATACCTTCCGTCCCCTTTGTCATCAACCGAAACAAGCTTACTGTGAGTTCGAACTTTTGAATCTACATTCACTGGATTGATAAACCTCACCTTATCTAGCCCATAGTTAAATGCATGTTTTAGATTTTCCGGAGCCAAGATAGCCTGGGCAGTTAAGTGAGGAACCAAAGAAAGAGATAAAAATCCATGAGCTATTGTGGAGCCAAATAGAGGAGTAGCTTTTTCCGAATCCACATGAATAAACTGATGATCTAAAGTTACATCAGCGAACTGATTGATCCTTTCTTGATCTACTTCAAACCACTCTGAAGTCCCTATTTCTTGACCTACATAATCTACTAACTTTTCAGCTGGTACTAGTCCTATCATATTATTTTCCTGTGTTAATTAAATGTTCTTTATATTCGTCCCTCAAATTTGTTTTTAACAATTTACCCGTGGCAGTATGGGGTAGTTCAGAAACAAAAATTACATCATTTGGTAACCACCATTTTGCTACTTTATCTTCTAAAAAGGCCAATATTTCTTCTTTTGATAAATCTTTTCCTTCTACTTTGACAACTAACAAGAGAGGTCGTTCATCCCATTTTTCATGCAATACTCCAATTACACAAGCCTCTGCAACAGCAGGGTGGCCTACAGCTGCATTTTCCAGGTCTATTGAGCTTATCCATTCCCCCCCCGACTTAATGACATCTTTACTTCTATCAACAATTTCCATGGATCCTTCAGGATGTATTTTGGCCACATCCCCTGTATCGAACCATCCGTTTTTATCCAAAGAGCTCTCATTACTTTTAAAATACCTTTCAACAATAGTAGGCCCTTTAACAAGTAAGCGGCCAAAAGCAACACCATCTTTAGGCAACTCATTGCCATCATCGTCAGCAATAGTCATTTCTACGCCAAAAAAAGCTTTTCCTTGTTTCTCTTGTAAATCATATCTACTCTCGATATCCATGTTATCCATTTCTGCTGTCCTGCTAGTAGCTGTTCCCAGAGGACTCATTTCCGTCATGCCCCACCCATGCATAAGAAAAACATTATGTTTTTCTTCAAATTCTTGAATCATTGCCCTTGGAGCAGCTGAGCCCCCTACTAAAGCAGTTGAGACTGAGTCTAGAGTCTGGTTTGTTTCGTTTAAATACTGCAACAAACCTAGCCAAACCGTAGGAACTCCCATTAAAAGATCAGGTTTTTCTAGGTCGATAAGTTCGTAAATAGAAGCTCCATCCATTAAAGGACCAGGTAAAATTAATTTAGCCCCAAACATGGCTGAAGCATATGGAATACCCCAAGCATTAACATGGAACATAGGAACCACCGGCAAAATCACTGATGAACTTGAAATCTTCCCAACATTACCTGAACTAACAATCCAAGTATGCAGAAGGGTTGATCTATGAGAATACAACACACCCTTAGGGTTACCTGTTGTTCCTGAGGTATAACAAAGACTGGAAGCTGTATTCTCATCAAAGACTGGCCAATCATATTCATTGGATTCATCGGCTATTAACTCTTCATAACAGATCACATTTTTAAGTTTCGTTTCTGGCATATGATCCTTATCAGTAAGAATTATGATTCCTTTCACGCTTTCAAGAGAGTCACTAATTGACTCGACAAGTTCTACAAAGGTTAAATCTACAAAAAGGTATTTATTTTGAGCATGATTGATAATGTAAATTAATTGTTCAGGAAAAAGTCTTGGGTTAACTGTATTTACTACACAACCTATACCTGAGACCCCAAAATACAATTCAAAGTGCCTAAATGTATTCCAAGCCAAAGTACCTACTACATCACCTTGCTGTAAATCAAGCTTTCCTAGCGCGTTAGCCAACTTTCTAGAACGATTTGCAGCATCTTTGAGCGTATACCTATGTATGGGCCCTTCTACACTTCTTGAAACAATTTCTGTATCTTTGTGATAGGTCTCAGCATGTTCAATTAAACCGGATATTAATAACTGGCCTTCTTGCATATTTCCTAACATTTCCTCTCCTTCTAATTATTTTTATTTCTTTCAAAAATGACTTCTAATAACGGACTAGAATATCTGTGAGCAGCCCACTCTTCAAGTACCTTTTGATCTTCTGCTCTGCGGTACTTTAAAAGAAAATTTAGATCAATGAAGAAATTCCATAGATAAGGCGCCCATTCCAACTGTAAGTTACTTTTCCAATCAATACATAATGGGACTGATAGTTCTATAAGTCCTTTTACAGCCTCTAAATCATCCAATGCTGTAACTTTATCAAAGGGACCGTTAAAGTAAGGCATAAGCTCTTCGAAGCAATCAGGGACCCCGTATTTTTTTAAAATTTCTCCTGTTGTAACTGAACCCTCAACCCGAGAAAGAATTATTGAATCCGTTATTGGTAGACCAGTAGGATTAATTCCTATTCCCCTAGGATTATTTACAGAAAATTCTCTTCCTTTGTAATCTCCGATAAATAATTTTTTGGGGCAGTAGTCATTGGCATAGTAGTTATCCCATATAATTATGGGGTTTTTTATAACTTGTTTTAAGGAGAGGATATCCACATCGTTTATCGTCTCACTAACAACTTCTTTTCCGGTCCATAGCATGGGTATGGTTTCAGGAACCTCTTTTGAAAGTGCTTTAAGATAAGACGAATCTTTTAATTCTCCTTTTGCAAACCTATTACAATAAACAGTTGGGCAGAAAATAAGAGAATCCTGATTGTCTTGGTTAATTGAGTCAGAAACGGAGTTCAGAATATCTGAATGTGTCTTGGCTAATATCTCACTTCTTTCAAAATCTACGTCATCAAAAAATATGGCAAAATATTTAAAGCCTATGTCCTTAAATTGTTTTATTTTCTTATCGATAGACTTAATTCCCTCCTTTAGATTGTCTTTTGGGCTAATAAGGGGGGATAGAGCCATATAAGTTTTTATTCCTAATTTTTCTCCTACTTCTTTAAACTTCTGAAGATCTTTTGCCTTATCTTCAGGGTAAATAGAAGACCAACTTGAACGATGGAAGGGATCTTCTTTAGGGCCATATATATAAAAATCCATAGAAAGCTCTGATAATTTATTCAAAATCAGAGTTCGATCCTGCAGACTCATCAGTCTTCCATAAAACCCTTCGATATATCCTTTATTTAACATTACATTAGCCACAAATTTTACAAACTGGATCCTTCTTTAAATTGAACCTTCTAATTTCATTATTTGCCCCATCAAATTCAATCAAACTAAAAGAAGGGAATTCTTCATCCTTCATCTATTTAAGAATTCTGGGCTTTAATGGCCCTCTTGTCTCCATTTAGGTCAAATATTTCAGAAATATTTTTAAAATTCAGCTCTTTTAAGAAAAGTTTAAGCTCTTTGGCCTGATCAGGTGAATGTTCAAGATATAAATAACCTCTTTTTTTCAAATGCCTTTTAGAAAAGGAGGCAATAGAAAATAAGTGTTCCATGCCTGTAATACCTGAAATGAGAGCATTAGGCGGTTCAAAGTTCAAACCATCAGAATGAAGCCTAATGTCACCTTCTTTAACATACGGAGGATTGCTAATTAATAAATCAAAACTATTGGGTTTAAAAGCATTCAACCAGTTGCAACATATTAGATGGATGTTTAAATTATGCTTCAATGAATTTAGCTGAGTAACTTCTAGAGCATCTTCAGAAAGGTCCGAACAATACACATTCCATTCCTTCTTTTCTTTCTTTAAAGATAAACCTATGGCTCCACTACCTGTTCCTAGATCTAAGACATTCAAATACTTCTGGTTAAAATTTAATAAAACATCCTCAACTATAATCTCAGTTTCAGGTCTAGGAACTAGGACTTTATTATTTACCTCTATATCTAAATTCCAAAACCCTTTTGTACCCAAAATATAAGCAAGTGGTTCTCCTTTATTTCTCCTTCTTATCATAGAAAGAAATTTTGTTTTATCTTTCTTTTCAAGAGTAATAGATGAAGAAAATAATTTCGACCTTTCAATGCCCAGTAAACTGCATGCCATAAATTCTAAGTCCAAAGCCTTTATATATTCGCCTCTTTCTGAAAAAGCTACAGTTTTTTTAATAAATCCTTGCACAGTTTGGGTCATATTCAGTCTTTTTCTAGGTTGGCTAATGCTTGTGCTTGATTAGCTTCAAGCAAAGCAGAAGTCATTTCTTCAATATCTCCATCAAGAAAAGAGTCTAAGTTATGAATAGAGATTTCAATCCTATGGTCAGTTATTCTGTTCTGAGGAAAATTGTAAGTTCTAATTTTTGCTGATCTATCTCCCGAACCTACCATAACTTTCCTGTTTTCAGCTTGTTGAGCTTCTTTTTTTTCTTTCTCAGAGTCTAACAATTTGGCTTTTAATAAAGTTAAAGCTTTTTCTTTGTTTTTATGTTGTGAACGTCCGTCCTGACATTCCACAACTATGCCTGATGGAATATGGGTCAATCTGACAGCTGAATCAGTTTTATTTACATGCTGTCCCCCTGCTCCGGAAGCTCTAAAAGTATCTATACGTAAATCATTCTTATCCACTTCAATTTCAGATAATTCTGATAACTCTGGAAGAACAGCCACTGAACAAGCCGAAGTATGAATTCTTCCTTGAGACTCGGTTTCTGGAACTCTTTGTACTCTATGCACCCCAGCTTCGAATTTAAGATGTTTAAACACTTCACTTCCCTCAATTCGAGTAACTAACTCCTTATAACCTCCGTGATCCCCTTCCCTAACACTAATAACTTCTATCTTCCAGTTTCTTCTTTCTGCTACTCTTGAATACATCCTGAAGAGATCACCAGAAAACAAAGCAGCTTCATCTCCTCCAGTTCCTGCTCGTATTTCCAGAAACACATTTTTAGAATCATCAGGATCTTTAGGGAGTAAAAGACTTTTCAACCCTGCTTCAATGGAATTAAGTTTAATTTTAAGATCTTCTAATTCAGATTCGGCTAATTTCTGAATATCTTTATCTTTATCTTGAGCCACCTGTGAAGCCTCTTTTATTGCTTGTTGAATTGATGAAATTTCTGTATAAGCTTCAACAATCGGAGAAAGCTCTGAATATTCTTTTGTCAAACTAATGTATCTTTTTTGATCTCGTGTTACATCAGGCTGACTTAACAATGCTTCTATTTCGCTAAATCGTTCTGCAACTTTTGATAATTTATTTAAAATACTGTCAATCATTTATTTAATTCGCAAACGTCGATAATTTTGAAGTGACTATACTCAATATAAAGATTAGAAACCTACCAGTAATATTTCTGATTACATCAGTCTTAATGAGCTGTGTGTCTTACTCTAAACTTACCCCTTCTACTCAGATTATTAATCAAAATAAGGATTTTACTATAGAGGGTAAATTTAAAATCAAAATAAACAGTATTCAAGAAACTGGGTACTTTATCCTTAAAAAACAAAATAACTTAATAAATCTAACCTTGGGAAAGAATTACCTGCTTCCTGAAAAGGAATTGAACTTCCAATATCAAGACTTAATTTTTCTATCTGAATTAATTAATCCTGAAAAACAAGGCTTTTCCTATGAGATTTTTCCTCAAAGATTAGAAGTTGGTCAGCTTATTTCAATAATATTAGGAAAAAAGGATATAAATAGGATAGATTCTTGGTTCATAGATTATCCTGAAGGTTCGCAAAAAATTACTGGATTTGAGGTTCCAACCAAAACACGCTTAGTTAACGGGGATTCTTCGATTGAATTTATTTTAAAAAAAATAACTCTGATTTAACGACTAATGAAAATTAAATCTCCAGCAAAACTGAATCTCCATTTAGAGGTAATAAAAAAAAGAACAGATGGTTTCCACGAACTTAGAACAGTTTTCCAACTGATCGATTTGTATGATGAAATTGAATTTAAATTAACTAATAAAGAAATTGATCTTGTTGAGAGCCCCTTTCCTATCAAAGATAATTTAATTCTTAAAGCAGCCCATCTTTTGAAGAAAATAACCCAAACATCTCAAGGCGTTACTATCTTCTTGGACAAAAAAATACCTATGGAAAAAGGACTTGGCGGTGGAAGTTCAAACGCAGCTACTACATTAATAGCTCTAAATAAACTATGGGGAACTCAGCTTAAAAAAGATAAGTTGATGGAAATTGGTCTTGAACTTGGTTCAGATATTCCTTTTTTTATCCATAGTAAAAACACTTGGGCTGAAGGAAGAGGAGAAATTTTTAAAGATTTAACTCTACCTGATCGATGGTTCTTATTGGCTTTCCCCAAAACGAATATTAGTACTAAAGTAGCATTCAATGACTTTAAGATCCCAAAAAATTCCCCTTTAACAAAAGAAGAATTTTTAAAGGGTTCTTCCAACAATACCTTTACTAATTGGGCTAAAGAAAAATTTCCCGAAATAAAAAATATCTTCGGTTCTTTAGAGAAATTAGGAATGCCTAAACTTTCAGGTACAGGCTCAACTCTATTTTTATCGTTCGAAACCGAGAAAGAGGCAAAGAAGGCTCTTGTGGGCTTTCCTGAAGGAATTTTAGTAAAAAGTTTAGATGATTCGCCTTTAAGACAGTTAATGGAATAAAATACGCACCCAAAATGTTGGGGTGTGGCCAAGCGGTAAGGCAGTGGCTTTTGATGCCACCATTCGCAGGTTCGAATCCTGCCACCCCAACCAGGTATAGTAAAATAAGATTATGCAAGCAAGAAAACCAGACTTAATACTTTTCTCAGGAAATGGAAATCTAAATTTGTCAAAGGATGTTGCGAAAAAACTTAAACTAAAACTTGGTAGTTCAAAAGTAGAACGATTCAGCGATGGGGAAATAAGTGTAAAAATACAGGAAAATGTAAGAGGCATGGATGTCTTTCTTATACAACCTACCTGTCCTCCAACCCATGAGAACCTAATGGAACTAGTAATAATGGCTGATGCTTTAAAAAGATCTTCAGCAAGCAGAATTACAGCTGTCATACCTTATTATGGCTACGCCAGACAAGACAGGAGAGTTAGATCTGAAAGAGTTCCTATAAGTGCAAAAGTAGTAGCTGATATTCTTGAAAGATCAGGCATAGACAGAGTTTTAACAGTTGAACTTCATTCCGAACAAATACAAGGGTTTTTTGATATTCCAGTAGATAATGTCTATGGAACAAGAGTCATACATGATGACATTGTAAGTTTGAAGCTTAACGACATTTTAGTGGTTTCTCCTGATGCTGGAGGCGTTGTTAGGTCAAGGGCTCTTGCTAAGGTACTGGGATTATCTGATCTAGCAATAATAGATAAAGTTAGGGACGAATCCAACCAATCTAAAGTAATGAACGTTATAGGAGAGGTAGAAAACAAAGAATGCATCTTAATAGATGATATTGCTGATTCAGCTGGAACTCTTTGTAACGCTGCGAGTGCCTTAAAAGATAAGGGAGCAAGAAAAGTTTTTGCCTACGTTGTCCATCCAGTGCTTTCAGGAGATGCTATTAAAAAGATTAATAAATCAAAGCTTGATCAATTAGTAGTAACCGATACCATACCGCTCTCTGATTCCGCAAAGGCTTGTAAAAAGATTAGAGTTATATCTCTAGCCCCCACGCTAGCTGAAGCAATCAGGAGAGTTAATAATGAAGAGTCAATTAGCGCAATGTTCTTGTAATTCTTTATTAAGGAGAAAAATAAATGAGCGAACAGGTTAATTTATCTGCTGCAGAAAGAAATTCTGAAGGAAAATCTTCTAACAGAAACCTACGAAGATCTGGCTTTATTCCAGGTGTTGTATATGGGGGTAAAGAAGAGCCTAAAAAAATCTCAATTATGGAAAAGGATATAGTAAAAGCATCTGAAGTTGCTGGTTTTGCTACGCAAGTACTTAGAATTTCTATTGAAGGCAAAGAAGTTGATGTAGTGGTTAAGGAAATTCAGAGACACCCTGCAACCGCAAGAGTTCTTCATGCAGATTTTATGCGAGTTGACCCTGACTCCAAAATTACATTAGTTGTGCCTATAAGAACTTTGAATGACGAAAATTGTGTCGGAGTAAAAGCTAGTGGAGGACAAGTTAATCACTTAATTAACGATGTAGAAATTTCATGTTTAGCATCAAACCTTCCGGAACAATTAGAAATTGATGTCCTAGAATTGGATATTGGAGACACAGTATCTCTGAGTGAAATAAAGCTCCCTGAAGGTGTTGAAATTACCATACTTGCACAAGATGAAGATAGAGATCAAGCTGTTGTTTCAATAACTGAAGCAAGAGAAATGATTATTGAGGAAGAAGAAGTGGAACTTGAAGGAGAAGAACTAGAAGGAGAAGAAGGAGAAGAAGGAGAAGAAGGAGAAGAAGGAGAAACTAAAGATCAAGACACTCCTTCAGAAAGCGAAGAATCAGATTCTTCAAAGAAAGGACAAAAAGAATAACTATTCCTTAGAGTATGTCATCTAACAATTTGCTCATAATTGGGTTGGGCAATCCAGAAAAAGAGTATGAGAAAAGTCGGCATAATTGCGGTGCTGATTTTGTAGAATTTCTTTCCCAGAAAATAGAAGTCTCTTTCTCCAAAGAAGATAAATTCTTTGGCTTATATGGGTGCAAAAAGTTACAACAAAAAAAGATCCATCTCTGTATTCCGTTAGTTTATGTTAATGAAAGTGGAAAAACTGCTTCGGCAATAAAGAGTTATTTAAAACTGTCTACACAAGACATATTGGTGATACACGACGAGCTTGACCTACCTTTAGGAAAAATTAAATTAAAAGAAGGCGGAGGTCATGGTGGTCATAATGGATTAAGAAATATAATTGACAGTCTTCAAGGTGATTCATCTTTTAAGAGAATGAGAATTGGTATAGACCATCCAGGAGATGGCGAAGATGTGGTCAAGTATGTTTTAGGTAAAATAAATAAAAAGGAAAGAGCCATATTGGACACTTCTTTTGAGAGTGCATTGGACATAATGAACTTAATCTTTCAAGGTAGTTGGCAACGAGCAATGCTTGAGTTGCATACCTAAAAATTTATTGTTTTAAAAATGAGTTTGAAGTGTGGAATCGTAGGGTTACCTAATGTTGGTAAATCAACCTTATTTAATGCTTTGACATCAGCCAGTATAGATGCTGAAAATTTTCCTTTTTGTACTATAGAGCCAAACCTAGGCGTAGTACCTGTACCAGATGATCGTCTCAATTTCATTTCAAGCATAGTTAATCCACTATCAACAATTCCTACTACTACTGAATTTGTAGATATAGCAGGGCTAGTAAAAGGGGCAAGCAAAGGAGAAGGCTTAGGCAATCAATTTTTATCTTATATAAGGGAAACTCAAGCCATTATTCATGTCGTCAGGTGTTTTGAAGATAAAAACATTACTCATGTTCATGAAGAAATTGATCCTATAGTGGATTTGGAGGTAGTCGAGACTGAATTACTTCTTGCAGATATTGAAATAGTCTCAAAGGCTAAGGACAAACTGGAAAGAGTTGCAAAAAGTGGTGATAAAAAGGCTTCAGAACAAGTTGAAAGACTACAAACTCTTGAGAAAGAAATGAGTAAAGGAGTTTTAGGTAGAGATTCTTCAATGTCTGTGAATAAAGACAAATTTTTTAGAGATCTGCAACTTATTACCATGAAACCTTGTCTCTATATTGCAAACATAGGAGAGCCCCAAATGAGTAACCCTCTACTTAAAAAGTTGCAAGAATATGCTATATCTAAAGGATCTAGAGTACTTGCATTATGCAATCAAATTGAGTCAGAGATTGTAGAGTTAGAAAAAGAAGAACGGCTTGAAATATTAAATGAAATGCAAATGGATGAACCGGGTTTGAATAAATTAATAAGAGAAAGCTACAGTATGCTAAACCTTCAAACTTTCTTCACTGCCGGTCCAAAAGAAGTTAGAGCTTGGACTGTAAAAAAAGGAGTAACTGCACCTGAGGCTGCAGGGGAAATACATACAGACTTTGAAAAGGGTTTTATTAGAGCTGAAACCATCTCTTATGAGGACTTTATTCAATTTAAGGGAGAAGCAGGAGCTAAATCAGCCGGGAAACTAAGAACTGAGGGTGTAGATTACTTGGTTAAAGATGGAGATATCATGCATTTCCTCTTTAATGTTTAATAGCAACTTGACTTTCAGAAGCTAGACTCTGACAATCCTGATCCCTGGCTATGTAGCTCAGCTGGTTTAGAGCGCAGCATTCATAATGCTGAGGTCGATGGTTCAAGTCCATCCATAGCCACCAGCTCCTTTGCCTTTAATTACTAATTATAAATACTTTTTAAAGAATAAGGCTTGAAGATCCGCTATGGCTCTTCCGTAATCTGGTTCGCCATCAAAAGCATGCTCTTCTTCTGAAAAGATATGCAAGGAAGCGGGTCTATTAAATTCTATTAATTTTTCATAGAACTTTGTGCTGTCCTTTAATCTAACAACGCTATCTGCTGATCCATGTATCAACATACAAGGCGGATAATCCTTAGTAACGTAATTAAGGGGGCTCGCTTTGTCAAAATCTTCTTTCTTGGCTT
>Ga0257113_1000693_pt1 | contig 11391 bp, 10 predicted proteins | sample LP_taG_4_FD_191568 | JGI IMG/M metagenome (GOLD analysis project Ga0257113, IMG submission 191568) | Marine microbial communities from Northeast Subartic Pacific Ocean, Canada - LP_J_2015_P26_2000m | ecosystem: Environmental > Aquatic > Marine > Oceanic | place: Canada: Northeast Subartic... | reverse complement strand
AAATAGAACAGATTTTAGGGTTGGTCTTCGAATCACCTGAAATGCAGCCATTAACACCCAGGGAATAAAAGCCATGGCATAGATCTTATTCATGTGGCCGGCATTGATCAATCCAAATGCATAAGGAGTTAAACAAGAAACAATGCCAGAAAAAACCGATGCCAGAATTGAAATATTTAACTGTCTTAAAAAATAAAACAGTCCCAATCCACCCAAAGTCAAATAGAACCAGATCTTAATACCACGATTAAAAAATAAAAGATTTAAAATAGTTTTAGTGGGGTCCCCTGGAGTATAAATGTAGCCACCATAGGATGGCATTCCGGAAAAAAGGTTTGGAAACCACTGGGGAAATTCATCTGATGATTCAGTGACTGTTTCGGACCATTTTGCAATAGGTTTATGAGCAACGAGATCTCCAGCTAATGGAATTTGGTTGAAAAAGATAAGTTTAAATAAAAAACCCCCAACAATAATTGGGATTAAGAATAGGATGTATTTTTTCATTTATTAATTCCAAATTTATCTGGCTTTTCTGCAATGATAAATAAATGTGTTTTCACCCTTGGAAATAATATTTCTATAAGATCTGTAGTAAAATTCTTTATTATCTTTCCCAATTTTACACCTTCACGTGTTTTAGTTGAAAACCGGCATATCTCTATATTAATAAATCCACAATTAGAGAGAAAATCTATCATTTCTTTTACTGTATACTCTCTTATATGTCCCATATGTCCTATTGTATTTAGTTTGTTAAACTCCACAAAACCATTATTAATCCCCTTTCCAGTTATGAATCTTCCAATATTATATATTGAATATAAATTAGGTGTACTGAGAAGTAATTTCCCTTTTGGAATTATAACCTTATAAATTTTTGAGAGCACATCAATTGGATTCATCCGTAAATGTTCAAACAGCTCAAATAGCAATACTGAATCAAACGTATTATTTTCAAATGGAATAATATCATTTTCAATATTATTTTTTATTATGTTTAGTTTATTGTCAGTGATGAATTGCATCTGTCTTTCAGGATTTAGATCAAAACCTGTAATGTTATAATTCATTTTTTTTAATAATAGTGTTTGATGGAATGGGTAGGATCCTATCTCTAGTATTTTTGTACCTGAACAATATTTATCTATTAATAATAAATTATTAAAATAGCGGTCCTTGTGTTTAATCCAGTAGTCTTTCGACCATGAATCTTGGGAGCTCAGATCCAATTTTTTTGCGAGAATGTTAAATTCAGATTTAGTAATCATGATCAAGATCTGCTATAAAGTCTAATTCTTAATATCATTAATTCTAAATAAGAAGAATAAAAAATGAACCAACCAATAATTGCTCTCATTTCATCTTCCTTAACACTGTGTACGCCGAAACCATATAGGTAATGTAAAATAGGGATGCGACTATAGACAAAGCTGTAATCTGGAGGATCGCAGTTTCGTGCCAGTAATTCATGGCTGAATATCTAAGGAGTACTGAAATAACAATCAGTAAAAACCCAACTTCTTGACGGTTCACAACCGAAAATGTTGTACTGACCGATATATTCACGAATTGAAAAAATATCCATGGCATCATGATCTGCATAAAAGTTCCCACCACAATCCATTCATCACCTAAAAACCATTTGATTAAAAAAGGCGCAAATGATATTACTATAATGGAAGGAATCAAACCAATTTTGGCAACTCGCCTGATAGTATTTTTAAAGATTTTTATGATTTTTTGTTTACTATCTCGGATCGAATCTGCAGCTTCTTTATAGTAAACACGTCCGACTGATCTGCTGATAAGTTGCATCGGCGCCGTTAGAATTCGACTTGCCATCATATAATACCCAACAATTTCTGATGAAAAATAAACCGAAAGCATAAAAACAGGTAATTGCATGGAAAAGGTATTCACCAAAGCCATGGGCGTATTAATCATGGGAAATTTTCGAAATGAAAAGGCAGCAGCAGACATGGATGACAAACTCATATTTGATAATGAAAGATTAGATTGGACAATCATTAATAATGATATCACCATATTCCCGATAATGAAACTGAAGATTAATTTTTCAAAACTTGGTGAGTAGAGTCCCATAATAATAGCAGATGCTTGTATTAAAGACACTTGCATAACCCTGTATTTGGCCATTTTCCCAAATGCTTTGTTTCTCATAAAAACATAATTCATGAGTTCATACAGGCCAAGGCTAAATACGGCAGGAGCGATCCATTGTCCGGATGCAATCAAGTGTTCTGCGTTATAAAGTGATAGAATTTCCTTACCAAATCCAGTTAATAAAAAGTACAGGATTCCAGTAAATCCTATCAGAACCAGGATTGAAACAAAAAATAAATTATCGGATCTTGCTTTATCCTCCGGCAAGGTAAGCGTCATTTCATATTTTAAACATGAGATCACACCAAAGATGGTTATTAGTGAAAAGAGTAATTGAAAATGCCCAAAATCTTCTACCGAATAGATTCGTGCCAAAACCGGTAAAGATAAAAAATTTATAATACTGGCCAAGGCTGTCCCAGAAATGAGTTTGGCTACATTTCTATTAAATTCACTTTTGAAAATAACATTTCGAATTTGGTTTATCATGTAGAGTCAGACCAAAAACCATATCGTTTGCCAATTGGGGTCCATTTTTTTAATAAAGCTATTTCATCCGCTGACCAAGTATCCCACTTCCCCACCTGACCTTGTTTTTGTTTATTGACAGGTTTTTTAATCATAGACTCAATTTGATCTCTGTCTAATTCTGGATGATTAAGAAAATTACAAATAGCTTGAAATTTTTCGGGATCTGTAAACAAATCATTAGCGTGAACTGTTAATACTCTATCCAAATCTAAAGAAACCTTTTTTTCTTCTATAAACGCATTTGTTTCGTTCCATAGCCAAGCAATTTTTTCCATCTGGGTGATGCCTTTCCATTCAGATGAAACAGGATTTTGTTCATTTGGTGTCAACCGTCCATCATCATTTTCATTTCCGGTATAATAATTTCGGCGAAGGCCGCTTCTGACAAATGCACCCGGATGCCTGATTATATGAATAAATTTTGCTTTGGGAAAAATTTCCGCAATTGCATCCATAAAAAATGTTATCCTGTTATTTGTTTCGATAAACCGTTGCTCTTGGAGGTACGCATTTTTTAATAGGAAATATCGTGCATTTAAAAAAGCCATTTTTTTGGCATCAATTTGTCCTGGTCCCAATTTATATGCAAGTTTGGACCCTAGAAACATTCTAGGATGCGGTTCATGAAAAATTGAACCCATGTTTGCTTTTTTCATGAGCCTGACCAATAATTCACTCCCAGCTCTCCCTGTAGAAACAACAAAAACTGGTTCCATTTCTTGAAATATTTTTTCAGGCAACGATGAAAAATCAGATACATTTTTTTTTATCTTATACCGCTGATTTTGAAAATAAGCTTTTACATCTCGAAAAGTAATTTCCGATAGATTTTTATTTTTCTTACGCATTTATCTCATCAAATACTTGGGCTAAGGAAGCAGTCAAATTCTTACGTTCAAATTTAGATGTACTTTCTTGATCCAGACTTTGGTTTATTGTCAAATTATTGAAATCAAATTTTTCATTAATCTCGAATATATTTTGGTACCCGAGTTCTTTAGTCAGTAATGCTGCCTCTGATTTTTCATTTCCGATTAATATGATCTCAGATTGGCACTTAAAATATTCGAATATTTTCCCTGGAATGATACCTTTATTCTTATCTTGATTGGGGACTACCAGAAATATAAAATCGCTGTCCACTAAAATTTGAATAGCCTTTTGATGAGGCTGATAGGCAAGAATGGATACATATTGCTGTATCTTTAATCGCTGAATTGTGTCAAGAATATTCGGGTGAACAGACCCCACCAGTTGAATTGTGATCTTTGACACGCTGGAGGAATCATTATAATCTTTTACGGATTCGAATAATCCCAAGGGATTCTGTGACATAGATAATGACCCGGTATGACTTATAACAATTTGATCTCGACTTTTCCTTTCTTTTGGCTTCCGGGAAAAATCATCCTGATCGAAACCATTGTAGATCACTGTAGATTTTGATTTGATAGGTAATCTGTCATTTAATAAAGATTCAAACCCGGTACTTACGGTGATAAGCCCGTTACAATCGTTTAATACTTTTTTTTCTAGCAAACCATCGATCCATGTAGTCAGGCTATTCCTGGGATTTTCCAAATAATAGAATCGATCTGTCCAAGGGTCTCTAAAATCAGCGACCCATTTTACATGGGATACTTTTGCCAATTTTCGCCCAATCAAATGGACTGAATGAGGGGGGCCTGAAGAAAAAATCAAATCAAATTTTTGACTGTCTAACAGTTCCTTCCCCTTTTTTACTGCACCTGAATACCATCCAATTCTACCATCAGGGATAACCAAATTGTAACGTATCCAACGGGCAAATTTTGTGAATAGGGTATCGTCTTTACTTTTACTGAGTTGGTGTGTCGGAATAGAATTACTTCCAGTAATCCAATTAAAAATTGAATAAAATGAAAACGCATCCGATAAATGAGTTTCCATATCAATTGCTTCTGATAATAATGTTTCATCTCGAGCAGGATATTCACCATCCTTCACAGTTAGGATAACAGGTTGCCATCCATATTTCGGAAGATATTTGCAAAATTTTAACACTCGTTGCACTCCGGGGCCGCCACTAGGTGGCCAATAATATGTAATAATTAAAACTTTTTTCATTAAGCGTAGTATCGTTTTTTAAACCCGGTCCACGAACCCTGGTTTAAAATATATCGTTTTACAAAATTCAGAATGAAGCCTAAACCATACCCAATGATCTGAGCAGGAATCACAACCAATAAATAGGGGAATATTCTCAAATCATTTTTTTTGGCCGCTCCAAATAAAGATAATAATCCCAATGGAATAAAAATAAGTAAGAATAATTGGTCTAATGGAAAATTGAGGTAAATCGCAGTTCCCACAATGCTAATTCCAACCAAGGTAGCCAATGAAGGTAAAAAATGGATTGGTTCCAACATGGATGGATCAATTTTTCCTAAATTAATACGAGCTACTCCCCAGTTAAACACTTGTTTAAAAAACTGTTTTATGGATGTTCTTCGACGGTGGTAAACCACGGCATTGATTAGGAATTTGATCCTAGCACCTGATTTTCTGATTCGATTGCTTAATTCAATATCTTGTCCATGGCGAAGGTCCCCAAACCCACCCACTTTCTCATATACTGATCTTTTTATTCCCATATTATGTGTACGAGGGAAAAACTTGGCCATCATTTTTTCGCTGTGTCCACGCATGCCCCCAGTGGTAATAAAAGAGGTCATGGCAAAATCAATAGCTTTTTGTAAAGTCGTGAAATCATCCTTTGCACCATCTGGACCACCGCAGGCATCAAATGAATCATTTAGGTATTCTTCATAAATCGTTTTGATCCAATCGGGGTGAGCTTCACAATCGGAATCAATAAACAAAATCAATTCACCTTCACTGTTTTCTAGGCCATGGTTTCTGGCTGCACCGGGACCCTGGTTTTCCTGGGTGATAAATTTGATTGGGAAGTTTGATTCTGTCTGCCAGTGTTTTACAGTCTCACTGGTTGAATCTGTTGAGCCATCATCAGACACAATAAACTCAAATAGCTTCAGATCAACAGATTGTTCCTGAAGTGAATTATATAAGTATTTGAGTTCATCAACACGATTGTAGGAAGGCGTGATAATGCTGATGATCGGTGGAAGCCCAGCCATGTTTGAAAGTTAATCTCTTGAAATGAATCGGCGGATTCGGTTTTCCTGTCCTTGTGTGGATCTGGTCATTAATTCGCCCAATAAGCCGATGGAGAAAAATTGAATTCCAATGATAATGAGCATAATGCCAAACATCAAAAGCGCCATATGTTTAGAAAAAGGTTCCCCCAAAGCATATTTGAAATACAGAACAAAACATTCGACAATAAATCCAATTTTTAGAAATCCGATCCCAAACATACCAAACAGGTGTAGTGGCTGTTGTGTATAGCGATTTAAAAATAAGATTGTGATCAAATCAAAAAATCCATGAAACATTCGGGATCCACCATACTTGGTTTCACCAAATTGTCTTGCACGGTGATTTACCACAATTTCAGTGATTTTAAATTTCTGTTGTCCTGCCAGAGCGGGGATGTAACGATGGCGACCTCCATAAACTTCTATCGATTTTACCACAGCTTGCTTATATCCTTTTAATCCACAATTGAAATCGTGGATCTTCACACCCGTCATCAATCTTGTTACAAAATTAAATACTTTAGATGGGAGAGTTTTATTTAGTGGATCATGGCGCGTTTTTTTCCATCCGGAAACCAGATCCCATCCATCAGATAATTTTGATATTAGGTTAGGAATTTCCGCAGGATCATCCTGAAGATCAGCATCCATGGTAATAATATATTCGCCAGTAGCAACTTTAAAACCCTCTGACAAAGCGGCAGCTTTCCCATAATTCCGATAGAATTGGAGCAATTTAAAATTAGAATTTTTTGTACAGAGATCCGCTATCCATTCCGTTGAACCGTCGGAAGACCCATCATCAATAAATAAAACTTCCCATGCAGAATATGTGGATAGGCTATGCTCCAATTCCCTTACTAATTCCGGTAAGGATTCTTTTTCATTCAAAACGGGAATAACAACTGATATATTCATTTTTAAATTTTTAATAATTTCCATACTTTTTTCAAATTGAGATGTGTTTGAGTTCGAGTTCGTCCATTAATTCGAATTTTTACAGTTTGAAATGAATTGTCATCAATAAACGTTGCACCAACAAGAGCATTGGATTCATTATCCAAATCATTCTTTTCAAAATTAAGGTGAATATTTTGCTCATCACTCATTCCTGTATTATTGAATTCCTTTTCATAATCCGGTTGAACACCCCATAAAATTTTAGTGATATGTTTTGGCTCCACAATTTGTAAAAATGGGAAAAATTCAAGGATCTGACCATAGGTATATTGTTTATGATCAATCAAATTTCGAGCAGTTACATTTTGTGGGGTTAACCACATGAGTAATGCCTTTCTACCCAATGGATCTTTGAATTGTAAAAAAGAACTGTCATGCTGTGATATAAATGTAAAAGTCAATGCACCGCGAATAGGACCTTGTGAATCAATTATCCCTTTTCCGGTACAGGAAATATATTCTGCCAGAAGATCATGATAGGTCCTTTGAGTTACTGGGAGTGAAAATTGTGTGCCTGGACCAGCACATCCTGCAAGAATAAGCCAACAAAAAATAATGTAGCGAAACATTCAATCCTGTTTTTCTACTTGGTGGATTTTCGGGATATTTTCCTTGGACTTAGCTTTTACCACTTCATCCAAATGTTCTTTGATGGTATTATTTTCTGGGTCTATACTTAAGGATTGGCGTATAAAATCTACAGCCTCATCATAACGATTCATTTTGAAATAGATCCATCCGATCGTGTCTAAATAAGGGGCTGATTTCGGCGCTAATCGAATCGCATTCATTGCAAGTTCAAGGGCAAATTCCACATCCTCCCCTCTTTCAACCAAACTATAGGCATAATTATTGAATGCTTGGGCATCGGTGCTGTCTGTTGAGATTAATTCCATATATAATTTATCCGATCTATCCCACTCACTGGTGGTATCATAGATGAGTGCGAGATTATGTTTTGTATTTCTCGATTCCGGAAAAATAGCTAACGCTTGAGAAAGATGAATTTTAGCATTCCCATAATCTTTGAATTGGTAGTATGCTGTTCCCAGGAGATATTGCATGGTGAAATCCTGAGAAAATCGATCTAAATGTGGGCTTAATGCTAAAATCGCTTCTTCAGGCTTCTTTCCACTCAAGGCCATGACAGCATTGTTAATAAATCCACGTGGATCATCAGGGAAATGATCAATAATAAGCTGGTTATATAAAATAGCTTTTTCATTCTCTTCTTTATCTAATAAAAGAGAAACGATACGATGTAACACATTCACATTCAGGCTGTCAATTTCAAACGCATCAAACATAACATTCAAAGCCTTTTCAGGATCATTTAATTCTTCATAAAGGGCACTTTTCTGTATCAGTAATTCTGTGGTTGTTCCCTGAATATTTTCAATCCGATGGATCATGTCCAAGGCCACATCAAATTTGCGGCTGAATAGGGTAAGATCTCGAATCGTTTCAAGAAATTTGATATTGTCAGGATCATCTTCTAATAATAATCCGCATATTTCCTCAGCCCGGTCAAAACTGCTGGACGTTAGGGCAATTTGAAGCGCCTGTTCTAATCCTTTGATCGACATGGAATTGACTTGATACCCTTCAATATAATAATCAATTGCCAAATCCCAATTTTTTTGAAGCCTTGCAAGATCAGCCAGAGTAAATAAATAATCCAGATTGTCAGAATCAAGTATTTTTAATTCTTTAAAAACTAATTCCGCATCGATGAATTTATTTTGGGCGAGATAAAGTTGCCCCAGCATCTCCCGAGCTTCTAAATCTTTTGGATCAAGGTCCAAAGCGATCATTAAATGGTCTTCAGCTCGTTTTCCTTTCCCCAAGCGGCGATAAGCATCTGCTATTGATATATGAATGGTTGCTGCATTGGGGTCCAAATCAATCGCATCATGAAATTCCAAGACAGCTAAAGCATAATTGCCCTGATTCATTAAAAATTCACCCTGCATAAAATGATGCAAGGCTATTTCTTTTTCCTGTTCGGTATTCGCTGATAAAAAAGCGAAACAGGTCAGTATGAGAAGAAATTTGTTAATTATTTTAAGTGGGTGCATCATCATTGCTGTGAATTTTAATCTGATTTCCACCTACTTGTTTCGCATTATACATGGCTTTATCAGCGAGGTCAATCAAATCTTTCATATTTTCTGAATGGGTTGGATATAAAGACATACCTCCCGATATAGTCATCTGAATACTTTCATCATTCATAGAATAAGGATAATCGGCAATATTATCTACAATCCTTTGAGCAACAACCAAGGCCATTTCAGCCGTAGTATTGATTAAAATTATGGCAAATTCTTCGCCACCATAACGAGCAACCACATCAATGGTACGAACATTTTCCGACATTATTTTGGCTACGGTTTGAATCACATAATCCCCATAAGGATGCCCCAATGTATCATTGACCCGTTTAAATTTATCAAGATCAAATATAAGGACAGCCATATGGTGCTGAAAACGTTTTGCCCGTTGAATCTCTTCTGAAAATCGTTCTTTATAAGTTTGATGATTTAAGAGTTTTGAAAGACCGTCATGAGTAGCATTTTGGTAAATTTTTTCGTATTCAATAAGCCAGTTCAATGATGCACCCATCACCCGTCCAATCAATGTAAGGTTTTGTTCATCTGCTTTGGTATAGGGCTGGCCTGTTATTCGTTCAATGAAGAGAGAGCCTCGACTTTCTCCATAAGCTATGATGGGGACACCCAATACAGATTGAAAATCAGTTGGTGCTTCATTTGAATTAAACCTGGCAACATTTTCATGTGATTCTTTCCAATTTTGTGAAAGAACGACTTTTTCGCTCACGGTTGGCAATCCATGAAGGGTACCATGGCTGGGAAATTCAGTACCTTCAACAAACTCATCTTTAACCCCATCTACCAATTTAATTATCGAATTCAACTCTTTTTCACTTTTTAAGGAAATAGTTAATCTATCATAATAGAAGAATGTCCGAATTAAATACTTGAAATGGTCCAGCACCTGTGATTCATCTGATTTAAAATTAAGTTCAGAAAGAATTTCAATGATTCGTGATTTATTTTCTTCTCCCATGATATGTTTTTCTAGAGATTCGAGGCTTCCTAATCCATGGGAGATGAATTTCCCCATTGCCTGCAAGACTGATTTATCTTTATCCGTCATATCAGAAAAATGATCGATTCTTGTTAAAACAAATCCGGCGATGGAACCATGAAGGGAAATTGGACTTCCGATGACACATTCACTTCCTCGCCAAGGTTTATCATCGAATAATTCATTCCAGCCATCTTTATCATCCTTTTGATAAACTGTACTAGTATTCTTAAGGATAGAAGAAATAATTGAATTATTTGAGGAAATTGAATCTAGAAAGTCATCTATGTGTGAAGCTTGTAGAGAAAAAACACCCGCTTCAGGATCAATCATATAAATTGCCGAATCAAATTTTGGGTTTATGGCCTTTACAGTTGATAAAACTAATTTTTTCAAATTTTCATAGAGATGATTAGTTGTCTTTAATTCTGTTTGATAGGTAGTGGATTCATCCGTATGCGCTACTTCTGCAGCCTGGGCTGGTGAAGATGTTAATGATCCTAAAAGTTGACTGTATATCATCAAGATTACAATGATACCAAACAATATTAAATATCTCAGTATCTCGGAAAAATTGGATAAAGATTCAGGGAGAAATAAAAAAATAAATAGCACAAGGCAAAAGGCAGCGAGTGCCCTGGTAAAAGTTGGTAGATTGTTTATTGTTGACATTATACAAAAATCCCCGTCTTTAAAATTAACAAGTTTAGACGGGGATTAAAACCAGTTTGGTGATGAGCTCAAAGATTAATCATTCACAAAATGCATCTGCTTTGAGAAATCTTTTTTAGATTTTATTTTATTATTTTCTAAGGATGAATCTGCATCTGCATCTGCCAAATCCGGAGTACGATTTTTCACATTTTGTAAAGGTGGGTTTGAAAGACTTGGAACAGAATCTTCTGCATAAAATTGAGTTTGTGATGGGATGCCACCGTCTGCCGGTGAAACCAACTGCATCGACACAAAAACAAAAGCAATCACCAATCCAGTCATTAGAGATGCATATATAGGTGTAAATCCAAAAATAGTGCGCTGAGAAGTTATTGGAATATCAAGACGAGTATGATCTGATTGAATCCGGGCCAAAAGACGATCATTGAAATCTGGAGAGACTGTCACCTTGGGTATGGTTTTCATTTGCACTATGTTCGTTCGGATGGATTCAACAAGTTCTCTTGCATCCGGATTTTCTTCGAGATAGGTTTCGAATTCTTTCCGCTTGGAAAGGGATAATTCGTTTTCGATGTATTCCGAGATTAAATCTTCAAATTGGTAGCGATTCATCAATATTATTACTCCTATTTTATCTTAAGTCTTTCAGATCGACCTGCAATTGCAAGCGCGCCCTGTTAATTCTTGATTTGACTGTCCCCAATGGAACATTAACAATACTACTGATGTCGTCATAAGAAAGTTCCTGAATATCCCTTAAAATGATCACTGTTTTGAAATGTTCCGGTAATGCATGAATGGCAGCTTGGATTCGTTTTTCTGCGAATTC
>Ga0257113_1000680_pt1 | contig 11543 bp, 10 predicted proteins | sample LP_taG_4_FD_191568 | JGI IMG/M metagenome (GOLD analysis project Ga0257113, IMG submission 191568) | Marine microbial communities from Northeast Subartic Pacific Ocean, Canada - LP_J_2015_P26_2000m | ecosystem: Environmental > Aquatic > Marine > Oceanic | place: Canada: Northeast Subartic... | reverse complement strand
TTTATTTTCATAAATCCCTTGATTTTGGTTGTGGAATAAAGATCCGAGTCACTTTTTTCTGCAAGCCATTCTAATAATTTCTCTCCACGGCGTAATTTTGCAATTTTGATCCTTCGATTAGATATTGTTCTCTTGGAGTATTTTCCAATCTTAGTTCCAAAATCCATACCAAGAAGAATTATTTTCTTTGCTTTAAAATGATTAGCCAAAAATACACATCTATCTCCATCTGTAAACCCTCCAAAATTATGTATGTTTGTTGTAGGTTTTGCTTGCGTTGTACCTATACAATTTTTGAAGTTTTTTGCAAAACCAAGCTTTTCAGAATTATCACCATGTGCATGTACAACCATTATTGTATTTGTTCTACCAGCTTTTTTCAGCGATTTGATATCACCATCAAGATCAGTAACCACAATATCAGGTTTCAAACCATTTTCAATTATTGCTTGTGTAGCGCCATCAGCTACAATTTTTGTAATTTTTTTATATTTCTTCAAAATTGGGATGGAAGATGGTAATGACGGACCAGCACCAACTATGAAAACAGGTTTATTCTCTATCAAGCGTCTAATTTTTACAAGATCTACTTTTTTTGGTAGTAACAAATCTAATAATCTGCATGATTGATTATCATTATTTCTTGAATAACCAAATTCTTTCAGAATTTCTCTATATCTTGATTCCCAACCTACAATTGTCATATGACTCAAATTAGCAAGGATCATGATAAATTGTGTGAATAAATTAGGAACTATTTCAGTGGGGGGCTCTAATCCTGTAAGAATAATGGGGATTTTAAACACAAGTCCTGAATCATTCTATAAGAAATCTATCTCAAGTTCCAAACAAAAAATTATTGATACAGTTAACAGAATGCAGGAGGAAGGAGCAGATTTTATTGATATCGGTGGTATGTCAACAGCACCATATCTATCAACAATGATAACAGAAAAAATAGAGATAAATCGTATCATCAAGGGAATTAAGATTGTTCAGCAGCATTCTAACTTGCCTATTTCTGTAGATACATGTAGATCATCTGTAGCAAAAGAAGCTTTGGAATTAGGTGTTGATATAATCAATGACATTACAGGATTAAAATATGATCCATTAATGCCAAAAATTGTTGAGAAATATTCTCCTTCATTGATCTTATGTGCATATAGTAAAAAAACCATAACTGGTAACCAAGTACAGAAAACAAAAAATTTGTTACAAGAAAGCCTGAATATATCTAAATCTGCGAATATTTCCCAGTCACAAATTGTTTTAGATCCAAGTATAGGATTTTTTAGAAATAAGGGTAAAAAATCTGCAATATTTACTAAAATAAATTCTGATTGGATTCAACGTGACTTAACAATTTTGCAAAATTTAAGAGCAATAAAATTGAATAAACCAATTCTCGTTTCTGTATCAAACAAATCGTTTCTTGGTAAAATACTGGAAAAAGAAAATCCGTCAGATAGACTTTATGGTTCACTGGCTGCAGAGGTTATATCTGTTCTAAATGGAGCACACATAATACGCACGCACAATGTAAGTGAAACAAAAGATGCAGTAACTATTGCTCAAAGATTATCATAAATACAAGAAAGGCTTATAATGGTTTTTTTTTCTAAGATATGAGGTTTCATGAGCATAAGAGAAGGACTAACATTCGATGATGTCCTCCTTGTACCCAAATTTTCAGATATAGTTAGTCGTTCACAAACCAATTTAACTACACAACTTTCTAGAAACATCTCGATTAACATTCCAATAATCAGTGCTAACATGGATACAGTAACTGAATCAACAATGGCAGTAACAATTGCACGTGAAGGTGGTATAGGAATAATTCACAGATTTTTAACTATACAAGAAGAAGTTGATGAGATTCATAAAGTTAAACGTGCTGGAAGTGTAATTATAGAAAATCCATATTTGATTAATCCTGAACAAACAATTCAAGATGCTTTTAAAATTATGAATGAAAAGCAGGTATCAGGACTTTTAGTTACTGATTCTAGCTCTAAGCTAATAGGTATTCTTACTGAGCGTGATGTCTTATTTGAGCCAGTTGATTGTTCTAAATTAGTTAAAGATCTGATGACAAAAGATGTTGTTAGTGCAAAACCCGGCATTGATTTTCAACAAGCTAAAGAAATTTTAAAAAATAATAGAATTGAAAAATTACCCTTGACTGATGAAAATAACCAAATCAAAGGTCTCATAACTAGCCAGGATATTTCAAATTTAGAAAAATATCCTAATGCATCAAAAGATGAAAAAGGTCGTCCACTTGTAGGTGCGGCAGTTGGAGTTAAGGGTGATTTTATGCAAAGGACTGAAGCGTTACTTGATGCCGGTGTTGATGTTATTGTTGTAGATATAGCGCACGGTCATAGTGAAAATGCCATAAACACAGTAAAAAATATCAAAAAAGCATTTCCAAACTGTGAATTAATTGCTGGAAATGTTGCCACAGCACACGGTACGGAAGATTTGATTAAAGCTGGTGTTGATGCGGTAAAAGTTGGCGTTGGCTCTGGCTCTATTTGTATAACTAGAGTTATCACTGGTTCAGGCGTTCCACAATTAACAGCGGTTTTGGATTGTGCAAAAATTGGTAATGAACATAATATACCAATTATCTCTGATGGTGGAACAAGAACTTCTGGAGATGCCACAAAAGCATTAGCAGCTGGAGCACATTCAGTTATGATAGGAGGTATTTTAGGCGGAACTGATGAAAGTCCAGGCTCAACAATTTCAAAAAATGGTAAACGCTTTAAGATTTATCGTGGAATGGCTTCCTTGGGCGCTTCACTGGGAAGAAAATCAAAAGATAGTGGTAATGCTGGACTAACAGATGACTTGAATGATTATGTAGCTGAGGGTGTAGAAGGTATGGTTCCGTATAGAGGAAGTGTAACTGATATTATTACTCAAATTACGGGAGGAATTCGTTCAGGGTTAAGTTATTGTGGTGCACATAATATTCAACAAATGCAAAAAAATGCAGAATTTATAAAAATATCTAGAGCTGGATTTGCTGAAAGTCAGCCTCATGATGTTGATGTTATGTAGTTAGTTTTTTATTCAGGCTTTTGGAATTTTTTTTATGTTAAGCAAATACACAATTATCGGTTTAATTGTTGGTTGTGTAATTTGTGGACTCGGTGTAGCTTCTCTAGTTGATTCATTGGCATATCCCAATGAAATTAGAGAAACCGATGATATTTTTGGAGTAGGTGATTCTGATAGAATTAGATTTAATGCACCTGCTGACTCGGTTCAAATGTTAGAAATAACTGGAGATACATTTGATGTGAAGATCTTTACTCCAAATGAAAAAAATAATGTTGATAATAGCTATAAAGGAAAAGCAACTTTTTCATGGACAAATACAGATGCTGGAGAAAACCTGATTCAAATTCAAAATACCGGCAAATCTGAATTCAACATATCTGGAACATTTGAGTTATCCCGTGATCCATTATTTTTCACATACCACATACTGGTGATCATAGCGGGTATTGTTGTTATTGGATTCAGTGCAGCGTTTAGCGCAAGAAAACCACGAGGATTCTAATCAAGGTTTGTCATGGGATACGTACCTAAAATTTTAAGAAAAGAGGAATTTCCTTTTATTTTTTGCAGCATTTCTTTAATCATAGAATCGTCCTGACTACATTCAAAATCAACATAGAAGTTGTACTCCCAAGCTGTATTTTTGTTTGGTCTGGATTCTATCTTTGTGAGGTTTATTTTGTATGTAGCAAACTCCTTGATGATTTGATATAGAGCACCGGCTTCATGTTTTACAGAAAAAATAATTGAAGTTTTCTTCTTTGCCGAAGCATTCTGTTTAGACATGAATGAATCTTCATTAGATTCTTTAGATAAGACAAGAAACCGTGTATAATTATTTCTATTATCTTCAATTCCCTGTTTAATTACAGGAACACCAAAAATTTCTGCAGCATTCTTACTTGCAATACATGCTACATTATTTTTATTCAAATCTTTGATGATCTTAACACTTCCGGCTGTATCATACGATGGAATAGTTTTTAATGAATTTTCTTGAATGAATTTTCTACATTGACCTAATGCTTGCGTATGGGAATAAACTGTGTCAATATTTTCAAGTGAACCAGTTCCTATAAGACAATGTCGTATTCGATGATATATTTCTCCAACAACGTCAAGATTCACAGTTACCAACAAGTCGTTACTTTCACCCACACTTCCTTCAAGTGAATTTTCAACAGGCAAAACAGAGTAATCACTCACGTCATTTTCTGTGTTTTTTAATGCATCAGCAAAAGTAGTACATGGGATTGTATCTATTGTATTACCAAAGAAGGAAATAGATGCAGCTTCACTATATGCTCCCCGTTCACCCTGGAACGAAACACGTGTCATATTTCACTCTCTCATTTTTAAAAAATTGCTTTGTAAAAAATCAGTAGATATTTTTCTATCATCTGTCCAACCACATTCAATACATTTCACAATATCACGAAATAGTACAACATCCTGACCACACTTTCTACATTTTGTAAATAATACTCCCAATTCTTTATCCTGTATTGTTGCATGTATAACCCCATTGAGAGTTCCTATCGCTCTTGCTTTCACTATATCTCTTATTAGTGCAGGACTTCTTTTACGAAGATTTCTAATTGAGCAAATACACTCAACTTGTGATTTTACTGGTTTATCATTTATGTAATTAATTAACACTGCAATCATTGATGGTGTTACCATTTCAACTGTACCAATAATAATATCATCTGCCTTTGGAACTGACAGTACTTTTTGATTTTCTACATCAATCAATCGTTCTTTTATATTCATTTCACTTTTACCAACTATCATAGATCTTATCAATCCATCATCATCATAGCTGTTTTTACCCGCTTCACACTCTTCAATTAAAGCAATTTTATCTCCTGGTAATACCGTGTTTGACATGTTTAGTTTTTTAAATTATAATTATTAATTGTTTACAGCCAATGATTTCTCTCAAAGTACTCACCAACCTCCTCTTTTCTAAGTACCTTTAAGAGAGATAGAGCCTGGGGAGTTGATAAGACTGGTTTATCGAACTTGTTATCAGTTGAAATTCTAGGACATGCCACTTGAATAAATGCGCCAATATCCTTTAGGTTTTGTAACCTTTCATTGGTGATATCTGTAAGTGCTATAAGATGAACAGTTTTACCGCAATCTTCTAATTCTTTTTTGAATTTCAGGGCAGTCAGTTTAGAAAGTTGACCCTCTTTCAGTCCAACTATAACACCAAAAATTTCAACATCAGCTGCTTTGTATATTTCTAAGGTAGCTCTCTTTTGCATTTTTTTAGCAAATTCCGTTACTTCTCTTACTTCGTTGAAGTATGGATCTAAAATGTAAGTTGGTTTGTTTGTCGCCAAAGCAATACCAGCTGCATGGAAATTACTCTGACCTAAAAAAATATTGGCGTCAACATCATTTTTAATTTCCGTCGCAGGATAGAATTCACAACCAAAAACTTGTCCATCATTAAGTTGTCCTTTTCCATTTCCAATTTTTACAACTACTCCATTATTTTCTAATGTTTTAGCAATATGGTCAATCTGATGAAGATACTGACTGTCTGTTAACAACGAAACAGTGTTTCCTTTAAACTGTTTAACACATTTTTCTACAACACTATCAAATGGTATATCGTCATAAGCATCAATCATGTAAATATTTTTTTCAAATATTTCTAGTTTATTGGTATGACCTATGTTGAATAATATTTCAGCTTCTAAGACATTTGCTCCAATTGAATTCAAGTCACACGAACCCCAAGTGGCATCTGCAAGAAGATATGCTGGAATTCCACATTTTTGATTGATTTTTAATGCAAGATCTTGCACTTTTGGGAGTATCCCGTCAGGCCCATTCAGGGCTACAGAAACTGGTTTCTTTGTTTCTATGACATCAAAAATTTTTTTCTCATCAATTATTATCATTTGTATTATGACAAAAATTATGTTTTTAATTTAAATCAAGCTTGCTTTCAAAACCCAAAAATGTAAGAATGTAGCATAAAAAGTATTGAAAAACAGTACTGTAATCCATATAGGAATAGATGATACAGACTCACCAAAAGGTATGTGTACTACTTTTCTTGCATACAAAATTGTTAAATTTCTTGAAAAGAATAAAGTCCAATTTGTAGATTATCCATCTTTAATTAGATTTAATCCCAACATTCCATGGAAAACACGAGGTAATGGAGCTGTCAGATTAAGTATCAAAACTAACAATCCTAAAAAAATAAAAAACAAAATTACAAAGTTTGTGGATGATTATTCAGAAACAAAAAATGGTGCAAATCCAGGTCTTGTTTTTTATGAAAATGAGATAGTTACACCCTCATTTCATAAATTTAGTGAACTTGCACTTTGGAAATTAATCAGTAGAGAAAAAGCTAAACAATTTATTTTAGAAAATAAAATTGATTCATTTTATCTAGGAAACGGTCAGGGTTTGGTTGGGGCAATAGGTGCAATTGGATACAAATTTTCTGATCACACATTTGAATTATTGTCGTATAGAAAAAAATCACAATTTGGGAAAAAAAGAATCATTGCTAAAGATAGTGTAAAGAATATGCAATCGGTAACTTTTCCTGAAACCTTTAACAGCTATGATATTGAATCTGATAGAGCTTTGATTACTCCACATGGACCGGATCCTGTATTTTATGGTATACGGGGAGAAAATGCCGAGTCTGTAGTGACAGCATCTAAAATAGTAAAAGCAAATGAAAAATTAGATGGATATATGGTATTCAAATCAAATCAGGGAACTTCAGATCATCTAAAAAATGAATTGGATGTAAATGATTTGAGGCCTTATACATCTGGATTTTTGGTTGGTCAAGTATGTAGCAACCCAATCATGATGCAAGGTGGGCATGTATTTTTTTCAATCAGAGTTAAGGACAAGAGGATCAAATGTGGAATCTATAAACCAACAAAAATTACAACGATAGCACAGAATCTTATTTTAAATGATAAAATTCGAATTGGCGGAGGAATTAGAAAAGCATCAAAAAATTACGAGAGAGTAGTTAACGTTGAATTTTTAGATGTGATGAAATTAGCAAAAGATATCCGAGCCAGTAATCCATCCTGTAAAAAATGCAGTAAAAAAATGAAATCGAAAGGAAGTAAGCAGGGATTTGAATGTACTAAATGTGGGAATAGATCATACGTAAAATCTACTTCAGAAATTCCACGAAAAATACAATGTAAGCTTTACTTGCCTGTTATGTCGGCACATCGTCATTTAACACGACCATATCAAAGAATCAAAAAAAGAAACAGACAGACCAGATTTGATACTTCAACACCTTGGTTTTGTGTTTATTAATGAAAAAGCAAGATTTCATTACTATTACATACAAAAATTTTGAATTTGCATAATTCTGTAATGATAGAATGACAATAACATAGATATGATTTAATGTAATCAATTAATGCAAAATATATTGAAAAAAATTCTGGTTTTGAGTTTAACAGTAATTTTGATGTTAAGTTCAATTTCTATGGCTTTGCCAAGCGCACATGCTGGTGAAATTCCAGATTGGATCAAAAAGAACGCCGGTTGGTGGGCAGAAGGAAAGATCTTTGATGCTTCATTTGTTTCAGGAATCGAATGGCTCATAACAAATGATGTGATAACTGTATCTTCTACTGAACAAAAAACAAAAAGTGGATTTGAAATTCCAGCTTGGATCAAAAATAACGCCGGTTGGTGGGCAGAAGGATTGATTCCCGATTCTGCATTTATATCTGCACTTGAGTGGCTTATAGATCATGGAATTGTTGTGGTAAATCTTCCTCAAAATGTAGATCCATACGATATAACTTTTGCACCTATGCTTTCCAACGTCGCACAACAAGATCTGCGATATGTTACTACCACATTCTTTCACGTCTTTGGGGATTTAGATACGATACAAGTTATTGATGGAGTAAAGCATTGGGGTGCAATCTATCTAGGTCTCAGTGAGGATCGAATGGATGAATACAACGAAGTGTCAATATGGAACGACACTCAAAAAGCAGCAGTAGTATTTCCAACTTTTACTAGTACTGCATATGGGGAGCCTGGTTTTTATACATACTATAGGGGAGAATGTGATGCATGTACAACAACTAGCATAACAATTCCTAGACTAATGTTTTCATCAAGTGGTAATGCAATTCAGACTTTCTCATTAATGGGTTATAAGATTCTAGATGATGTTGAGATTGATCAAAACCCAAGCATACTAGAAGAATACGACAAAATAATCATGTTACATAATGAATATGTCACACAAACAATGTTTCATGCCATAACAAATCATCCCAAAGTGATTTATCTTTACCCCAATGCACTTTATGCAGAAATTGAAGTTGATTATGAGACCAATCTCATCACACTTATCAGAGGTCATGGATATCCAGACGCTGGAATATCCAATGGGTTTGATTGGGAATTTGACAATACACATCCATACGAATATGACACTGAATGTTCTAACATGGAATTCTATACGATTCATAACGGTTGGATGACAAACTGTTATCCGGAACAGGTATTCACTAATTCTATTAATGGAACATACCAAATCTTAAAAACAATCAAAGAATTATAGCGGGGAGTAGATTTGAACTACTGATTTTCGGGTTATGAGCCCGACGGGATGACCTGACTTCCCCACCCCGCTGAACAAAAATTCTTTATGCGTTATATACGCCTTTATCAAACTCGGAATAATTATTAGGATTCACAGATTCAGTTTCTTATGGATAAACGAATCAGAATTGCTGGAATTGTAGCTGCGTTAATTTTTGCTGTGTATATGTGGGTAGATTCTGAAGATGACACGCAATCAACTATCATATCAATTCCAGAACCTGTGACAAGCTTCGGCAATGAATTTGTAGAGATTATAGCTACAGATTTAGAAAAACCTTGGAGTATTGGTTTTGGTGATGATAAGATATTTCTCACAGAAAAAGCTGGACGTGTTAGAGTCATTGAATCTGATACTTTACTTGACGATCCATTAATTACATTAAGAACTGCAAATGTTCCAGATGGTGGATTATTAGGACTTGCAGTACACCCAAATTTTAGCGAAAATCATTTTCTTTATCTCTATTATACATATGAGGAAGATGGTACACTATGGAATAAAATTCTCAGAGTTTCTGAATCACAAAATAAGATTGTTGAAACAAGAACAATCCTTGATAAAATTCCTGGTTCTACATTTGTCAACGGTGGCGTACTGAAATTTGGTCCAGATGAAAAACTCTATGTAGGTACTGGTTCCATATCAGATTCCTCCCACGGTTCTCAAGATCTGAAATCATTGGAGGGAAAAATTCTCAGATTAAACGATGATGGAACAATACCAGACGATAATCCATTTTCTGATTCTCCAGTCTTTTCATATGGTCATAGAGATCCAAAAGGTATGGCTTGGGACAAAGATGGAAATCTTTTCATGACAGAAATCGGTCCTTCAACAAACGATGAAATCAATTTGATCCATGCAGGAAAAAATTATGGTTGGCCCGAACATGAATGCATAGGAAGTGGAAAATTTATTGCTGCACTAAATTGCTATGATCCTGGCATCGAGCCAGGCGGAATCATATTTTATTACGGAGATAAACTTGACATAAAAAAATCTCTTCTAATGGCTACCTTGAAGGGTTCACATCTATTTAGCCTTGAAATTGATGAAAATGATCTAGAATCTCAGACAATAATACTTAGTGGAGTAGGGAGGATTAGAGATGTGGCTCAGGGTCCAGATGGCTATATCTATTTAATAACTTCTAATACGGATGGAAAAGGTTTTCCTGATGGTAATGATGATAAGTTATTGAGGCTATTAAAATAAAATGAGAGATTCATCCATATCAAAATTTTTTGAAAAAACCCTAAAAGAAAGACTTGGCGTTGTGGCAGATTTTTCTCAGTTATCACAAGACGAATTAAAAATAATTGAAGATGCCACTGGAGGAATCTCTTTTGAAAAAGCTGATAACATGATAGAAAATGCAATAGGAACATTCTCACTCCCATTAGGAATTGCGACAAATTTTAGAATTAACGGTAAAGACTATCTCATCCCAATGGTGATTGAAGAACCATCAGTGATTGCAGCTTCTTCTAAAGCTGCGAAAACTGCTAGGATTCATGATGGGTTCAAGGCAGAAGCTGATGAATCATACAGTATTGGACAAATTCAAGTGGTCAATACAGATGTTCAAGCAGCAATACCTAAAATTATTGGTGCTTCTCATGACATCCTAAATCTTGCCAATGAGCAAAGTAATACATTATCTAAACTAGGAAAGGGTGCAAAAGAAATTTCATGTAAAGATATAGAGACAGATTCTGGTCACATGTTAATTGTTGAATTATTGATTGATGTAGGAGATGCTATGGGTGCAAATGTAACAAATACGATGTGTGAAGCTGTTGCACCGATGATAGAGAAATTATCTGGCGGAAAAACTCTACTCCGCATTCTTTCTAATTATTCCACAAAAAGAATGGTTCATGCTTCTGCTGTATTTGATAAAGATGAGATTGGTGGAGAAGGAGTTGTTGATGACATGATCTTAGCTTTTCAATTTGCCGATAATGATACATACAGAGCAGTAACTCACAACAAAGGTGTAATGAATGGAGTAATTGCTGTAGCTAACGCAACAGGACAAGATAGTAGGGCTATTGAAGCTGCTGCTCATGCATATGCATCAAAAACCGGATCTTATCGTTCTTTAACTAAATGGGAAAAGGATGCCAACGGAAACTTGGTTGGAAATTTTGAATTACCACTCTCTGTAGGCATAGTTGGCGGGGTTATTCAACATCATCCAATCGCAAAAATCTGTACAAAGATACTTGGTGTCTCTACGGCTCAAGAGCTTTCATGTGTTATTGCTGTAGTAGGCTTGGCTCAAAACTTTTCTGCCATGCGTGCTTTAGCGACAGAAGGAATTCAAAAAGGTCACATGAAGCTACATGCAAGAAAGAAAAACCAAAATTCATAAACAGATCGCATTTATATAACCTTAAGATATTATGAAAAAAATTGCACCAGTAAAATTTTCAATTCCTAAAGGAAGCCTAGAAGAGGCTACGTTCAAGCTACTAGAAGAATCATGGACAAAAGTCAGGCGAAGACCAAGAACCTATCGTGTATTCTTGGATGATCCAGACATTCAAGTCAAAATGCTTCGTCCTCAAGAGATTCCAACCCTAGTTGGAGATGGTTTGTATGACGTAGGTATTACTGGACAAGATTGGGTTGATGAGAATAAGGCAGATGTTGAGAAACTACTTGATTTAGAATACGGAAAAATTAAACTCGTAATTGCCATTCCTGACAGTTACAAGTACAAGTCACTTGACGACATGATTTTGGCTTATGGAAAGAAGAAAAAAACACTTAGAATTTCATCAGAGTATCTTACAAACGCTTCAAAGTTTATTAA
>Ga0257113_1000677_pt1 | contig 11551 bp, 10 predicted proteins | sample LP_taG_4_FD_191568 | JGI IMG/M metagenome (GOLD analysis project Ga0257113, IMG submission 191568) | Marine microbial communities from Northeast Subartic Pacific Ocean, Canada - LP_J_2015_P26_2000m | ecosystem: Environmental > Aquatic > Marine > Oceanic | place: Canada: Northeast Subartic... | reverse complement strand
AGCCAAAGATGATGTTGGTGAAGATGGTTACAATCTTTTCAAATTAATAGATATTGGAGATTACATCGGGGTTAGTGGAAAAATTTTTATTACCAAAACGGGTGCTGTTACAGTGAAAGTGAAGACATTAACTCTCTTAAGCAAAAATTTGAGACCAATACCTGATGTAAAAGAAAAAGATGGAGAAAAATATAATTTTGTTTCTGACAAAGAATTTCGATATAGAAAGCGCTATTTAGACTTAATTATTAATCCAGAAACAAAAGAAAATTATGTTAAACGATTTAAGATTGTTAATTCAATTAGAGAATTCTTAAACACAAATGGTTACATAGAAGTAGAAACACCAGTATTACAACCTGTGTATGGAGGAGCAAATGCAAAACCCTTTAAAACATTTCACAATGCTTTAGATCAAGAATTTTATTTAAGAATTGCAACCGAACTTTATCTGAAACAATTAATTGTTGGTGGATTTGAAAAAGTTTATGAAATGTCAAAAGATTTCAGAAATGAAGGTATTGATCGTAGCCATAATCCTGAATTTACTATGTTAGAATTCTATCAAGCCTATGCTGATTATAATTTTATGATGGATTTTGTTGAAAAAATGTTTAAAAAAGTGACAAATGACTTAGATATGAAAATAATCTCTTGGGATGGACATAAGATTAATCTTTCCAAGAAATTTGCAAGAAAATCAATGGATGAATTAATCCAGGAACATACTGGTGAATCTGTAGATTTAAGTGATATAAAGGCAGTACTCAATTTATGTAAAAAATTAGATTTGAAAGTTAAAAAAAGCGATGGTCTAGCTAAAATGATTGATGAAATAATGAGAAGAAAAATTGAACCTAATTTGATTAATCCAACTTATGTTATTAATCATCCTGTAGAGATATCTCCATTAGCTAAAATTAATAGAGATGGTGATAAAAATTTTACGGAAAGATTCGAATTATTTATTGCGGGAATGGAATTTGCTAATGGTTTTTCTGAACTTAATGATCCAATAGATCAAAGAAATAGATTTGAAGACCAATCAAAGAAAAGAGAAGATGGAGATGAAAATGCTTTTCCAGTTGATGAAAATTTTTTAGAAGCTATTGAGACAGGAATGCCTCCTACAGCGGGTGTTGGTGTTGGAATTGATCGTTTGGTCATGTTATTTATTGATACAAGATGGATCAGAGATGCCATTCTTTTCCCAACACTTAAATCATTAAAATGAATTTTATATTTCTTGTTTTAAAAAGACTATTCTTCTCAAGACAAAGTAATTTTTTTTTCAGAATAACAAACCTTGTTTCAATTATTAGTCTATCTATTGGTATTGCATCTTTAAATATAGTATTGAGTTCAGTGTTAGGTTTCGAGAATAAGATTTTTGAAAAATTATCAAGTATAAATGGCTATTCTACAATCAATAATTTATTTCAAACTACTTTTGACAAATCAGAAATACTATTATCTGATATAGTCCAAGAGGACAAATCCCTTATTTTTGAATATATTGAAAGGCCTGCTATTATAAAATCTAAAGCAAATAGCAATAATGTTATTATATATGGTGTACAAGCAGACAATCTAAATCATTTTACTCTTTTTAAACATACTAACCAGAATCAATTTTCTAATAATGATGTTATTATCGGAAATGAATTAGCCAATAAGATGGAAATACAAAAAGGTGATCCTCTAATCCTATTGAATCCACTGGCAAACCAATCAATTGTCAACAAGGAAAGATTTTTATTTCTAAAAGTTAAAGATATTTATTCTTCTGGTATCTATGATTACGATTCAAGACTGATTTTTATGCCAATAGAAGTAGTTCAATCTTATTTCAACGTTAATGACCATATCAGTGGTTGGATGATATTTGATCAATCTCTTAATATTCAAGAATTAGATTTGCCATTTTATCAAATTAATCTTAAAGATAGACATAGTGAGCTTTTTAGGTGGATTAATACTCAGAAATGGCCGATTATATTTATCTTCAGTTTAATTGCGTTAGTATCTTATTTCAATCTAATGAGTTCAATTAATATTCTCTTCTATGAGAAAAGATTTAATCTAGCAATTATGAAAACATATGGAATGTCAAATAAAAGATTATTATTTCTATTTACAATTCAAGGTGTAGTATTAGCACTTATTGGTTCGATATTAGGTATTTTGCTATCTTTTATTGTTGTTCTTCTTCAAGAAAAATTTCATATTATTTCACTATCAGAAAATATTTATTTTGTTAGTTATTTACCTATGCTATTTAGCGTGAAAAATTCTTTGTACATTCTTGCTATCAGTATAATTTCAAGTATTGTTTTTTCATCGATAGCTTTGCTTCAAATTTTATCTATTAACCCTTCAAAAATTCTTAAAAACTAATGAATATAGTATTTTTAATAGCCAAAAGATTTTTGATTTCTAGAAATTTGTTTCAAGGAGGAATGATAAATATTGTTTCATTCTTGGGCTTGTTTATTGGAGCAGCTTCCATTGTGTTATCTATTGCTGTTTTAAATGGATTTCAAAATGTATTGGGCGATGAAACAAAGAAACTATATGGGGATTATATTTTTTTAGATACCAATGAAGATTTTGTGAGAAATATTGATAGTGATTTTAAATATTCTCCGTTTTCTGAAGAAGAATTCTTTCTTCTAAAAGGAAACAAGCAATCATTAATAAAATTGAAGACAGTATTTACAGATCAAATTGATAATTTTTATGATTTAGATCGATTAAATAGTAATTCTTTAGGCAATAGTGATATTATTATTGGTAAATCTTTAGCTGAAAAAATGAGTATAAGTATTGGTGATTCAATTTCAATATATGACACTAACCTTGCTGTAAACAATGTAACTATTATTCCTCATAAAAAATTATTTGTGAAAGATATCTATAATAACAGAATATTACGATCTGATGAATTTCTTGCTTTTAATTCCTTTGATAAAAATAATCTTCCTAATGAATTTACTGGAATTGAAATATTGGGGAACATTGAAAGTCTATCAGGAAAATATTCTGAAGATAAACTAATTTCGTGGAAAGATAGAAATAAACAACTCTTTGACGCGACAGAAATTGAAAAGAAGATTACTTTTTTTACATTATTTCTAATTATTATAGTTGCTTCATTTAATTTATCATCTTCCATTGTACAAATCTCAACAAAGAAAACACGAGAAATGGCTATTTTAAATGCTTTTGGAATGACAGAAAGAAAAATATCTATGGTTTTTCTTACTTATGGCTATCTTTTATCACTTACTGCAATTATTGGAGGAGTATTATTATCCTCATTATTTATTATTTTACAGAACCAGTTTGGATTTATCATGTTAAATCCAGAGTTTTATCTTGTAGAGAAGCTTCCAATGAAGATTGGTTTTAAAGAAATTTCTTTATTAATATCATTTTCAATAATAATTGTTGGAATATTCGCATCTTTGCCTTTGATGATTATGAAAAAAATAAATCCTATAATTTTAATTAATAAAAACATATGATATTATCAGTAAAAAATATTAAAAAGTCTTATGATGATGGAGGTGTTAAGCTAGAAGTATTGAAAGGCATTTCATTCGGTGTTAAAAAAGGTTCTATTCTAACCATAAAAGGCCCTTCTGGATCAGGAAAATCAACTTTGTTAAGCTTATTAGGTACTTTAGATAACCCAGATAGTGGGGATATTCTTATTAATGATATTAATTTGAACGATTGTGACGATTTTTCCGATATTCGCAATAATCATATTGGATTTATTTTCCAGTTCCATAATCTTATACCAGAGCTAAATGTTGTTGAAAATATTTCTGTTCCAGCACTTATTTCAGGTAAGAAGGTCGATCAAGATTTTTTAAATACACTTTTCAAATATTTTGGGTTATTAAACAAAAAAAATTCATTTCCATTAGATTTATCTGGCGGAGAAAAACAGAGAGTATCTGTAATGAGAGCTGTAATTAATAAACCTTCAATTATCATAGCAGATGAACCAACTGGAAATTTAGATTCAAATAATGCTACAAAATTGATCGATTTATTTAAAAAATTGAACAAAGATTTTGGATTAACTTTTGTAATCTCTACCCATGACACTAAAGTTTTTGATATAGGTCATCAAAAGATGGAATTGTCTGACGGTAAGCTTCTAAATCTGTAAATTACCTTAATTTAGTGCCATATTGTCATATTTTTATAACAATATGACATATATACACTATTGGCATAGTCTTTGCAACAATAATATTGAAAATTAAATTTTAGGAGAAATTATGAAAAAAATTATTGGAATAGACTTAGGTACAACAAATTCGTGTGTAGCTGTGATGGAAGGTGGAGAGCCAACTATTATTACAAGTCCTGAAGGAGGAAGAACGACCCCTTCCGTAGTGGCATTCACAAAAGAAGGTGATCGTTTGATTGGAGAGCCAGCAAAACGACAAGCTGTTACAAATCCAACTAATACTATTTATTCAATTAAAAGATTTATGGGTAGAACGCCTGCTGAGATAGAACAAGATACAAAAGAAGTATCTTATAAAGTAGTAGTCAAAGGCAAGAAAGTTCTTGTAAATGCAAATAACAAAGAATATCAACCACAAGAAATTAGTGCCATGGTTCTACAGAAGATGAAACAAATGGCCGAACAACATTTAGGAACGGATGTAACAGATGCTGTTATTACTGTTCCTGCTTATTTTAATGATTCCCAAAGAAAAGCTACTAAAGATGCAGGAAAGATTGCTGGTTTGAATGTTAAAAGAATTATTAATGAACCTACAGCCGCATCATTGGCTTATGGTTTTGACAAAAAGAAAGACGAGAAAATAGCTGTATTTGATTTGGGTGGAGGTACATTTGATATTTCTATCCTAGATATTGTTAATGATGATGGACAATCAATAGAAGTAAACGCTAGTAATGGTGACGGTAGATTAGGTGGAGATGATTTTGACCAGAAGGTTGTTGATTGGTTAGCTGATGATTTTAAAAAGAATGAAGGCATTGATTTACGTAAAGATCCAATGGCTTTACAGCGTTTAAAAGATGCAGCAGAAAATGCAAAGAAAGAACTATCATCCTCAAAACAGACAGAAATTAATTTACCATTTATTACTGCTGATTCTTCTGGACCTAAACATTTAAATACGACTTTAACTAGGGCAAATTTCGAGAAGTTAGTTGCAGACCTTGTTGAAAGAGTAGTTGGTCCTTGTAAGCAGGCATTAAAGGATGCAAAGTTAACCGCAAAAGATATTAATGAAGTAATATTGGTTGGTGGATCAACAAGAATTCCTTGTATTCAAGATCAAGTAAAAAAGATTTTTGGAAAAGATCCGAATCAAAGTGTTAATCCAGATGAAGTAGTTGCACTAGGAGCTGCAATTCAGGCAGGAGTTCTTGCTGGTGATGTGGATGATGTGTTATTGCTTGATGTAACTCCTTTGACGCTAGGGATTGAAACGCTCGGGGGCGTTTCTACAGGATTGATTCAGAAGAATACAACTATACCAACACAGAAATCTCAAATATTTAGTACCGCAGCAGACAATCAAACAACTGTAGAAATTATTGTTACTCAAGGTGAAAGACAGATGGCTGTTGATAATAAAACTATTGGGCGTTTTCACTTAGATGGAATTCCTCCATCTCCACGAGGTATACCTCAGATTGAAGTATCATTTGATATGGATGCTGATGGTATTCTAAATGTCAAAGCGGTTGATAAAGCTTCTGCAAAAGAGCAAAGTATTAGAGTCGAATCTTCAAGCGGTTTATCTGATCAAGAAATTGAGAAAATGGTCAATGATGCTAAAAAACATGAATCAGAAGACAAAGAAAAGAAAGATCAGATTGACACAAAAAATCAAGCAGAACAGTTGATTTATCAAACAGAAAAACAAATGAAAGAACTTGATGATAAGTTAACCGATGATGATAAAAAAGATCTAAATGATGTATTAGATAAATTAAAAGAAGCCAATACTTCAACTAACGTTGATGATATTAAAGCAGCAATTGAGAATTTAAATTCTGTTTGGAATACAAAAGCTTCCAGTATGTATCAGTCTTCTAAAGATACAGGTGGTGCACCTCAACCAGATCCAAAACAAGATACTGGTAAGGTAAAAGATGATAAAAAAATAGAAGACGCTGATTTTGAAATTATTGAAGAAGAAGTTGCAGAAAAAGCTCCAGCCGACTAAATGGACTAATGAAAATTTTTAGCAAAGAATCTCTAAATAATAGTAAAAAATTTCTAGAGAATGGTTATATAGTAATATTTGCTATTATTTGTTTGAGTATTGGTGCTGTAGGTTGGGTTCCTCTTTTTCTTATTATGTTACCATATTCACTAGTTTGGTTCTTATTGACAGAACTTACGTCCTCAACTATTGTTGTTAGAGTATTCCTATTATATGAATTATTTTTGTTCAAGGCCGAAACGATATCTGTTATCTTAAAACATATTCTTTCAGATGTTACTTCTTTGGTTAATGTTTTATTCTAAATAGTAAACTCTTTGTAGGAGAAGATTAGATTTTTTATTATGCTATTAATTATTAGCTTCCGAGGCAATGAAACTGCTTAGGAACTTATTTCTCTTAGTTGTAATACTCTTTTTATTCCTTTCTGTGATGTTGTTTTCATCGTTAAGGGAAATTTTCAAGGACGGTTATACAGACATTCCTGATTCTTTTTCAATCGAAAATTATACTTTTCAATATGAAAGCCCTATTGTCACTGCTGAATACATTGTCTCTGAATTGGGTTTTTCTAGTATTGCTATTTATATTATGTCAGAAAATCTGACTATTAAGGTAAAAGATGGTGATAAATACAAAACTGTTGTAGATGTAAAATCACCTATTGAAATGACGGGATGTTATAGAGCGTCAGACCTTATCTCTTTCTTCGTAAAAACCGTATTATTGGGTCAAAATATAAAAAAATATCCTCGCCCATGTATTTCTAGTGAATACGTTGATGTAGAACTCAAGAATGTTCGTATAGATGTAAAATATATTGATGATTTTATCGAATCAATGTCAAATTTTTCTGAAATATCATATAAAGACACAGAAGAAGGATATACTCAACTACTTTCTGGTAATACTGATTTCCGAATAAGACTTGGAGAAAAAACAAATTGTCCATTGATTTCTCCGAATGGTGCCTATTTAGTCAGTGATAGTTTAGCATTAGTAGCTTTTTCTGGAGAGTTTTTTATAGGAAGAACGTATAATAAGAAAACAGGCCAATCCAATCCATTGCTTACTTCCTTTAGTCTGCATGCAAAAGCGGAAAATGATTTTAAAGCTAACTATATAAGCACTTTTTTTGATGAAATTGATTCTATTCAAGGTGAAAGAGAAGAGGTTGATTTTTCTATTTGTCTTAGCGCTAAAAGCTGGATAGAAAAAGATAAATTACGTTGGGTTACAGATGAAGGAGATTGGGGGATAAAAAATGCAGAATTAATCATTAAAAATAGCAAAATGTATTTAAATAAATTTCCTGCAGATCTTAAACCAGAACCGATTAGAAATTTTAATGTAAAATTGAATATAAAAGAAAATATTGGATTAATTGATCTTACAGGCACAGTTACCAATCCAAAGGTTAAATTAAAATATCAAGATGCACCTAATCTTCAAGTTGGAGGATCTATAGATTTTAGCAATATTCTGGAACCAAAGTTTAATTTAATCGTAAATGGAAGTAACATCTATTTTGCCTTGCTGGAGAATACTAATCTTAATGGTATTGCTGACTTATTGGTAACAATTACTGGGCAAAATGTATTAGATTTAAAAGGAACGGTTAATGTTAAAAAGAGTAATGGATTTTTAACTCCATTAAAAGATAGTGAGTTTGAATTAAAACATAATTTATTTGAGAAAGAGAATGGATAAAGCTTCGTTAGATTTATTAAATAAAAAAATAGAAAAACAATCGAAATTTGTTTTAGATCTTAAAAAAGGTATTGGTAAGGTGATTGTTGGCCAAGAGGAGCTCATTAATAAAATCTTAATTTCTATTATCTCCAATGGACATGTTTTGCTTGAAGGAGTACCTGGTCTTGCAAAAACCCTTACAATTAATACTATTGCAAATCTAATTAATGCTGATTTTCAAAGAATTCAATTTACACCTGATATGTTGCCGGCTGATTTAATTGGAACATTAATTTATAATCAAAATACAGGTGATTTTGTGACAAAAAAAGGACCAATTTTTTCCAATATTATTTTAGCTGATGAAATCAATAGAGCGCCTTCCAAAGTTCAAAGTGCTTTGTTGGAATCAATGCAAGAAAGACAGATTACCATTGGAGAAGAAACATTTAAGTTGAATCTTCCCTTCTTGGTGCTAGCTACTCAAAATCCTATTGAACAAGAAGGTACATATCCGCTTCCCGAAGCTCAAGTTGATAGATTCATGTTAAAAGTCCTAGTTGATTATCCATCAATTAATGAAGAAAAAGAGATTTTGGATAAAGTGGCAAAAACAAATTTAGATACAAAACTAAAATCAATAGTGGATTGTAAAACAATTTTAGATGCACAATCACTTATAAATGAAATCTATATTTCTCCTAAAATTCTTGACTATATACTAAATATTGTGTTTGCTACAAGAAATCCTGAGAAATATAAACTTACAAACCTTAAAGACCTAATTAACTTTGGTGCTTCTCCCAGAGCATCTATTAATTTAGTGTTGGCTGCAAAAGCTAATGCATTTATTAATGGAAGAGGATATGTAATTCCAGAAGATATAAGATACATAGGAAAAGATGTTCTAAGGCATAGGATCCTATTGTCTTACGAGGCAGAAGCAGAAGAAATCACATCTGAAGAAGTCATCGATCAATTGTTTAAAGAAATATCTGTACCATAGCATTATGTCTAAAGACATTCTAAAAAAAGTTCGACAAATTGAAATCAGAACAAAAAATCTTGTTAATGATTTTTTTGGAGGAGATTATCATTCCAACTTTAAAGGTCGTGGTATGACTTTTTCTGAAGTAAGAGAATATCAACCTGGTGATGATATAAGATTTATTGATTGGAACGTAACAGCAAGAACTGGAAAACCTTATATTAAAGTTTTTGAAGAAGAACGTGAATTAACTGTTCTGCTTCTTATCGATGTTAGTAGTTCAGGAGTATTTGGTTCTAAAAGTGTATTAAAGATTGATTTGGGAATTGAGATAGCTTCCGTTCTCGGATTCTCTGCTATCAAAAACAATGATAAAGTTGGGCTTGTTTTGTTTAGCGATGATGTAAATAAGTATATACCTCCAAAAAAAGGAAAATCTCATGTATTAAGATTAATAACTGATCTAGTTAATTATGATTATAGCCAAGATCAGAATAAAACTTCTATAAAGAATGCACTTGAGTTTGCTAATAAAATTTCTAATAGAAAAAGCGTCATTTTCCTTATTTCAGATTTTGTAGATGATAATTTTTGGCCTGAAATGAAACATTTGAACTTTAAACATGATTTAATTGGGATTCAAATCTATGATCTTTTCGAGAAAGAATTTCCTAATCTTGGCTTAGTGGAAGTTCATGATTCTGAATCAGGGGAAAAAGTCTGGATAGATACTTCAAATAAGAAGACCCGATTAAATTTTTCAAAGAATTTTACGCAGAAACTAGAAGAATTTTCTCAAAATTGTAAGAATATTGGATTTGATTTAATTCAAGTTGGAACCAATCAAGATTATATTAAGATACTGACTCATTTTTTTAAGAAAAGAGCAAAACGTATATAATCAATGAAACGTTTTTGTATATTATTTTTAATATTTTTTTTTAGTTGTTCCAATATTGATGAAGATATCCCTTTTAGTTATTCTGTTGATACTCTAAATGTTGAAATTGGTTATCCTGTATCTCTTGATATTAATGTTAATAATTTAAAGAAAAATTATACAATTCTTGAACAAGGTTGGGCAGATTCTTCCGCGTGGATTGCTGATTCTTCAAGGGTATTTATAAAAAGTACCACGATTGATTCTTTAGAGAATTCTTATTCTTTAAATTTTGAAATAACATTTTGGGATACAGGAAAAACAATTATTCCACCCTATTTTTTAACAGTGAATCCCAATGATTCAACCATATCAGAAACATATAATAGCGATTATATTGATATTAGCGTTAAATCTTCTCTTTCTGATGAAGATTTAACTGAGATTCAGCCTGATAAACCAATAAAGGAAGTTAAGCTTCCATATGATTATAAAAAGCTTATCATCTTATTTATGATTATGTGTTTATTGCTCTGTACCATTTATTTATGGAATAACCGAGATAGGAAAAGGCCATTTTTCAGAATAAGATTTTTTAATCGAAATCCAAAAAAAGATGCTATTAAAGCAATTGATAAGATTATATCAGGCAATATATCATCTATAAAATTCTATGAATCTTTATCTAAAGCTTTAAAAGAATATATACAGAATGAATATTATATTATTTCTCATGAAATGACCTCAGTCGAACTAAATAAATTTTTTAATGATCAAGATTTAGCAGATCTATTAGATCGCATTGATTCGGTTAAATTTGCCAATAAAGATTATAGTGCAACACAGAGGAAAAAGGATTTAGCTTTAGCAAAAAAATTTGTAAGAAAACTACTATAAAGCAACTAAGTTTTACATATGGGTACTACTGCAGATATAAAAAATGGGTCTATAATATTGCATAAAAATTCTCGTATGAAAATAGTAGAATTTCAACATGTCAAACCTGGAAAAGGACCTGCATTTGTAAGAACTAAATTAAAAAATATTAAAACCGGAAAGATAATCGATAAAACTTTTAATTCAGGAGTTAAACTTGACTTTATTAGAGTTACATCAAAATATTTTCAATATTTGTATAAAGATTCGGGTGGTTATATTTTTATGGATAATGATAATTTTAATCAGATTCAAGTTTCTGAATCAATGATTAATGATAGTTACTATTATATCAGAGAAGGTGATAACATTGAAATTATTTTTGATGGAGATGAAGTAATTAATATTAGTTTACCGCCAAAAGTTGAATTAAAAGTAGTTGAGACAGATCCTGGATTAAGAGGAAATACAGCAACAAATGCAACTAAATCAGCAAAAATGGAAACAGGGCTTGAAATCAAAGTACCGCTCTTTATTAATAAGGGAGATATTTTAAAAATTGATACTAAATCTGGAGATTATTCTGAACGAGTAAAGAACTAATAATATGTGGAAAGACAGACTAAAAGAAGTTATCTATATTCTAGAAAATAGTAGTATTAATGAAATTGAAGTTCGTTTTTGGTTTCGCAAAATAAAAGTTACTAAAGCTCCACCAATTATTAATGCAGACCCTGATACTTTATCCAAAAAGACTAATATCGAGGAAAAAGAACCTTCAATTAAGGTGGAAGAAAAAGAAGATATTCAGGCTATTGCTAACTTATTTACGGTAAGATCACCAATGCCAGGTACTTTCTATACTGCTTCAGAACCAGGTACAAA
>Ga0257113_1000668_pt1 | contig 11617 bp, 12 predicted proteins | sample LP_taG_4_FD_191568 | JGI IMG/M metagenome (GOLD analysis project Ga0257113, IMG submission 191568) | Marine microbial communities from Northeast Subartic Pacific Ocean, Canada - LP_J_2015_P26_2000m | ecosystem: Environmental > Aquatic > Marine > Oceanic | place: Canada: Northeast Subartic... | reverse complement strand
TTGTAAATATTTTCTAAGTTTATATAATCAATATTTATTTTCTTGTTTTGTTCATTATAAGTTTTGTTTGTTAAAAATGATGGGGAGATGATTCCACCACTTATATATAAGAATAGATTTTTTTTTAACTCATTTTTCTTTAATTTTGATTCGAAACGTGGTGCAGATAAGTTTGATGAAAGTAAAAATTTTTCATATTTTATACGTGAAAATTTTTTACTTTCATCTTGAAAATTTTTATTTTCTTTAATTATTTTATTTAGAACTTCATCGGAAATTAGCAAATTTAGATCATTTATTTCTAATGATAACATTGTTTGAGAAATTAGATCACCTAGCAATTCTTCTAAAGCATTATTTTCGATGTTTTCTTTAATGTAGTTTGAATCGATATTAGATGAATTTAAATAATTTACTAAATTTTGTGTTGAAATACTTTTGTTATTAATTTTTACAACATTATTTGAGTTTCCTCCGCTGAAAACTCCACCCATACCCCAAAAGACAAAAGGTATAATGATGATTACTAATAATATTTTAGCAAACAATGTTTTTGAAAATTTTCTAATATTATTTAACATTTTGTAATTTTTAATTTATTGATCTATAAAACACAAACCTATAGATTAATTTTTTCGTTATGACAAATAAATATAAGTATTTTGTTGCCAATTGGAAAATGTTTGGTGATCTTAAAACAATTAATTCAATAAATAAAGTTATTAAAATTAGCAGATTAGCAAAATTTAATAAGTCTAAAATTATATATTGCCCTCCATATACATTACTTAATAATTTTGTTCAAAAATTAAAAAAAACTAAAATTGATGTTGGTGCACAAAATTGCCATCACGAAGATTCTAATGGATCTTTTACTGGTTCTATTAGTTCAAAAATGATTAAAAGTTTAGGATGCAATTATGTAATTTTGGGTCATTCTGAAAATCGAAATGAGGGTGATAACGATGTAATTATAAATAAGAAAATTAAAGTATCAATAAATAATAATTTAAAAATTTTATTTTGCATAGGTGAGAATCTTAAAAAAAAAAAAACAAAAAAAACAAAAAAAATTATAACTAATCAAATTATAAATGGCCTTAAAAATATTAAAAATATTAATAATATAATTTTTGCTTATGAACCTATTTGGTCTATTGGAACTGGTGTAATTCCAAAAAAAGATGATTTGATAAGTATTGTTATTTTTATTAAAAAATTGCTAAAAAAAAAATTTCAAGTTAAAACTTCAAAAGTTTTATACGGTGGTTCTGTCAATCCAATAAATATTCAAGAATTAGGAAAAATTAATGTAATTGATGGCTTTCTTATAGGAGGAGCATCTCAAAGTTCGAATAAATTTATTGATATAATAAAAAAAACCTTTAATTAATCCTCATGGAAAATATTTTGTTAACAGTAAATGTCATTTTGGCTATCATTCTTGTGATTCTTGTTTTAATTCAAAAATCGGAAGGTGGAGCTTTGGGAATTGGTGTATCACAAGATAATTTTATGTTTTCAAGATCTGCTGGTGATTTTTTAACAAAAGTAACAGGGTTTGTTGCGGCTTTATTTATCATTTGTAGTTTATCATTAACCATAATTTCACGAGGTGACTTAGAACCAACAGTATCTGTTATTGATAAAATCGATGAAAGTTCAAACGACACTCCTAAAATTCCAGAAAATAATAATTAATTATCTTTTAATTCTGTAAATATTTGCGTATAACATAATTCCATGGCGCGATATATATTTGTCACTGGCGGCGTGGTTTCATCTTTAGGCAAGGGTCTATCTTCTGCATCCCTAGCTTATCTTTTACAATCAAGAGGATTTAAAGTTAGAATTAGAAAATTAGATCCTTATTTAAATGTTGATCCAGGAACAATGAGTCCATTTCAACATGGTGAAGTATTTGTAACTGATGATGGTGCCGAAACCGATTTAGATTTAGGTCATTATGAAAGATTTTCTGGCATTTCGGCAAAAAAGTCAGACAATATTACTACAGGTAAAATCTATAATGATGTTTTAAAGAATGAACGCAAAGGAAAATACTTAGGTAAAACAGTTCAAGTAATCCCACATGTAACAGACCGTATAAAAAAATTTATTAAAAAAGATATTAATAAAGAAGATTTTGTAATTTGCGAGATTGGTGGAACGGTTGGAGATATTGAAAGTTTGCCATTTGTAGAAGCTATCAGACAATTTTCAAATGATATTGGTAAAAAAAATACGTTATTTATTCATTTAACTTTAGTTCCATATATGAAAGCGTCTGATGAAATAAAAACAAAACCAACACAGCATTCAGTAAAAGAACTCAGAAGTATTGGTATTCAGCCTGATATAATAATTTGTAGATGTGAAAGAGCTATTCCATTGGATCAAAAGAAAAAAATATCATTATTTTGTAATGTAGATATAAAAAATGTAATTCAAACAATTGATGTAAAAACTATCTATGAAGCTCCAATAAGTTTTAACAAGGAAAAACTGGACAAACAAGTTCTAGATTATTTTAAAATAAAATCTAAAAAAAAGGTAAACTTGAGCCCATGGAAAAAAATTACCAACACAGTTTTACATACAAAAAAATTTGTAAATATAGCAATTATAGGTAAATACGTTAATTTAAAAGATGCTTATAAATCTTTAGATGAAGCTTTAATTCATGGTGGAATTCATAATAATTTAAAAGTAAATTTAGTTAGAATAGAATCAGACAATCTAAAAGTTTCAGGTATTAAAAATAAATTAAAAAATGTATCAGGAATTCTTATTCCTGGTGGTTTTGGTAAAAGAGGCACAGAAGGAAAAATAGCTGCAATAAGTCATTCAAGAAAATATAAAATTCCATTCTTAGGTATTTGTTTTGGTATGCAAATGGCAATTATAGAGTTTGCTAGAAATAAATTAAATATTAAAAAAGCTACATCTAGTGAATTTGGTATAGCTGGAATTCCATTAGTTGGTTTAATTAATGAATGGAATAAAGATGGAAAATTAATTAAAGGTACCGATACTGATTTAGGTGGCACAATGAGACTAGGACTTTATGAATCAAAGTTAAAAGAATATTCTTTAATTAGAAAAATTTATCAATCTAAAATAATTCACGAAAGACATCGTCATAGATACGAAGTAAATATTAATTATAAAGAACAATTTGAAAGAAAAGGCATGATATTTTCAGGATTGTCTCCTGACAATAAATTGCCAGAAATTATAGAATTAAAAAATCACCCTTGGTTTATAGGAGTTCAGTTTCATCCTGAATTTAAATCTAGACCTTTATCTCCACATCCTTTATTCTCATCTTTTATCAAAGCAGCAAAAAATCATAAATGAAAGCTATTACTGTAAATTGTGAAAATATTGAAATTTCAAATAATAAAAATATTTGTTTAATAGCAGGTCCTTGCCAACTTGAATCCGAACAACATGCAATGGATATGGCTGGAAAAATCAAAGAAATAACAACAAAAATTAATATGGGATTTATTTATAAAACATCTTTTGATAAGGCAAATCGAACTAGTCTTAAAGGTATAAGAGGAGCAGGACTAGATAAATCCTTACCAGTTTTTGACAAAATAAAAAAAGATTTACAAGTACCAATTCTGACAGATATTCACAGTGCAGAACAATGTTCAATTGTTTCTAGTCATGTTGATGTTTTACAAATTCCCGCTTTTCTCTGTAGACAAACTGATTTGTTAGTTGCAGCAGCCAAAACAAATAAAATTATCAATGTAAAAAAAGGACAATTTCTTGCTCCATGGGATATGGTTAACGTTACCAAAAAAATTTCTGAATCAGGCAATAATAATATTCTTGTAACTGAAAGAGGTGCTAGTTTTGGATACAATACTTTAGTTTCAGATATGAGATCTTTACCTATCATGAGAAAAAATGGATATCCTGTAATATTCGATGCCACACATTCAGTTCAGCAACCAGGGGGACTTGGAGATAAGAGCGGTGGTCAAAGAGAGTTTGTAGAATATTTAGCACGAGCTGCTGTAGCCGTAGGTGTTGCTGGTGTTTTTTTAGAAACACATCAAGATCCTGATAACGCTCCATCAGATGGTCCTAACATGATACCATTAAATAAATTAGAAAATCTACTAAATCAACTTTCTGAAATAGATAATTTAATTAAAAAATAAATGACTAAAATCTCTAAAGTGCTAGCACGTCAAGTTTTTGACAGCAGAGGAAATCCAACTATCGAAGCAGAAGTATTTACAAAAGATATTAGTGCTACTGCAATTTGTCCTTCTGGTGCATCAACAGGTACTTATGAGGCTTATGAAAAAAGAGACACTAATAATAAAAGATACTTAGGCAAAAGTGTTCTTAATCCTGTTAATTTAATTAATACAATAATTTCAAAAAAAATAAAAAATCAAAATATTCATAATCAAGAAAAAATTGATTCATTATTAATTAAACTTGATGGAACAAAACAAAAAAGTCGTTTAGGTGCAAATGCTATTTTAGCAGTTTCTATGGCAGTAAAAAAACTTTCTTCAAAAATAAAAAAAATACCTTTGTATAAAAATTTTTTATTAAAAAATAATTTTCAATTACCATTTCCATTAATGAATATTATTAATGGAGGAGCCCATGCGAATAATGGCTTAAGAATACAAGAATTTATGATTAGACCTGATAAAGCAAAAAGTTTTTCTGAAGCTATGCGAATATGTTTTCTGGTAATTCAAAATCTTAGATCTTTGATCAAAAAAAAAAAATTGTCCACATCCGTAGGTGATGAAGGAGGATTTGCACCAATGATTAATAGTAACGATCAAGCATTATCTTTAATTGTTTTGGCAATAAAAAAAGCTGGTTTCAAGAATGGCCGAGACGTTTCCATATGTCTTGATGTTGCTGCAAATGAGCTTTTTCAAAATAATAAATATTCTATTCACTCAAAAAAATTTATTTCAGTAGAAAAATCGATTAAGCAATATAAAAGGATTATTAAAAAATATCATATTAAGTCTATTGAAGATCCTTTTGCTGAAAATGATTGGACTTCTTGGAGTAAATTTATGAAATCAATTAATAAAATTCAAATTGTAGGAGATGATTTGTATGTGACTAATCTTGAAAGACTAAAAAAGGGTTTTTTAAACAACTCTTCAAATTCAATTCTTATTAAACTTAATCAAATTGGCACAGTTTCAGAAACCTTGGAGGTTATAAAATTTGCCCAAATAATTGGATATAAAACTATAATATCTCATAGATCAGGTGACAGTGAAGACACTTTTATTGCTGATCTTGCTGTAGGAACTAATTCTAATCAAATTAAAACTGGATCTTTATCAAGATCTGAGCGTGTTGCTAAGTATAATCAGTTAATACGTATAGAAGAAGAATTAGGAAAAAAATCTAAAATGAATAAACTTTAATAATGTTTGCTAAAATAAAAAAAAATTACTTTCTGTTAATTTCTACTTTTCTCATATTATATTTTTTTTTTAATCTTTTAGATGGTGAAAGAGGTCTGTTTTCATATTTAAAGAAAAAAGATATTTTAAGAGATTTACAAACAACCGAACAAGATTATGTAGCTAAAGTTGAGGAACTTGAATTTAAGAATTCTTTATTAACAACAAATTTAGATCTTGACTACATAGAAATATTAATTAGAGATAAATTTTTCTTTGGAAAAAATAAGGAGTCTGTTTATATAATTAATAATGAAAATTAGACATCCAGAAAAAATTAACAATCCCATTTATCCAATTAAAAAGAAACCTAATTGGATAAGATCAAAACTTATAAATAGTAGGGAATTTTTTTTAACAAAAACAATAATTAACAATAATAATCTAGTTACAGTTTGCCAGGAAGCTAACTGTCCAAATATTACTGAATGTTGGAGTAAAAGACATGCTACTTTTATGATAATGGGTGACACTTGCACAAGAGCTTGCGCTTTCTGCGATGTAAAAACTGGTAAACCTCGCAATTTAGATCCGTTAGAACCTTTTAAAATTTCATCTGCTGTAAATAAGTTAAATTTAAAACATGTAGTTATTACATCAGTAGATAGAGATGATTTGTATGATGGTGGTTCAAACCATTTTTACGAAGTAATAACCGTTACTAGAAAAAATAATCCAAAAACTTCGATTGAAGTTTTAACTCCTGATTTTTTAAGAAAAGGTGAAGCTTATAAAAAAGTATTAGAAGCAAATCCTGATGTTTTTAATCACAATATAGAAACAGTTCCTAGTCTTTATTTGAAAGTAAGACCTGGAGCTAGATATTTTTCATCACTTGAATTATTGAAAAGTGCAAAAAAAATTAATAAAAAAGTTTTTACTAAGTCTGGATTGATGGTTGGCTTAGGAGAAAAAAAAGATGAAATCTTACAAGTTATGGATGATTTAATATCTGCTGAAGTAGATTTTTTAACTATTGGACAATATTTACAACCTTCTATTAAACACCATCCTTTAGATAAATATTACAAACCAGAGGAATTTGAAGAATTAAAAATTATAGCTAAATCAAAAGGATTTTTGCTAGTTTCTTCATCACCATTAACAAGATCTTCTTATCATGCAGATGAAGATTTTGCCCAACTTCAAAAAAAAAGAATAAACTAAACTAATGCCCAAAGCATCAGTTAAAAGATCTATTGAATGCAAAAAAGAGCAGTTAATTGATCTTGTTCTTGATATAGAAAAATATCCAACATTTGTTCCTTTTTGTATAGGGGCACAAATATATAAAAAAAAAAAACAAGGTGATTTATTATTAATCATTGCAGATCTAACTATTGGCAAAGGTCCTTTTAAAGACACTTATAAAAGTGATGTAAAATTTAATAAAAAAGAAGATTTCATTTATGTAACTAATTTTGATGGACCTTTAAAACATTTAGAAAATAAGTGGTTTTTTAAAGAAAATAATAAAATTACCGAAGTTTTATTTGAGATTGATTTCGAGTTAAAAAACGATTTTTTAAATATAGTCATGACCAAATCTTTTCAGTTTGCTCTAGATAAAATTGCTGATGCTTTTCAAAAAAGAGCAGAGGATTTATTTAAGAACGCTTAATATTAAATTTAGAGCTTTATTAACTGATCCTTTTTGAATTGAGGATCTATTTTTGTTTTTAAATAGGTGTTTTTTAACTAATGTTTTGTTACCTTTTTTAATACCAATAAATACCAAACCAACAGGTTTCTTTTTAGTTCCACCTTTAGGTCCAGCAATACCTGTGATTGAAATAGAGATATTAGTTTTGCTGATTTTGCTTAAATTTTCAACCATAGCTAAGCAAGTCTCATAACTAACAGAACCGTGTTTTTTTATGGTTTTTTTAGGAATCTTAAGTGTGTTTATTTTAGATTGATTAGAATAAGTAACAAATCCAATTGTAAAAACTTTAGAAGAACCACTAATTTGGGTTATTGTACTTGAAAGTAAACCACCAGTACAAGATTCTGCAATAGAAATCTTAAGTTTTTTTTTTTCTAATAATCTAACTATTTTTTGAGAAAGATTTTTCATGTAATAACCATGTATAAAACAAGAGTTAAAACAACATACAAACCTGCAAAAACGTCATCCATAATAACACCAAAACTGTTATTAAAATTTTTATCGAAATAGCTTACAGGAAATGGTTTAGCGATATCAAAAATTCTAAAAAGTACGAACATTATTAAATAAAATTTTAATATTTGATCAGTTTCTTTTGGTATGTCGTGGGCAATTTCATAAAGACATATTGGAATTGATTGGCCAATAAATTCATCTATGACAATTTCTCTAGGATCTTTGTTAGTTAAATTCTTTATAAAAATATTTACTGCATAAAGAGAAATGAAAAAAATTATAATTATTAAAAATAAAACTACGTTGGAAGAAACATTTAAAATATGAAATAAAAAAAATAAAAAAAGTGCTGTGGCTAAAGATGCAAAACTACCTGGTAACATTTTAATTTTTCCTATACCAAATAATGTTACAAACAGAAAATTAATTTTATTAAGCATATTTTATAACTGAACTTATCACTTCACACGCTATAGCTTTTTCTTTTCCTATTAAACCCAATTTTTCAGTTGTTTTACCTTTAATATTAACTTGAGAGGGATATATTTTACAAATTTTTGAAATTGAATTAATTATTTTGTTTTTAAATTTAGATATTTTAGGTTTTTGAGTAATTATATTAATATCTATATTGTTAATCGTGTAATTTTTTAATTTAATTTGATCAATAATTTTCTTTAGCAAGATGGTTGATCTAATATCTTTAAATTTTTTATTTTTATTAGAAAATTTTTGACCTATATCACCCATTTTACAAGCACCGAGAATAGAATCTGTAACTGCATGTAAAACAGGATCTCCATCAGAATGACCTAATGTACCTAGATTTGATCGAATTTTAATACCTCCTAAATATAATTTTTTTTTTGGAACTAACCTATGAACATCAAATCCTATTCCATATTTTAAAATTTTTTTTACCATTACATCAGATTTAGTAGTAATTTTATAATTATTAACATCTCCATTTATGAACTTTACTTTCTTATTTGATTCAATGAATAAATTTACGTCATCTGTAATTTTGGTAGTTGTTTTTTTTTGAAGATTTAAAATTTCCCTGTAATTAAATGCTTGAGGAGTTTGAGTTAAATAAATTTTTTTTCTATCTATATTTCTTAAAATATTTTTTTCTTTAAATTTAACTGAGTTGTTTGTTTTTATAACTGGAACTGCACATTTGCAATTTTTTAACCCTTTAAATAATTTAAAAAGTAATTTTATAGAAAAATTAGGTCTAGCCGCATCATGAATGAAAACTTTTAAAATTTTATTTTTTCTAATACTTTTTAAAGCTTTTAGAGATGACTCAGCTCTATTCTTGCCACCTGTAATAATTTTTATATTTTTTAATTCAATTTTTCTTAAAAATTTTCTATGTTTTTTGTTTATTACAAGAACTATTTTTTTAAATTTTTTTGATTCCTTTGCTTTATCTATAGAATGTTTAATTAAAGGTTTTCCCCTATATAAATAGTAAGGTTTTGGTATTTTTGATTTAAACCTTTTACTTTCACCAGCTGCAAGTATTATAAAGCAATTATTCATAAGTAAATTTATAAGATATTTTATATGATTTCAAATCTATGATTAAATTTATAAAGACAAATATATTTATTGTTATAATTTTTCTAGCTACTTTATCAATTGGATTTTTAACTTTTTTAACTTTTATTGATAAAAGCTTTATAAAATTAAACGAAACAAATTTACAATATCTATTATTTTTTAATATTATCTTATTATTTATCTTTTTTCTTATAATTTTTAGAGAAATAAAGAATTCTTTAAAAAATGATATGAATATTAGAGGATCTGTAGCTAATAGAAAATATATAACATTCTTTTCTCTTTTTACTTTGATACCTTCCATATTAATTTCAGTTTTTTCAATTTTTTTGTTTTCTTTTGCGTTAGAAAAATATTTTGATAATAAAATCACTACAGCCGTTAACAATTCTTATGAAATTGCTAAAAATTATGTACAAGATGTTAGGAATAAGATTGAGTCTGACATTATACTTGTGGCCTTTGACTTAAATAAAAATGTAAATTTTTTTTATGATAATTTATATATTTTTAAAAATTTATTAACTACTCAAAGAATTATAAGAGGCATAGATGAAATCCATCTTATTGATAGTCTGGGAAATCAAATTATTTCATCAACAAATAGTAAAAATGATTATTCACCACCTGAAGAAAGAACTTTGGAAATGATTTTAAGCGATGACACTGGAAAACCTTTAAAAATTATTAATAGTTTTGAAAATAAATCATCTGCTATAATTAAATTGAATGAATATATCGATACATATTTGTATGTAATTAAATATTTAGATGAAGAAATTTCAAACTATTTAATTGAATCAGAAGAAGCAATTAATTTTTATTATACTGTCGAAAATAAAAGAACTGGTATTCAAGTTTCATTTGTTTTAATTTATCTTGTTATTGTTACACTGTTACTTTTTTTATCTATTTCAATTGCAATCAAATTTTCATCAAGATTTTTTAGATCAATCAATAACTTAATTTTAGCATCAGCAAATATTGGGAAAGGTGATCTCGACACTAAAGTTCCAGATATTAAAACTGATAAAGAATTAGAGACTTTAAATAAAAATTTTAATTTAATGATAGATAGACTAAAATCTCAACAAGAAAAACTTTTACTAAGCGAACGTCATGAGGCATGGGAAAATGTAGCCAGAAAATTAGCACATGAAATTAAGAATCCTTTAACACCAATTCAGTTAACTATAGATCGTTTAAAAAATGATTATTATAAATTAATTAATACTGATGAAAAAGTTAACTTTGATAACCATCTAAAAATAATTATTAAACAAATTAAGCAAATTGAAAATTTAGTTAATGAATTTTCAGACTTTGCAAGAATGCCAAAACCTATATTTCAAAATAATGATATTATCGAAATAATTAATAACAATGTATCACTATTGGAAGAACTAGATAAAGATATTGTATTTAAGTTTAATTTAAAAAAAAATAAAATTTTATTAAAATTCGATAGTGAACAAATTGGTAGAGTAATTTTTAATTTAGTCAAAAATTCGATTGAAAGTATTCAAGAAAAATCATTAAAAAACACTGAATTTACTAAGATAATAGATATAGAAATAATAAATAAAAGTGATTATATAACAGTCAATATAACAGATAATGGAACTGGTTTCTCAATAAAAAATATTAAAAATATAATCAAACCTTATTTCACAACCAAACCAAAAGGTTCTGGCCTAGGTTTATCAATTGTGAATAAGATAATTAATGACCATAATGGATCAATTAAATTTAGTTCAAATATAGATGGAGCAAAAGTAATATTAACTTTGCCTAAAAATTAATGTCAGCAGAAATATTAATAATAGATGACAATCCAGATATAAGATCTATCCTGGTAGAATTAATAGAGGATGTGGGTTTTAAAACACGAGTTGCAGCAAACTATAATCAAGCTCTTAAGGAAATAGATAAAAAATTGCCAGATGTTGCTATTATAGATGTAAAATTAGATAAGGGTGATAATGATGGTATTGAACTCCTTTCTCATATAAAAAAAAAAAATAAAGATATTCCAGTAATTATAATATCGGGTCATGCTAATATAGAAATGGCAGTTAAGTCCCTTAAATCTGGAGCATTTGAATTTATTCAAAAACCTTTTGATCAAGAAAGACTTATGAACTTCATAAATAGAGCAGTAGAAAATTATAATTTAATTAATGAAAATAAAAATTTACAAACTCAGCTATTTCATTCATTTGAATTAATTGGATGCAGTCAAAATATAGAAGAAATAAGAGATCAAATAGAAAAATTATCTAATTCTGAAAGTAGAATTTTTATTAGTGGTCCAATAGGATCGGGAAAAGAGCTAATTGCAAGAAAATTACATAAAATTTCAAATAGAAGAAAGGGACCTTTTACAATTTTAAATGGAGCTTTATTAGATGTAAAAAAATATGAACTTGAATTATTCGGTGAGGAAAAA
>Ga0257113_1000665_pt1 | contig 11632 bp, 10 predicted proteins | sample LP_taG_4_FD_191568 | JGI IMG/M metagenome (GOLD analysis project Ga0257113, IMG submission 191568) | Marine microbial communities from Northeast Subartic Pacific Ocean, Canada - LP_J_2015_P26_2000m | ecosystem: Environmental > Aquatic > Marine > Oceanic | place: Canada: Northeast Subartic... | reverse complement strand
GGTTAGAGCAGTACACTCATAATGTATTGGTCCCAGGTTCGAGTCCTGGCGGGCCCACCATTTAACTATTTATAAATTTTGTTAGGTTCAAGAACAATGAGTTAATATCTCCATCGTTACTTTGAATTACAGAATTAAATTCTTCTTTTTGTGTTCTAGCAAGACTTAATCCCTCAATTATTAAATCTCTTATTAAAGGTTGATTTGGATTTTTTGTATAAACTCTCCAGTCTAGCTTAACTTCTGGTCTTTTTTTAGTACCAACTAAAAGACTTGATACAATTGTATATTTTTCATTTATTTTTTCTTGAGAAAGAACATTAATCTTTGGATCAGTATAATCAGCAAGCCTGCTTGAAAAACTTTTTAGGAAATATTCGTAAAATAAATCATTATATTCCTTTTTTTGGTTATCAGATAAATTTTTTCTATGTGATCCAAGAGTATAAAGTCCAATTCCTCTTATGTCTACAGATTCCATTGCAATCAATTTTAGTTTTTTGATTCTTTGTTCTTTACTTAAGTTATTGGCAAGAACTTTTGATGCTTTGTCTACAATCGATTGAACAAATTCATCAGGTTCTACAGAAATGGACTTTTCAGCGAATGAAATTAGAAAAAATAATACTAAAGAAAATTTAATAAAATATTTACTTAAATTCATTTATGATTAATTTTATTAATTAGATTCTATTTCTTCCCAATCACTATCATCCATAGTGTCAGTAATTTTGTCAGAATTTAAAATCCTTTGTTGTCTATCTTGTAGATATAAACTTCTAATAGAAGCATAAAAATCAATAGAATTTTTTTCCAAATTATCAAAAGATTCTATGTTTTTGGCTCTATAATCAACTCCGCTTGTTATTCTAGTACTATAGTAATCGCTCTCTTTAAAATAATTAGTATCATTCGTAACAGTTACATTGTACCAAGGGTCACCTCCTACAAAATTTGCGAAAGTACCTACTGCATCTCTTACAGTAGAAGGGCCTAGAACAGGCAGAATCAGGTAACATCCAGGACCTATTCCCCATGAGCCAAGAGTTTGTCCATAATCTTCTTTTTCTTTTTTTTCAAATCCTAAAACTTGGGCTGGATCCCATATTCCTAAAATTCCTAAAGTTGTATTAAGCACAAATCTTATAGTGTTAACTCCGGCCATTTTTACATCGCCTTGGAGCAAATTGTTAGGAATTGTAATTAAATTAGATAAGTTGCTTAAAGTATTACTAGTACCAGTTCTAATAGGAGATGGAATATATCTATAACCTTTTGCAACAGGTTCAAATATCACATTGTCTAGCGCTTGATTAAAGGCGAACATACCTCTATTCACAGTTTCAAAACAATCTTTAACAGGTTTAGGTTGTTCTTTTGAAATAGTATTTTCACCGTCAGAGCCAGCATTTGCACTCAATGACATGAAAAAGAATATAGTTAATATCAGTGTTATTTTTTTCATTTAGTTTTGTATAATAGATCTTATATTATTGTAAATTAGTTATTTTATAATTAAAGCACAATTATGTCAGTAAAAACAACCCTAAATTACTCTCCAAATTTTGTTTTTAAGAAAAGGAAAAAAAAACAAATAAAATTTTTAATATTTCATTATACAGGAATGAAAAGAGAAAATGAAGCGATTCAAAAATTAACCAAAATTCAATCTGTGGTTAGTGCTCATTATTTTGTTAAAAAAAATGGTAAAATCATCACAATGGTACCTGAGCTATACACTGCTTGGCATGCTGGAATATCTAAGTGGGGAATATATAAATTTTTGAATAAAAATTCTATTGGTATTGAAATTTCAAATCCTGGACATCAATTTGGATATGTCAATTTTTCCAAACAACAAATTAAAAGTTTAATAAAATTATCAAAATTTTTAATAAGTAAATATAAAATTAAAAAAAATTGCTTATTAGGTCACTCTGATATTGCCCCAGATAGAAAATTAGATCCCGGTGAAAAATTTCCTTGGATGCTTTTATCTCAAAATAAAATTGGAATTTGGCATAATTTAGGAAAAAAAAAATTAAATTTTTTAAGGCATAAAAAAGTGTCAGTTAGAGAAAATAATTTGTTTATGAAAAACTTAAGAAAATTAGGATATACTAATACAAGCACATTTATTAAGAATAAGTCAAATTTTAATAAACTATTAATTAAGGCATTTCAGAGAAGATTTAGACCAGAGCTAATTAATGGCAAAATTGATGAAGAATGCTTACTAATTATAAATAAATTAGTAAGGATAAAAGTCTAAAATTTACTTGAAATTATGAATTTTATGAATATTTTGAATATGCCAGATAAAAGACTTATCGCTTTAATTTTTTTTAAAGAGGAAAGTCCGGGCTTTGCAAAGACACGGTGCCAGGTAATACCTGGCGGGGGTGACCCCAGGGATAGTGCCACAGAAAATAAACCGCCTTATCAAGGCAAGGGTGAAAAGGTGTGGTAAGAGCACACCGGCTTTATTGGTAACAATGAGCGCATGGAAAACCCCACCGGAAGCAAGACTAAGTAGAGATGACATTGTTGTAAAACTAAAAGTAGTCTTTGGCTAGTCATCAGGGTTAGTTGCTTGAGCTTTAAGGAGACTTAAAGCCTAGATAAATGATAAGTTTAAACGACAGAACCCGGCTTATATTTTATCTGGCAAACTTAATTCACAATACCTAATTATTGTTTATTAATGTCTCAGTTTAATTAATGGTTGAAAAATTTATATTTTTTTCCTTTATTTGTTAGCTTTTTCTAAAAAATAATTGACCTCACTCTATATCTTGTGGATATCCAAATATTATCGTCAAATCACCCAAAATTAGCAATTGACGCGTAGGTTGAAAACCCATATTATCCCATATATTCCCAATTAGGGTAAAATTGGAATTTATGAATTATGTTTTTATCAACCTACGAGAACAGATTAGACAAAAAAGGGAGGGTGTCAGTGCCAGCTAGTTTTAGATCCCATCTTTCAAACTTGGGTTACAATGGAGTGGTTTGTTATCCTTCATTTAATAATCAATCCATAGAAGCTTGGCCACAAGATAGAGTAGAAAAAATTTCAAATACAATTGATGCTTTAAATCCTTTTGAGGAGAAGAAAGATTATTTTGCAACTTCAATTTTATCTGAAAGCATTAATTTACAGTTTGATAATGAAGGAAGAATTTCTTTAACACAAAAATTATTAAAACATGCAAAAATAAAAAATAGTATGTTATTTGTTGGTCAAGGAAAAACATTCCAGATTTGGGAACCAACAGCATTTGAAAAATTTAGGGTGCAATCTAGAAAAAAATCTAACATTCACAGGTCTAGCCTTAAATGGGAGCTTCAATTTAATAAACAATGATGGAGGGAAAATGACAATTAACTTTAAAGCACCAGAAATAAGAGAATCAAAACCAAGAATATTAGTACTTGGAGTTGGTGGAGCAGGAGGAAATGCAATTAATGAAATGATCGATGCAGGATTACAAGGCGTAGAGTTCATAGCAGTTAATACAGATGCTCAAGATTTAAAACTTAGTAAAGCACATGCAAAAATTCAAATTGGATTAAATTTAACCAAAGGTTTAGGAACTGGTGCAAAAATTGATATTGGTCAAGCAGCCGCAGATGAATCATTAAATGAAATTGTAAATTGTTTGCAAGGAGCAAATATGGTTTTTATTACTGCAGGCATGGGTGGTGGAACTGGAACAGGTTCGGCGCATGTAATAGCTAGAGCTGCAAAAGAATTAAATATTCTAACTGTTGGCGTAGTTACAATGCCTTTTTTATATGAAGGACCTTCAAGAATGAGAAGAGCGCAACTAGGTTTGGAAGAATTAAGGAAGCATGTAGATACAATCATTGTAATTCCTAATCAAAATTTATTTAAAATTGCAAATGAGCAAACTACATTTGAAGAGTCGTTTGAGTTGTCAAATGATGTTTTAATGCATGGTGTTCAAAGCATTACTGATTTAATGGTTAGACCAGGATTGATTAATTTAGATTTCGCTGATGTTGAAACCGTAATGAGTTCAATGGGCAAAGCAATGATGGGAACAGGAGAAGCCGAAGGTGAAGGCAGAGCACTTAAGGCAGCTGAAATGGCAGTAAGCAATCCTTTAATTGATGATTATACGCTTAAAGGAGCAAGAGGTTTACTTATAAATATTACTGGCGGAAAAGATCTTAAATTATTTGAAGTTGATGAGGCTGTAAATAAAGTTAGAGCAGAAGTTGATCCAGAAGCTGAACTTATTATAGGTGCAATAACTGATCCTTCACTCGATGGTAAAATGAGAGTTTCGATCGTTGCAACATCATTAGATGGACAACAACCTGAGTCAAAATCGGTAATTAACATGGTTCATAGAATACAAAATAGAAATCCAGGATATTCTGATTTTTCTCAAGTAAGTGTGCCACCTGCATTTAATTTTACAAATTCAGCACCAAGTGCAGCTGTTGAAGGAGCAAATGCTTTAAAACTCGATAATGAAATTATTGCAGAAACAACTTCTTCACAAGCTTTAGAAACACAAGAAGTAGTATTGGAGGACAAAGAAGAAGAGGCTAACAGTAATATATTTAAAGATAATCATGAAGAAGAAGAAAAAGTTTCTAATGGATTAGAAAATTTTGAAATAGAAGATGATACATTGGAACTTTTTAATTCAGAAAATAGCCCAGAAACTGAAAATGATACTCAAGAATTTTCATCATTTACAAAAGAAGAAAATAATAATGAGGAAGATGATCTTGAAATTCCAGCATTTTTAAGAAGACAAAAAAACTAATGGTCTTCGAAAAAATAAATGAATGCCACCATATTACCGGAAAAACAAAAGCATTATCCGGTACTGCTTAATGAACTAATTAGCATTATTACCCCTCAATATGGTGGCACGTTTATTGATTGCACTTTTGGCCAAGGTGGTTATACCAAAAAAATTTTAGAATATCCTAAATCTACAGTAATAGCATTTGATAGAGATAAAGAATCCAAAATTATTTCGTTAAATATAAAAAAAAAATTTAAGGACAGATTTTTTTTTAAAAATGAACGATTTAGTCAAATAAAAAATTTAGATTTAAAAAAAAAATATATAAAAAGCATAATTTTTGATCTTGGATATTCATACACTCAGATTAAAGATCCGCAAAAAGGGCTTTCCTTTGATAGTGTTGGTGATCTTAATATGAAAATGGGTTTAAATGATTTTTCAGCAAAAGAAGCAATACACAATTTAGATCAAAAAGATTTAGAAAAAATATTTAAATCTTTTGGTGATGAAAATGATAGCAAAAGAATAGCTTATAAAATTATAAAAAATCGACAAAGTAAAAAAATTGACACTCAAGATTTAGTTAAAATAATTAAAAGTTCTAAAAGAAAGAAAAATTATAAAACACATTGTGCAACTAAGGTTTTTCAAGCTCTTAGAATTTTTGTTAATAAGGAGGTAAGCGAGTTAATTTATGGTTTAATTAATGCAGTAAAAATTTTAAAACCAGGTGGAATTATTGCAGTAGTAACTTTTCATTCTCTTGAAGATAAGATTGTAAAATTTTTTTTTAAAAATTTTTCAGAAAGAAAAAGTATTTCAAGATATATGCCTGAAATTAATGAAAAAAAAAACTTATTAAAATTAGTAAATAAAAAACCAATAGTTCCCTCAAAAGAAGAAATAAAAAACAATCCACCTTCTAGATCCGCAAAATTAAGGTTTGCAATTAAAAATGAAGATGTTCTTAATTTTGAGAAAGAAATTTTAGAAAAATTTAATTACTTATTAGAAATTGAAAATTTATCTGAAAAAATATGAAAAAAATAATCCTTCTTTTATCAATTTTATTTTTATTAATCTTTACAACAATAACTAAAAACTCAACAAAAGAAATTGAAAAGCAAATTTATGATACTAAAGAAAATTTAAGAGTTTTAAAAAATAAATACGAAATGGTTTTATTGGATTTTAATTATTTGAGTTCCCCTAAAAAACTAATGGAATATCAATCTAAATATTTTGAGAAAGAATTAAGTGAAATCAATATAAAAAAAATAAATAAAATAACTTTAAAAAAAAATATGATTAAAATTGAAAAATTCATAAATTCTGAAAAATGATGCCAAAAAAAAATAATGAAAATTTAATCTTAGAAAATTATGAAAATGAATTTTCATATCAATTAGATAAATCTAATCTAAATATTTCATTTAATAGAATCGCATTTATTTTTTTTATTTTTTTGATGATTTGTTTTATTTTTTCAATAAAAGTTGTTTTTTTAGGTTCTTTAAATTCCAAATTACAGAAAAAAGAAGTAGAACAAACTAAAACAAATTTTAGAGCAGATATTATTGACAATAATGGAAATTTTCTTGCTAAAACAGTTAATACTTTAACAATTGGAATTAAACCGAATTTAATCATAAATGAAAAAAAACTTTTAATTAATTTACAGTTAATATTTCCAAATAAAGATTTTAATAAAATAAAAAAAAAAATTAAAAAAAAAAAATATTTTCGTTTAGAAAAAGAACTTAGCCAAAATCAAATTGAAAGACTTCTTCTTTTAGGAGATAAATCAATACAGTTTGAAAAACAAATAACCAGAATATATCCTCAGCAAAATTTGTTTAGTCATGTACTTGGACAAATAGATGATGATAATAATGGAGTATCAGGCATTGAAAAATTTTTTGATTACGAATTAAAAAAAAGCAATGATCCTTTACAATTGACAGTTGATTCCGATATCCAGTTTTTAATTAGAGAAGAACTCTTAAAAGCAAAAGAAATTTTTAAAAATCTTGGAAGTGCTGCAATTCTTATGAATGTTAACAATGGAGATATTCTTTCACTAATTTCATTGCCAGATTTTGATCTTAATAAAAGAGAAAATATTCAAGACTTAAATTATACCAATAAAATTACAAAGGGAGTTTATGAACTCGGTTCAGTTTTTAAAACTTTTACGTTGGCCGCAGGATTTGATGAAGGAATAATTGAACCTGATACAGAATTTAAAAATTTAGAAAAAAAACTTATTTGCGCGGGACATTCTATTGAAGAATATGATAAAAAAATGCCTTCAAATTTGACTGCAGAACAAATTTTAATAAGATCTTCTAATATAGGAGCAGTAAAAATTGCACAACAAATAGGAATAGAAAAATTTAAACTATTTTTAGAAAAAATAGGAACATTAAATAAAATAGAATTTGATATAGAGGAAGTAGGTCAACCTCTAAATTTTAACTGGGGTAAATGCAAACTTGCAACATCTTCATTTGGCCATGGTATAACGACTACACCCTTGCAGTTAGTTAAAGCGTATTCAATAATTACTAATGGAGGCTACAATATTAAGCCAACATTAATTAAAAAGAATTTAAAAAAAAGTTATACAAAAAAAAGAATTTTAAATGAAGAGGTTAGCAATAAAATTAATCCGATTTTAAGAAAAGTTGTTTCAACTGATGAAGGCACAGCTCATTTTGCTGATGTAGAAGGCTATCAAGTGGGTGGAAAAACAGGCACTGCAGATAAAGCTAGATATGGTGGATATTCGAAGGATAAAATTAATACTTTTGTATCTATTTTTCCAATTTCAAAACCAAAATATGTTTTATTAGTTTTATTGGATGAACCTAAACCCTCAAAAGAATATGTCTATCATTACAGAGATGGAAGAACACCTTACAAAGGAAACTGGAGAAACACCGCAGGTTGGACTTCCGTTGAAATTACGGGTAAAATTATTGAAAAAATTGGGCCAATTTTAGCCACAAAATATATAGAAGCTAATTAGCATTAATGTTAGTTGGTAAATTTTTCAAAAATATAAATCCCAAATATAAAGGTCATTTTTTTTCTGGCTTAAGTTCTAATAGTCTCAATGTAAAAAGAAATTATATTTTTTTTGCTATTAAAGGAACAAAAATTAATGGCAATCAGTTTATTAAAGACGCAATTAAAAAAGGCGCAAAAACAATTATTTCTAATTTAAATTTTCAAGGATTAAAAAATAAAGTTCTTTACATAAAAAGTAATAATCCAAGAAAATTATTATCTCAAGTAGCTTCAGTATATTTTCAAAATAAACCTAAAAATTTGATAGCAGTTACAGGTACTAATGGTAAATCATCCATTGCAAATTTTTATTTTCAAATTTTGAATTTAAACAATAAAAAGGTAGCATCTATAGGAACACTGGGTGTTAAAACTCATCTGGATAAGTTTGAAATTAAAAATACAACTCTTGATCCAATTTCTCTAAATAATTACTTAGCAAAAATCAAGAAACTTAATATTGATAACGTAATACTAGAAGCTTCTAGTCATGGGTTAAAACAGTATAGATTAAACGGATTAAATTTCAGAACAGGTATTTTTACAAATTTATCTCATGATCATTTAGATTATCACAAATCTTTTAAAGATTATTTTAAATCAAAACTATTATTATTTCAAAATTTACTTAAAAAAAATTCAAATGTAATAACGGACAACAATATTCCACAATACAAAATTATTAAAAAGATATCCAAAAAAAAAAAATTAAAAATTTTTTCAATTGGATCAAAAGGAAGCAATATTGAATTAATAAAACATAACTATAATAATGATAAACAACTACTCAAGATTAAATATAAAAATAAAATTTTTGATGTGAGTATTAATTTGATTGGCAAAATTCAAATTAAAAATATTTTAATGGCAATGATCGCAGCTGAAAGAAGTAATTTAAAATTTAATAATATAATTAAAGTACTGAAAGAAATCAAACATGTTGATAGTAGATTTCAAAAAATAGGCTATATAAAAAATAATTCTAAAGTAATCTTAGATTATGCTCATACCCCTGGTGCTTTGAGCACATGTTTGCAAAATTTACGAGAACAGTTCATAAATCAAAAAATTTCAATTGTTTTTGGTTGTGGTGGAGACAGAGATAAATCTAAAAGGTCGCAAATGGGGAAAATAGCTAATAATTTTTGCGATAAAATATATTTAACAGATGACAACCCCAGATTTGAAAATCCAAAAAAGATTAGATCAGCAATAAAAAAATCAATTAAAAAAAATAAATTATATGAAAGATCTAGCAGAGAAAAAGCAATATCAGATGCTATTCAAAATTTGAATTCAGGTGAAATTTTGTTAGTAGCTGGCAAAGGACATGAAAAAAATCAAGACTATGGTTTTTTTATAAAAAATTTTTCGGATAGAAAAATCATTTTAAAGTACATTAAAAAAAAGAATAAATATTTATCTAAAAATTGGAAAGTAAATATTTTGCAAGAAGAAATTAAAAATAAAATATCTCTAGATTCAAAAATAAATAAAGCATCGATAAATTCTAAACAAATAAAAAAGAACAATATTTTTTTTGCCATTAAAGGAAAAAAAAATAATGGTAATTTTTTTATAAAAGAATCTTTTCAAAAAGGAGCATCTTTTGCAGTAGTAAATAAATTAGATAAATCTATAAAATTATCAAAACAATTGTTGGTTAAAGATAGCCTAAAATCATTAACAAATATTTCTAACAAAATAAGACTTAATTCATTAGCATGCATTATTGCAATTACCGGGAGTTGTGGAAAAACTTCATTAAAAGAATTACTGAGAAATGTTTTAAATAAAATTAGCAAAGTATCTTATTCACCAAAGTCTTATAATAATAAATATGGAGTTCCTTTAAGTTTGTTTAATATTAATAAAAATGATGATTTTGGTGTTTTTGAAGTAGGAATGGATAAGAAAGGCGAAATAAATTCATTAAGCAAGATAATCAAACCTGATGTTGGTGTGATAACAAACATTTCATATGCGCATGCTAAAAATTTTGAAAATTTAGAACAAATTGCCAATGCCAAGTCTGAAATAATTAGTAATATTAATAAAAATGGATCAATAGTTTTGAATGCAGATGATAGTTTTTTTAAAAAACATAAAAAAATAGCATTAAACAAGAATCTCAAAATTTACTCCTTTAGTTTAAGCAAAACGAGTGCCAATGTTTATTTAAAAAAAATTATTAAATTAAAAAATAAATTTAAAATATTAATAAGTATTAATAAAAGACAAAAAAGCTATTATGTAAAATTTATTTTTGAAAGTTATCTAAAGAATATCCTTGCAGCTATGGCGGTTATCTCTATTTTTATAGATATTAATAAATTAAATAAAAATATTTTTTATAGTTTTCAAAATCCTAAAGGCAGAGGTGATATTTCAAAAATTAAAATCAAAAGAAAAGTTATTAATTTTGTAGATGAAAGTTATAATGCAAATCCTCTGTCAGTTCATTCTGCAATTAAAAATTTTGATTTAATTAAAAAAGATTTAGGTAAGAAAAATATAATACTTGGTGATATGCTGGAACTAGGAAAGCATTCAAAAAAATTGCATGAAAAACTTGCCCAGGTTATAAATTCTTCAAAAATAGATTATGTTTATGTATATGGCAAATATATTAAACATACTTTCAAAAAAATAATTCAAAAGAAAAAAGGTTCAATTTTAAGAAATAAAAATGAAATTATTAGTTTGATTAAAAATAATATTAATAATAATGATTATTTAATGATTAAAGGATCTAATTTAACTGGACTTAACAGTTTGACTAATTATTTAAAAAAAGGAAATTTTCATGCTTTATAATTTGATCTTAAATTATGTAGATATTTTTTCATTTTTAAATGTTTTTAAATATTTAACGGTAAGAACTGGACTTGCAATGTTCACATCCATGTTTGTGGTATTTCTTATAGGAACTCCTTTTATAAATTTTTTTTCTGCAAGACAAATAGTTGATCCAATAAGAGAAGACGGTCCTGATGAACATATAATTAAAAAAATAGGAACACCAACTATGGGTGGTGTACTAATTCTATTGGGTCTATTTTCAGGTATTTTATTGTGGGGAAATTTATCAAGTCCATATATTTGGTTTTTGATTTTTATAGTTGCTAGTTTTGGATTACTCGGCGCATATGACGATTATAAAAAAATTAAATCAAATAATTCATCAGGCATTTCATTTAGATTTAAGTTGATTTTCCAAATTATTATTGCAGTTTTGGGAATATTATTACTAACTTATTTTATTGATCATTCCGATTTAAAAAATTTATATTTCCCATTTTTTAAAAATTTATTTATAAATCTTGGTTGGTTTTTCATTCCTTTTTCTGTATTCATAATAGTAGGATCATCTAATGCTGTTAATTTAACCGATGGATTAGATGGATTGGCAACGGTGCCAGTAATCCTAGTTGCAGCATGTTTTGCATTTATAAGTTATGTTACTGGCAACATTGTTTTTTCAGAATATCTTCAAATTCCTTATATTAAAGGAGTTGGGGAAGTAACTGTTTTTTTAGGTTCAATAATTGGTTCTTGCCTTGGATTTTTATGGTTTAATGCACCTCCAGCTAAAATATTTATGGGTGATACTGGCTCTTTAGCATTAGGAGGTTCTTTAGGTGCAGTCGGAATTATCACAAAGCATGAAATAGTTTTAGCAATTACTGGAGGATTGTTTGTATTAGAAGCGATATCTGTTATTGCTCAAGTTATATCCTATAAACTAACAGGAAAAAGAGTTT
>Ga0257113_1000659_pt1 | contig 11685 bp, 9 predicted proteins | sample LP_taG_4_FD_191568 | JGI IMG/M metagenome (GOLD analysis project Ga0257113, IMG submission 191568) | Marine microbial communities from Northeast Subartic Pacific Ocean, Canada - LP_J_2015_P26_2000m | ecosystem: Environmental > Aquatic > Marine > Oceanic | place: Canada: Northeast Subartic Pacific... | reverse complement strand
AATACAGCTATCTTGGCAGCGATACTATTCAATATTCCATTATATCGAAAAGATATTGCTGGCATGATCATAGGTTTCATTGGTGGTGGAATGATCATGAATATTTGGAATATGGACATGGATCTGCTTCTGCAAAGTGGAAATGCTCACTTTCTTTTGGCTTCATTATCTTGGGCCGCAGTCACGTTGATCACATCTCGTTCAAAAGATGTAATGCCATTTATTCCATACAGCTTTTGGTCTTTTGGTATTGCCAGTTTGTTGAGTTTCCTGCTTGCTTTTGATCAACCTTTGTTATCCATTTTTCAGTTTGATTGGGTATTCTGGCTTAATATGTTGTTATTGGCCGTTGGCGCAATGGCTTTTGGAACAACAATATATTTTCTAGCAACAAGGCAATTGGGTCCTCAAAAAGCCAGCTCATTTATTTTCACCGTTCCTGTAACAGCCATGCTGTTCGCTATGTTATTCTTAAATGAAGAATTAACGATTACGATTGCAATAGGAAGTATTCTAGCAATGTTTGCAGTGTATTTAATAAATAAGAAGTTGTAATGTATCAGGATCATCTTTCTGAAGATCATGATCAAAATGCTCCTCTTTGGGACGACAAAACAGTTGAATGGTATGTAGCTGAATATGGTGATCATATTTCCAATGCCATGACCATTCATCATGCAGGTTTAAAAACTGAAGATCATTTACTAGATATTGGCTGCGGCAGTGGAACAGCCTGCAGGGAAGCAGCAAAAATCATTACAAAGGGTACCATTACAGGAATTGATCCGACACCGGGCATGATTCGAATTGCGAATGAACAAACTTCAAATAATATTAAACAAATTCATTTTCTTGAAGGCAGCACTGAAGAAATCCCATTACCCAGTTCATCCATGACTATTTGCACAGCCATCAATTCGCTTCATCATTGGAGTGATTATAAAAAGGGGTTTGAGGAAATATTACGTGTGTTAATGCCAGGAGGAAGATTGATCATCAGCGATGAGATAGTTGTAAATGATTCCTGTGGACATGGAGATGGATCATTGTCAGACCCGGATAAAGTAACAAAAGAGATCGAGAATGCTGGTTTTTCTAACGTATCATTAGAAAAACATGAAGAGAATGGTGAAGGGATATATTTATTTAGAGCAGAAAATAGTTAGAAATATTCCTGCATAACCTGCTGAAATAATTTAGGGGGCCGCTTGGCTTTGCCATCATGGTCAATAAAGCCATGTATCGTATAACCAGAAGCCAGCAAAATATCATCTTTTAATACTTCATATTCTATTTTCATTCTAGCCTTGGGCATTTCCTTTATAAATGTTCGAATAGTTATTTCATCTTCGAAGTTGGCACCCTGTTTATAATCACAATGGGCTGAAACAACAGGCAGAAAGAATCCTTTATTTTCTATATCGGTAACAATGAGCCCGATTGACTTGAGCATTTCTGTCCGGGCCGCTTCAAAATATTCCAAATAGCGTGTGTAATACACCACACCCATCTTATCGATATCTTTATAGTATACCTTGATATTATAATCGAAAGAAATCATTCAGACTCAGTAAATACACCCATGGTATCATAGCGGGAGATACGTTGATCCAAAAATGCATCAGGGTCAGTTTGCAGCAATATGTTGAGTTCTTCCAATATCACTGATTTTAACGATTCTACCATTTTATCAGGTTTACGATGGGCACCACCCAACGGTTCTGCGATTATACGGTCGCAAATCCCCATCTCCAGTAAATCTTGCGGAGTAACTTTCATAGCGTCAGCTGCATCAGAAGCTAAAGCAGCATCTCGCCATAAAATGGAGGCACATCCTTCAGGACTGATGACAGAATACCACGTGTTTTCCAGCATCAGCATACGATCACAGATACCGATACCTAATGCACCGCCGCTCGCTCCTTCTCCAATTATAATTACCAAGATCGGTACTTTCAATCGTGACATCTCCAGCAGATTCTTAGCAATGGCTTCACCCTGACCTCTTTCCTCTGCTCCAATTCCGGGATACGCTCCAGGTGTATCAATTAATGAAACTATGGGTACATTGAATTTTTCAGCCAGTTTCATTATGCGGAGTGCTTTCCGATAACCTTCCGGGCGCATCATTCCAAAATTACGGAATAGGTTTTCATTCGTATTGCGGCCTTTCTGCTGCCCTATAAATAAGATCGATTGTCCATCGATTGAGCCCAGTCCGCCCACTAAAGAAGGGTCATCTGCAAAATGTCGATCTCCATGAAGTTCTACAAAATCCGGCGCTAAATTTTGAATATAGTCCAAGCTAAAGGGCCTTCGGGGATGGCGGGCTAATTGCACACGCTGCCAGCGAGATAGTCCAGAATATATCTTTTCTAATTCATCCTTACGTTTTTGTTTTAATTCTTCTATCTCTAACCGGTGTGCATCAGGATCATCACTTGTTTCCATTTCAATGATTTTTTCATCAATCAATTTTAGAGGTTTTTCGAATTCTAAATAATAATCAGCCATTATCCGTTAAATACTGTTTTCAATAAAATTTCTATGTCAAAAGACAAGCTTTGATTTTGAACATAATAATGATCCAATAAACGCCTGTCCTGCTCTGTAAATTTAACATTTCTTAACCGTTCTAACCCAGTAAGTCCCGGCATGCATATAAGTTTGGGATCATTTTCTTCTGTTGGGAGTAGGGATGAACCTACAAGACTCATTTTCCCAGTTACAACAGTCCACAACAAAGGTAGATCACGAATGAATCCATTTTTACTTTTGAAAATACGCCCATGAAAACGAGAACTATCCTGACCCCAGAATTCCATTTTCTTTGGTAAACCGCCTAAACTTCTTAATAGAATAATTGGTGTAAATAGTAATAACAGAACTGTAGCTATAACCGTATCAAAAATCCGTTTTGTGATAGAGTGTAAACGATTAAATAGAGTGTATTCAATATTTACAAAAGAATATTCACCAATTTCTTCTATTGATGCTTTACCTAATAAAATATCTTGATGTCGTGGAACCATGCGATAAGTCAAACGCAATTCTTTGGTCTGATCCATGATATTTAATATCTCTTCATTTGTAAAGGCCCTGTTTGAAAAGATCAACTCCCTTACCGAATGAGTCTTTACGATGCCTTCCAGATCATTTATGCTGCCATAAAATGGTAATGGAAGATCGTCATTCCTAGGATGTGTATCAGCAAAGCCAATAACATCTAATCCAGTGTCAAAACGTTTCAAGATATGATTGGCAATTCGTACACCTTCTCCATCTGAACCAACAATCAAAGTCTTTCTTGTGAAAAGAATATTATGCTGTTCTTTGACGGGACGCAAAAAGCCTTTGGACATAAGGTAATGGACCAGGACTCGCCATCCTGGAATAAAAACCGTTATAATTGCTGTCGCCAGAATGATGACTAATCGTGAAAAAGCGAATTGTTTGAAAAAATAAGTAAATGCTACCGCCAGAAAAAATCCGGTCAGCGAAGAAAGTATTGCACGTGTATAAGATAATATATATCGGGAATAAAGTTGGAATAATGATCCCACAGCGATCCAAAACAGAATATAAACAACGGGGACAAGTCCACCGCTCATAACGATGGGCTCAAAGTGATCAAACCTGAATGGAATAGCGATCATAAATGCGCCCGTTACGATAACAGCATCAAAAAATAGTGACAATATTTGAGAGCGCAGTTCTCCAATCTGTGTTATGAATTTTCTGATCGCAGTACCAGAGCGAATAGCCCATTTTGTCAGAAATCCCTGGCCTACAGAAAAATGCTTTTCAGCAAAAAGAATCATGGCATTGTAAAAGGCATTGATGCTGTCAAAAGGTGCAGACTTGACTGATTCGCCCTGATAATGGACAATTTGAGTCTCGGGTAAATAATGAATCTCATAACCGGCTTGCCAAATCCGATAGCAAATATCAAGATCCTCGCCAAACATAAAAAACTGTTCATCAAACCCACCCAATTCATAAAACAATTCTTTCCGTATAAACATACACGAACCACTAATAGCATCCACAGTACAGGTATGATCTGGATCAAGATATGTCAGGTTATATTTTCCAGCCCATTCCGATTTTGGAAACAGTTTATCAAATCCAAGTAATTTAGGAATTGCTACTCTTAAAGTTGGAAAAGAACGCTTACATGCAGCCTGTAGTGTTCCATCAGAATTGAGAATTTTTGGTCCAACCATACCCACATTATTATTTTTCTCCAAATAGTTAACAAATGTAGATATGGTATTTTCTTGTACAACAGTGTCAGGATTTAATATCAGATAATAATCACCAAGAGCAGCTTTTGCTGCTTGATTCACTGCTTTTCCAAAACCAACATTATCTTCATTAGCAATAACATATACGTCGGGATATAAATTCTTAATATGTTCAACAGAACCATCAAAAGAATTGTTATCAACTACAATAATTTCTAGGTTGTCTTCACTCGTGCGTATTAACGAATCAATAGCATGATCGAGATATTCTTTGACGTTATAACTGACGATGATTACTGATACTTTTGAGTTCATATTATTTATGCCAGCCAAACAATTTCCAGATGCGTAGGCGCCAGACCATGAAGATCGCTTCGATCATAATGGCTTTGGACATCTTTGATTCTCCTACTGTACGATCTATAAAAATGATGGGATGTTCTACTATAGAAAAGCCTTTATGCCAAGCCCTGAAATTCATTTCAATCTGAAATGAATACCCTTGGGAACGTACTGTATCAAGATCTATACTAGCCAAAACTTCGCGCTTCCACGCTTTGTATCCACCGGTTGCATCTTTGATGGGCATACCGGTAATAATTTTTGAATACACATTGGCACTGTAGCTCAATATCAATCGTCTTATCGGCCAGTTCACAACGCTTACACCATGAATATAGCGACTGCCAATAATTACATCATTTTTTTCTAGTCCACAAACCATCTCAGGAATTTCACTGGCATCGTGTGAACCGTCGGCATCCATTTGCACAATGACATCATAATCACGCTCTAAAGCCCATTTAAACCCAAATTTATACGCTGTGCCAAGTCCGGCTTTTCCAGGGCGTTTTGCCAGATGCAGATTTTTATAGCGTTGCTGTAATTTTTCAACCAGAACTGCTGTCCCATCCGGAGAATTATCATCAACGATGAGCAAATGATAGTTTTCATCCAATGTGAACACATGCTCGATAAGATTAGCAATATTTTTACTCTCGTTATAGGTTGGAGAAATGATCAGCGTATTCATTTTAAGACTCGTAATGCCATTTTTTCAATATCTTCTCGCAATACAGAAGGAATAATAGCGAAATCACGTTCAATTTTATTTGTTTTAAGTCCGCTCTTTAACGGCCTTTTTGCCAATTGGTTCAATTCTTGCGTCGTAATTGGTTCTATCAGGTTTTCGTCTAGATTATAAATGTTAGCAATAAGCCGGGCAAAATCATAACGATTTAACACTTCTGCGCTGCCATAATGGTATAACCCACTTGCTTCATGTTTTAGAAGTTCATTGATCACAGAGCCAAGGTCTTCCGTATGTGTAGGATTATTCCATTGATCATCGACAATTCGTATGTTTCTATTATTTTGTAATTCTTCTAAAACCCAATCGGCAAAACTTGCTTTAAAATTTCCACCGATGTTCCAAACAACATTTGTTCTTAGAATAACCCAATCAAAAGATAATCTTCGAACACTTTCTTCACCTTTCAGTTTTGTTGTACCGTAGATATTGATTGGATTGACTTCATCTACTTCACTGTAAGGTCCATTTTCACCATCAAAAACATAATCAGATGAAACAAATATAAATTTGCCAGAAAAGTTATTTAATAAATTTTCAGTCCCCTTAATATTGATTAGATGTGCTTGCTCTGGATTACGTTCACAACCATCAACATTTGTCATGGCCGCAAGGTGAACAATAATATCTGGATCATTTTCAGAGATGACCGTTTTGACCTGATCTTCATTTGTAATATCCAAATCTGCATCAAATGTTGGTGATTCAACATCATCAGTATGAAACCGACTGGATGTGATCATCATGAAATCTTTCAGTTCCATGGATGAGCCTAACTGCCCGCCAGCTCCTGTAATTAATACTTTTTTCATGATGCGTTTTCCACGTAAAACGTATGGGCAATGATGTCTAACTGCCTTAATAAAATATATTTATCAGCACCAGGATTATAGATCAGAGCATGGATATAATACGTTCTATCTGTGATGCCGTCATAAAATGTATAGGCAATAAATGGTCCTCCTTGTGACTCTTCTAATGACTCCCACAGTCCGGTTACTCGCCAGCCAGACCAATCATTGAACATGGTTGGTTGAATCTTGTATTTGTAATCTGTATACTGAATATGCTCGAAGATTCGTTTCGGAAAATCACGGGAAAATGTTTCTGCGTCATGAATATCCTTAATAACCATCCCCTCTTCCCAATGAAAAACAAGCCAGCGGAATGGTTCTTCTCTGCCGATCCAATACACACTTGTTTCAACGCTATCCTGGACAACGCTAAAACCCCATGGAATCTGCAAACTGAAACCGTGCTTTTTTAAAACGTCTTTTTCTAATTCTTCTTTTCTTGCCCGTTTAAACAAAAACCTGCTTTGCCGTTCGACAAACTGCTGTTCAAATTGATTATAAATTTTATTACCTTGTTTATCAATAGCAGCTAGGATTGTCTCTGTGGATTTTCCATTGATGACCAACATTGTCTGTAATTTTGCGTAGGGCTCAACAGTTAGAATAAATGGATTATTTTCTTTTGAATTTTCATACGAATCTTTAGGTAAAATCTGTTTCACCAGACGCGTACCCAGATTTGTGAGATCATTATTCAAGGATACAGCGATGAGATTGGGATGGTGCTGCATTATTTTAATATCATCCGGTTTTATAATTTTGGCTTTATAGTATGGCTCCGGAGAAGGGGTATACAGCGTATCACTGAATATTTTAGTTAAAATCTTTCGAGCTGCATCCGCATCTTCTATTGCTGCTAATATAATTAATTCATCATCAGCACCTTTTGACATTGGCTTTCCGCAACCAATTATTGACAAGATTAAGAATACACCAAGTAAGTAAAGTATGCGTTTCATATCATCAATTTAACAAGCTTGTAAATTTAACATGAACTTTTCCCCCGGAAAAAGCTTCATCTACTGGCCAGCCAAAACTGACTTCCATTACATAATTTTCTGTACGCTGGCGCAGTCCAAAACCCAAAGACAGCGGGATATCATAAACATCCTGATAGGCTTTATCTCCGAATGCAAATAACTGGAAATGTTCATTCGGAGTGAATAATAAATCAAGACTTGTAATATTAATAATTCCATTCGCAAATATATCTTCCTGATAGCCGCGTAATGTATTGATACCTCCATAGCGAATCTTTTGACCTACATGTATTTCTTGACCATCATCCCAGACAATGCCTGACCATAACTTGAAACGCAGAGACATATTTCGGGATAGCGACAGAAATTGTTCTAAATGAAGCTGCAGTCGAATGATAATATTATCGTTTTTATTGGTTTCCTTAACCTGACCGATTTGTGTTTTTGCATCCCAAAAATAGCCCGTTGACGGCAGCCACCTGTCATTTCGACCCTCACCATAATATTCAATATTAAACGTCTGCGCTTTGAAGTGCTGTATTCCTAAAGAATCACCAAGATCTGTAGGTGTTATAGTTTCTTTCCCTCCGCCAAAATACCATTTTCCCTTGCGCCCTAATTGCAATGAAAAGGCAGCGCTGGAATTGGTATACACATATTCCCCGCTTCTTAAGTCTTGCACAAATTCAACCTTTGCTCCAAATGGCAAGCCAAATGGATAAGGTTCTTCATACATAAAAAGGATGTATTGCGACTCCTCGCCATATCGTTTCCATACCAGATCAGTCATATTTGCAGTTTGCCATGTATTTTCCAGATGAATGTCAATTTCGCCAGCAATATCCCACGCACTATCATCTTGACGACCGGCACCGACAATTCCCGAAAAATGACTGTTAAATTCAGGCATAAAATCAACCAAAACACCCAATCTGTCATTATCCATTAAACCGTAATTAAGATGAAGATCGCTTGGTATAAAGGGATAACCGGTGCGCAATTCATTGACAATAGTTTGAGCAGATTCATAAGAATGAGCTTTCATTAAATTGGCAAACATTTGCTGTAAAACAGGCGTATTCATACCAGAATTTTTTTGAAATAATATTTCATCTATGGTTTTGCGTTCATCTTTAGTTTCATAGTTAAACATTACTACCGGCAATGAATCGAAATCAACCAACGTCAATTTTCCTCCAAATTCGCCTTTTCCCACAAGTAATGAATCAAACTGTGAAATGATGGAAGATCGCTCGTATTTGGGTATCATTTCGCCATCAACTGTTATCGTAGTATCCTGGCTGAAAGCCCAACTTGCAACTATATAAATTATGAATTTAGAAATACGCACGCACTTCTCCATTAAACGTCAGGAAATTATCATAGCGCTGATCAGAAATATAATTCATGGAAAGATTGAGTGAAAAACCCCTGCCGATCAGCCACTGGCCCTGGATATTAGAACGTAAAGTATGCGAAAGTGCTAAGCCATTCAATGCTTCGGGAGGAAGATAATCCAGTCTATCAGATACTTCAGTGTTATACCATTCAAAGCGAGATTGAATACGGCCGCGAGTTCCGATAAATTTTAAAACATTGACACTTAAACCCACAGCATCAGCGGCAAATTCCTGTTCGCGCATAAAACCATGATCAATACCATATTTCAACCCCATATCAAATTGCCACTGGTCGACCCTGAATTTTGCCGTACCCTCTATCCAATGGCCACTCACACTTCTCTCACGCAATTCAGAAATGGTTGATTCTATTTTATCATTATGATATTTCCAGCGATATTCCACAATAAAATTATCGAAGACAGTTTTTTTGTATTCAACTCCAGCTTCATCATTTTGTTTTAAATCTTGCCCCCTACTATCCAGACCATCGAGGTTTCTAAATTTCTTATGCCATACTTTGATCATTTTTTTCATTTTAAGCGGTTTATATACTAATTCATTTCGCAATGACCACTTGGATCTTGAAATAGCCGAATCGCCCAGATCGGGGTTAATGAATGAATTCGCAGACCATACGTACCCTTCAATTGTCGATCTCAATTCTGATCTTAATGAGAAATCATTGAGTGACTTATTATTTGTTTTACTAAAATCAATTTCAAATAATTGCAGTCCATCCAGCTTTGTTGTCGGATGACGATTACCGGTAAAGATCATATAGGCAATATATTCTCCATTGGGATCACTGACGTATTCATTGAACTCGGCATCATAACGGAAATCACCCAAGCCAACACCAACAGAATCATAGACCAACGCCCGCGTTTCTGTAAACGTCTCTTCAATCGTCGCTTTCATATCCCATTTTACTGGATGCGTCGGCCGGCGAAATGATGAACGTAGTCTTGCCAACGTAAAATTGTAATCATTATTGTTCCGAGCGTCATTTTTAATGCGCCGGCGCACAGTAATCTCTTGTGTCCAGCCGTTGATATTGTTGCCTTTGATATCCAAAGAACCAAAAACACCCTCGGACGATAATTCTAATCCAGCAGTCGATGTATCGGATTCAGCATAGTCAAAACGCTCCCCTACACTCAAGGCAGTCTCCCAACGATCTTTGGCATATTTTATCCCAACAGTTTGATGATCAAAGCGATGATGATCTTCCTGCTCTTCATGATCATATTTATAAAAAGGATGTGGATTCCCCGGTAAAAGATCAAACATTAATGTTCGCTGTCTAAAATAACCTCTATTTGCTGAAATATCGTTAAGCACAGCACTCACAAATGGTATATAACCTCTGCCTCCAGTAAAAGCACTATTGATGCGGTTAAATGCATTATCTCCATATGCATATCGAGAAACAGTCACTGTGCCGTTACCTAAATTTTCTACATCGATTCCGGCTGAAATGGCTTGATTGTTTTCGGCAACATTGAGCAGCGGCTGCACATTCCAGTCCTGGTAAAACATAGCCGATCGATCACGCTGCATGGCTTCGAAACGATCATCCTGCTGCCAACTGGATAATGTATAACGCATTCTCACTTTTTCTGCAATATTGATTTTATTATTCGATAAAGCGAAGGAATAAGCTAAACCTGTATTGTCATTATCATTTTTCGAAGACAGTCGATTCTGATCGACACCTGATACTGCAGTGGAAAAATCAAAAATTGTATTTTCTGAAAAATTATAATCTCCGGATATCTCGAAAAGCTGATGACCTTTTGGACTGATTACCTGCTTCATGGGACTATACAGATCATCGTATTGTTCTCTGTCTATTGATTGAACAAATTCATAATAGATCTCACCTGTACTTGTAATTAAACGTCGGTATTCCCCTGTTTCATTATCATTGGTGAATGTGACTGTATACCGATCTCCCTGGATCGTTTTATCAGGTGTGTATTCATAATATTCCCTGTTCTCATAAATATAATTTCCAATAGAATCAGATACTGCACCAGTCATAAGCGCAATATCATCTCCCGATATATTCAACAACTCAATGTCATCATCGGATAAATTCAGCGCGGTACCTTTGGTCTGGTCGATTTCCTGCAGCCATGAAAACGAAATGGCTCCCTTTTCTCCAATATTTCGTTCCATTGTCCCGCCGGCAACATTTTGTGAATATTGAAAATCAGAATACTGGTATTCGATCAATATATCTGTATCTGAATGGATCAAATGGTTGGGAGTAAAATGAATTTCCGCTGTAGAATAATCGACAGTATAATCATGATTTTCCCCACGAGTCAGTTTTTGACCATTGAGCCATACCCTTTCCGTTCCGGCTTGTACGACTATATTCCTGTTCCCAGATTTCGAATCGAGAAAATACGGACCTTGTTTTCCCTCGCTGCCTTTGAGCTCAATTTGTCTATAATGTCCTTTTGAACTTGCAAAAACAGCTGAACCTGACCATTTACCAATATTAAAGTTATTCTTTAATCCAATCAGTCTTTTGTTGATATTCATATATTTACCATTCTGGTAATTCAGTTCAATATCACCGGCATTCATTTGAAATTGGGGATGGGAAATTTGCAGATACACCTGGTCTATCTCTTCCAATGATTGCGTATTGCCCTCCGGCTGTATGGGCGACGATTCGTCCGAAAGAACTCCACTCACTTGCATTGATTCGCTCAATTGACCCTGAATCTGCATGCGCAAACCACCAGTCATTTCAGATCCTCCTAACGGTGAAACAGAAAATGATCGATACACAGATCCTGTGGACAACACTTGTTCATTATAGCTGTTATTCGATGGCCGACTCTGAAATAATATAGATTCCTCATCTTTTTCAGCAATTAGTAGGGAATCCATTTTTGGAAAATGCAAATACAGTGGTCCATATACTTTTGGAAGTATAATTTGAGTCACATCTTTTGCAACAAACAATGAGTCACTGCTCGAATCGTTTTGACCTTGAAGAAAACCTGTAATTAGGAGGAAAAATACAAAAATTTTCATCATGATCTTTTTAAAACCAAAATGCGTTGATCTGTCAAAATGATAAGGTGTTTAAAT
>Ga0257113_1000658_pt1 | contig 11697 bp, 12 predicted proteins | sample LP_taG_4_FD_191568 | JGI IMG/M metagenome (GOLD analysis project Ga0257113, IMG submission 191568) | Marine microbial communities from Northeast Subartic Pacific Ocean, Canada - LP_J_2015_P26_2000m | ecosystem: Environmental > Aquatic > Marine > Oceanic | place: Canada: Northeast Subartic... | reverse complement strand
CCTGAGTTATGGTGATGCCATGTTCATAAAATAATGTATCCCAAATTCAAAGCTGGTGCTGTCATTGCCGCAGCCGGTACGGGGGAACGTTTTGGAGAAAAAAAGCAGTTCAAGCTGCTGGGCCGGCGTCCCCTCCTGTTCCATACATTAACACCCTTTCTGGGATGCAGTGATATTGCCGAAATAGTTGTGGTCGTTCCAAAAGAAAATCTTGAATCTGTTTCCAGGGAATTAGCATCTTATACATCCGCAAAACCAGTGAAAACTGTTTCCGGCGGAGCACGGCGGCAAGACTCTGTTTTGAACGGCTGTAGGGCTTTATCAGACGACGTAGAAATCATTGCCGTTCATGATGCCGCAAGACCATTTGTTACTTCTGAACTAATTTCCGCAACGGTCAGCGGTTGTAATGAAGTAGAAGGCTGTATTGCCGCCTTGCCATCTAAGGACACGGTGAAACAAGTGGCAGAGAATAATATTCAGCAAACCTTGGACCGCAGCACCATCTGGTTGGCCCAGACACCCCAGACTTTTCATAGAGAAATATTGATCAACGCATTGCAACAGGATATGGATGCTACAGATGAAGCATCCTTGGTAGAAGCAATTGGTGGAAACGTAGCTATAACACAAGGATTCGCAGGAAATTTCAAAATTACCACTAATGAGGATTGGCAACTAGCGGAAGGAATAATAGCAAACAATGGTTAAAACAGGCATAGGCTACGATGTTCATCCCCTGGCAAAAGGGGAAGAACTCATCATTGGGGGTGTAAAGATCGACAGCCCTGAGGGTTCAGTTGGCCATTCAGATGGCGATGTTCTCCTTCATGCTATAGTAGATGCCCTTTTAGGAGCAACGAATTTAGGAGATATTGGTCAGCACTTTCCCAGTTCTGATGAGAGCTGGAAAGGTAAAGAAAGTATTCATTTTTTGGAGCACGCTATCAGCCTCGTTAGGGAGCAAGGTTTTGAAATAGATCATATTGATAGTACAGTCATTTTGGAGGAACCCAAGATTGCTGATATTATTCCGGAAATGATATACAAAATATCTTATACACTCCAGATCGAAGAATCTGCTGTGTCTATAAAGGCAACAACCACGGATAAAATGGGCTTTATCGGCCGTGGCGAAGGTGTTGGCGCTGTGGCTGTGGCAACCATATCCAAATAGTATCTATGGATTCCATAGCACTGAATTCCCGCGCCAAGGTCAACATTGGTCTGCTGGTCCTGAACCGTCGAGAAGATGGTTATCATAATCTATACACCATTTTCCAGGAGTTGGATTATCATGATACGATTACGCTGACCAAAACGAAGAGTGGTTTTGAATTATCATCGGATGATGAACATTTCCCCGTAGATAGATCAAACACATGTTCAAAGGCTTACGAAGCTATTTTAGGACAATTTCCTAATATTGGTGGTGTAAAGATTTATGTAGAAAAACACATTCCCCAAGGTGCAGGTCTGGGGGGTGGTTCAAGTAACGGGGCAACTGTATTAAAAGGATTAAATGATTTATATGGTCTGGAATTATCTGCAGATAAGCTGTCAAAACTGGCAATGAAAATTGGAGCAGACGTACCTTTTTTTATTCGGGGAGGAACCCAACTTGGCGAAGGAATTGGTGAAATATTAACACCCATAAATGTCCAATTGGATTTCACATTTTTACTGGTTATCCCCCCAGTTTTTATCTCCACAGAATGGGCATATAATGAGCTGAAAAATGTTTTGGAGGACAGGGTTGAGAAAGCTAACTTTTCCGACCTTTTTAAGAGGGATGAAATTCCCTTTGAGCTTTTTCAGAATGATTTTGAACGGATTGTGATTCCAGCACATCCAGAGATTGGCGAGATAAAGGACTCTTTACTAAATAACAGAGCTCGATATGCCAGTCTGTCGGGTAGCGGTTCGACTGTGTTCGGAATGTTTGACGAAGACACTGCAGCAAAAGCAGCCGAGTCTTTTTTAACGTCCGACTACCGAACCATCCTAACCCGACCCACCCAACGCTGATATCACATCCAACAGCACCCCTTGGGGCGTCGTCTAAGGGCAGGACACCTGGTTTTGGTCCAGGCAGTTGGGGTTCGAATCCCTGCGCCCCAGCAATATGAGTAAAGATACAATAAAGATATTTAATGGTCGTAGTAATCCCCAGCTTGGGGAGCAAATTGCGGAATACCTGAATGTCCCTTTAGGTCAATTATCCATTAAGGATTTTGCTGATGGGGAGATTTGGGTCAAATTTGAGGAAAATATCCGTGGCAAAGATGTTTTTATCATCCAAAGTACACACGGCCCGGCGAACAACATTCTGGAACTTGTCCTTATTTTAGATGCGGCGGTCCGTGCTTCTGCTAAAAGTGTTACTGCGGTGATACCCTACTTTGGTTATGCTCGCCAGGACCGGAAAGACACCCCAAGAGTGCCTATTTCAGCACGTGTTATGGTAGACATGTTTACAGCTGCCGGCACAAATCGTATAGTCACCATGGACCTGCATTCTACCCAGATTCAGGGTTTTGCAAATATACCTTTTGATCATCTTTACAGCCGTATGGTCTTGATGGATAAGATTAAAGCGTTAGGATTAGATCCCGGGAATTCAGTTGTCCTTGCTCCGGATGTGGGCTCGGTGCCCATGAGTCAGGCCTATGCAAAGCGGTTGAGCATGTACTTTGCTTTAATTGATAAACGCCGCTATGCTCCAAATAAGGCAGAAGTCATGCATCTCATTGGCGAGTTGGATGGGAAAGATGTCCTCATCATAGATGATATGATTGATACGGCAGGAACATTGGTGAATGCCACAGAAGCGGCTATGAAAAACGGTGCAAATTCAGTCACAGCTATTGCTACACATGCGCTATTATCAGGGCCTGCAGTGGAAAGGATCAAAGATTCAGCAATCAGTAAGCTGATTGTGACGGATACAGTCAATATACCAAAAGACAAAATATTTGATAAAATGAAAATTGTTACAGTTTCTAACATTTTTGCCGAAGCAATCAATCGCATTCATGAAGGTGAATCTGTGAGTTCACTGTTCGAATTTTAATCGGAGAAAAAATGGCAGATTATTATCAGTTAGTTGTTGAAAAAAGGGAAAGCATTGGTAGTGCTGCAAATAAATTTCTGCGCCGCAATGGCAAGGTTCCCGCAAACTATTATTATAAAGAAACGGACAATATTAACCTGATCCTGGACTCAAAAAATTTATATCACGCCCTGCATTCTGGTCATCACATTTTCGAGGTAGAGGTGGAAGGCGATACACAATATGTCATGATCAAAGAGATTCAATTTCATCCGGTAAATGAAAGTGTTTTACATGTAGATCTTATGCGTGTCCGCCGCGATGTTAAAATAACTATTGCAGTGCCCATTCATTTGGAAGGTGAAGCAGTAGGTGTAGAGGAAGGTGGTGTGCTTTCTCAAATCCTTACCAGCATCGACATTGAATGTTTACCAACTGATGTTCCGGAATTTATTGCTCTTGACACTACAGAATTAGAAATGAATAGCAGTCTTTCCGTAGCGGATATCACAGTTTCGGGTGATATCACCATAATCACAGATGAAGGACAAGTTATCGCCACAATAACGCCTCCTAAAGAAGAAGAAGAACCTGTGGTTGAGCTCGAAGAAGGCGAAGAAGGCGAAGAAGGCGAAGAAGGCGAAGAAGGCGAAGAAAGTGATAGCGAAAGGAAAACTGAAGGTGGAGATATTGCGGAAGAAAGTACTGAATAATCATGAAAGCATTTATAGGTCTTGGAAACCCCGGTCCAGAATTCGCCAATACCAAGCACAACGCCGGATTCTGGGTGATAAATGAATTGGCCAGGCGCTGGTCAGTGCAGTTCCAGCCGGGTAAAGGATCATTTGTGTATACTGAAACCACTGACAGAGACGTTCTTTTGGTCAAACCCACAACAGGTATGAATGCCAGTGGTGTTGCAGTGAAGTATGTATTACAGGAATGGAATATTGACCTTGCTGATTTAAATGTTATTGTTGACGATGTGGATTTACCCTTGGGTTCTATGCGGCTACGACTCAAGGGCGGCGACGGCTGCCATCGGGGGATGGAATCTATTATATATCATTTAGGGCATACAGGGTTTCCGCGCTTGCGCTTTGGCGTTGCAGCCGCCGATCATAAACGTCCTGCAGAAAAGTATGTACTTAAACCATTTAAAAAAAATGATCAGCTAGATGCTGATGACATGGTCAAGACAGTTGCCGATGCAGTAGAATCCATTTTGGATTACGGTTTGCAAAAAACGATGAATCAATTTAATGAAAAAACAAAAAAACAGGTATAAATGAATAATTTGTATTATGTAATTGGTGCTGCTATTGTGGCAATGTTATATGCATTCTGGAAAACAAACTGGATTAATAGCCAGGATGAAGGATCGGACAGGATGAAACAAATTGGCGCAAACATAGCTGATGGCGCTATGGCTTTTCTAAAAGCTGAATATAGAATTTTGGGTGTTTTTGTGGTGACGGTTGCTATAGTACTATTTGTAGGTTATTCATTAAAAGGTGAAGGGACCGAGATGATAGCTGTATCATTTATTGTAGGTGCCTTTGCAAGTGGTTTAGCTGGTTTTCTTGGAATGAGAGTGGCTACCAAAGCCAATAACCGAACAACAAACGCAGCCCAAACCGGACTGGCTTCTGCATTAAAAGTGGCTTTCACGGGCGGTTCAGTTATGGGTTTAAGCGTGGTTGGGCTTGGTGTTCTTGGGCTGGCTGGTTTATACACAATATATTCTTATCATTATGGAGTCTCTAATGAAACTGAATTGAAGCGTGTTTTAGACATTCTTACTGGTTTTTCTTTAGGTGCTTCTTCCATTGCTTTGTTTGCCCGTGTGGGTGGAGGCATTTACACGAAAGCTGCTGATGTGGGCGCTGATTTGGTAGGAAAAGTGGAAGAAGGAATTCCTGAAGACCATCCCTTAAATCCTGCCACCATTGCTGATAATGTGGGTGATAATGTAGGTGATGTTGCCGGTATGGGTGCCGACCTCTTTGAATCCTATGTGGGGGCAATTATTGGCTCAATGGTATTAGGTGCGGTTATGGGATTAAATTTTGTATTACTACCTTTATATATTGCAGCAGCTGGAATTTTAGTTTCAATCACGGGCACATTCATGGTTTCTGTAAAGGAAGGTGGTGATCCTCAAAAAGCTCTAAATAAGGGAGAGTTTGGAAGTTCCTTTATTATGATTGTGGTTATCTATTTTTTGATTCAAAATATTCTACCATCCGAATTTGTACAGGGCGGACACACGTTTACCAACATGGGTGTATTCTGGGCAACCGTTATAGGTTTGTTTGCTGGATTGGGAATAGGACTTATTACTGAGCACTACACCGGAACAGGAACATCACCAGTTTTATCTATTACAAAACAATCTTTAACAGGTCCTGCCACAAATATTATTGCTGGCTTAGGTGTAGGTATGCAATCCACAGCTATACCAATATTAATTTTAGCCACCGCAATAATGGGTGCACATCATTTTGCTGGTCTATATGGCATTGCATTGGCTGCATTAGGCATGCTGGCAAATACGGGAATTCAGCTGGCTGTAGATGCGTATGGTCCTATTTCTGATAATGCAGGTGGTATCGCTGAGATGGCTGGACTACCTGAAGAAGTACGTAGACGTACTGATAAACTTGATGCTGTTGGTAACACTACAGCTGCAATTGGTAAAGGATTTGCCATTGGTTCGGCTGCTTTAACAGCATTGGCTCTGTTTGCTGCTTTCATGGTTCAAACTGGTATTGATAGTATTGATATTTCTAATCCAATGGTAATGGCTGGTTTATTTGTTGGCGGTATGTTGCCATTCTTATTTTCTTCATTGGCAATGAATGCGGTAGGACGTGCGGCAATGGCTATGATTGAAGAAGTTCGTCGTCAATTTAGAGATATCCCGGAATTAAAGGCTGCGTTAGATATAATGAAAAATGGCGATGAATCTACTTGGTCTGATGAAGATAAAGCTGCGTATGAATTGGGATTGACGAAAGCTGAATACGGCCGCTGTGTTGAAATTTCTACACAGTCAGCAATTAAAGAGATGGTGTTGCCGGGCATACTTGCAGTTACTTCACCTGTTTTGGTTGGATTTGTTTTTGGTCCTGAAACTTTAGGAGGACTTTTAGCGGGTGTTACAGTTTGTGGTGTACTTATGGCGATATTTCAATCCAATGCCGGTGGTGCCTGGGATAATGCCAAGAAAATGATTGAAGAAGGAATTGAAATTGATGGTGAAAAATACCATAAAAATTCGGATGCACACAAAGCTGCTGTAGTTGGCGATACAGTTGGTGATCCTTTTAAGGATACATCCGGTCCATCGTTAAATATATTAATTAAGTTAATGTCAGTGGTGTCATTAGTCATTGCCCCACTTTTGACATTATAGGTTTGAGGAGAATCTATGCGATATTATGAAACACTATATATTCTTAACCCGGATTATGAAAAGGAAAGAGTTGACAGTATTATGAAGGATGTTGATGAACAGGTTAGCAAATTCAGCCAGGTGATTGCCCACAGTGTTTGGGGGAAAAAACGGTTGGCCTACCCCATTGACAAGCATAAATATGGGACATATGTACTCTTTCAGTTCGAAACAGAAGACCAGACTGCTTTGGGCGATTTTGATAGTTTTATGAAATTGAACAATTCAGTATTGCGTTTTCAAAATGTACGTCTTGATGCAAAACCAGAAGTGATTGAAAACGACTTTCTGGATGAAAGCACCGAAAGAATTGAACAAGAATTCCAAGTAAAAAACATGCGGGGAATTCCAGAGGAAACTCCCAAAGCACCCGTTGAAGAAAAATTTGAGGACACAGATGAAGCGTCTGAAACCGCTGAAGAAGAAACTTCAGTATAATAGATAAGCGAGGAATTTATGGCATTTGTAAGTCGTAAAAAGTTTTGTTATTTTAAAGAAAATGCAATAACAGAGATTGATTATAAGGATGTTAAACTGCTGCGCCGCTTCGTAACGGAACAGGGCAAGATTATGCCCAGACGCGTTACGGGCACTAGCGCAAAAATGCATCGGAAATTAATTCGGGCGATAAAAAGAGCAAGAAACATTGCTTTGATGCCTTATACAAATTTAGGCGACGGTTGAACTATTTATAAACAATAAGGACTTAAACAATGGATATAATATTACTCCAAGATGTAGATGCCTTAGGTACAGCCGGTGATATAGTAAATGTAAAACCGGGCTTTGCCCGGAATTTTCTGTTCCCAAGAGGACTGGCTTTGCGCGCATCAAAACGTAATCTGGCGATTGCTGATGAACGCAAACGTAATGCTTATAAACGTCGCGAACACGATGAGAAAATAAATCTTGAACTTTCAAATCTACTGAAAGATATGGAAATGACATTTGAAGTGCAGACAGGTGAAGAAGAAAAAATGTTTGGTGCTGTGACTACTAATGATATCCAAAAAAAACTGGAAGAAAAAGGAATCACAATTGAACGCCACCGCATCGAGCTTAAAGAATCAATTAAAGCATTGGGTATTTTTCATATCCCGGTACGTGTTTCTGCAAATATGAAACCTGAACTTAAAATATATGTAATAAAAGCATAGGTCTAAATACTCAAAACCACTTTATAGCTCCCAGCAGAAAAGCCAGGGGTTATTATTTATATAAAGAATTCTTGCCGGATGTTTTAACTGCATCTATTTTCAATGATTATGTTTGTAGAAGTTGCCTTTCCTATCTCCAGCTATACACAGTTTACTTACCGTATCCCGAAAGAATTTATTGATCAGATTCATGTAGGAATACGCATCAAAGCACCATTGGGAAAGCGCCTGGTTACTGGTATTGTTGTTGCTAAATCTGCTGAATCAGATTATTCTGGCACGCACAAGTATGTAAAGGAACTTGTAGACCTTCAACCAGTGATGGATAACAAATTGTGGCAACTGGTACAATGGATGAGTTCATATTATTTTACACCTCTTGGGCAAGTTGTAAAAACAGTCTTGCCTGCAAAACTCTCTACAAAATATACACCACCCACGACCAGCCTCGTTGTTTATAAATCATTTGGTGATAATTATGAGCGGTTACAAAAAAGAGCACCTGTTCAAGCAAAAGTATTACAGTATCTGTCTGTTCAAGAAGGGGCGATTCCAATTGCAGAGCTCAAACATATGGTGAGCAGTCCTAATGCAGTTTGCAAAACGTTGTTTGCTAAAGGTTTTGTTGATCTAGATGAAGTAACGAATCTGCCCGATGTAACAGGGTTTACATTTTCAAAGATTCATAAAAAAATAACATTCACGAATAAGCAAAAACAGATATTAGATGAGTTAAGTAAAAAATTGAATTCTGGAAAATTTAGTCCAACATTACTTCATGGTGTTACAGGAAGCGGTAAAACAGAAATATATATTGAAATTGTGCGTCAGGCATTAGAAATGAATAAAACTGCAATATTGCTGCTTCCAGAAATATCATTAACACCACAAATAGCAGGACGATTCAGGTCTGTTTTTGGGGATCAAGTTGCTTTGTGGCATTCGAGACTATCTCATGCTGCTCGAGCGTGGACGTGGAAACAAATTTGCGCAGGACAATTTAACGTTACCATAGGAGCTAGAAGCGCTGTATTTGCTCCTTTAAAAAACCTTGGTGTAATAATTATTGATGAAGAACAGGAATATTCTTTCAAGCAAGAATCCCCGGCACCAAGATATCATGCCCGCGATGTTGCCTTGATGCGCGGCAAACTGAATGATGCAGTGGTTATCATGTCCAGTGCCACTCCCAGCTTGGAAAGCTATTATAATCATATTCAGGGGAAGTATTCCTATTTAAGATTAAATGAAAGATACGGTGGTGCCCCCTATCCCCAGGTTCACATTGTTGATATGATCAAGGAGCAGGAAGAAACGGGTAAGTTTCAGCAAGTAATTTCCAGCAAGCTTCAGAAAATAATGGAAAGCAAATTTGCTAAAGGTGAACAAGTAATGCTGTTGCAAAACAGACGGGGCTTCGCTCCAATTTTGAGATGTGGAGATTGTGGTCATGTTGAAACATGTGTGCAATGTAAAATTGCATTAACATACCACAGCCATGAGCGATTGCTGAAATGCCATTTTTGTGGTTATGAAACAAGTGATATAACGATTGCCTGTCACAAATGTGCCAGTATCAATCTGAAACTCCTTGGGATTGGTACACAAAAAGTTGAAGATGTTATTCAGGAACAATACCCGGATATTAAAATTGCAAGAATTGACTATGATACTGCACGCAATATCCCCGCTTTGACAAAGATATTGGAAAAATTTGCCGCGGGGGAAATTCATGTATTAATCGGTACACAAATGATTGCCAAGGGGTTAGATTTTGATAATGTAACGCTAGTAGGTATCATTAATGGTGATACAGGGCTCTTTTTGCCTGACTTTCGTTCTGGAGAAAAAGTATTCCAACTTCTATACCAGACAGCGGGCCGATCTGGGAGAAGAAAGCCGGGAGAAGTAATCATTCAAACATATAATCCTGATAACCCCGTATTAATACATGCTGCCAGACTGGATCAAAAAACATATTACAATATTGCCTTAAGTGAAAGACAAGAACTTAATTATTCACCATTTTCATGGATGATCCGTTTAGAAATAGAAGGTATAAAAAAAGAACTTGTTACGACTCATGCTGACAAAATAAGAAAAAAATTAAGTCCTTCCCCAAAAGGATTAGATATATTAGGACCAGCCAATTGTTATCGGGAACGGTTGCGGGGGAAATATCGTATGCATATTATGCTTAAATCTGACAAAACGCACGATACCAACGGTGAAAAACTCCATTCTTTTTTGCAAGATCACTTGAAAGTAGGACTTTTAAATAAATTGCCGTCAAGCGTAAAAGTATTAATTGATGTTAATCCTGTTTCTGTTTTATGAAAGCTATTACATTTAACTTATTATTGAATCTGTTAATAGCAGAGGCCACATTTCCAGGTCTTGAAAACTGGTATCATCCACACCGTATGTCGCTAACTGGTGCTGGGGGTACCGTAACAAACGTTACTGCTGATATAGCTAACCCAGCTGCCTTATGGACATTGCCGAGACTATTTGAGGTCAGTTTTGTTTCATATCCTGCTGATATTACAGCTCAATCTCTCCACTTATCTTTACCCGGTAAACAGTCTGTAACGGTCTATGGATTCCGCCAAATAAACTATGGTTTATTTGAAGGCCGGGATGAATTGAATCAAGAAACAGAAAATTTTTCCGCATCAGATACATGGCTGAATTGGGCTGCAGCAGGACATTCTACAAGGTGGCCATTATCGTGGGGTGCAAGCGCAGGGCTCTTTATAAGTTCTCTTGAAGATAAACAAGCGGCATTGTTAACCTTTTCCGTGGGGGCTATAGTGAATTCCAAAAAGCTGAATTCAAAATTAGGAGTTAGTTTAATTAATACTGGTTCTATTATAAAAAAATATTCTGATACAGAAGAAAAACTGCCGACAGCAATAGTTGTTTCGGTATCAAAAATTCTTGCTTATTTGCCATTGAATCTCTCTATAGATATTTGTAATAGATTAAATGCTGTAACGCCTGAAATACGATTAGGGGCTGTATTTACGTTGCCCTATCAATTACAATTAAAACTGGGAACGACCACAAACCGATTTAAGCAATCGACAGGACAAAGCCTTGCCAGAGATTTCTTTGCAGACACGGGGCTTGGTGTGGTATGGGCATATGAAACATATAATTTTGAAACAGGGGTGTATTCCTATGGTCCTAGCGGCTGGATTTCCGGGCTGGCCGTGGGTATTAAATTTTAATGCGTGTTTGACTGTATTAGATCAAAAATTATTATAGGGAGTTTTCTCTTACCAACCTGCTTACTGGCAAATAGACTTGATATATATTACAACCTTGATATCTATTTTCATCCGCGTACAAATCAATCAGATGGGTTTATAGAAGGTGTAAATCATGTTCGCATTGTCAATAATACTCAAGATGAATTAAAAGAATTATTTTTTCACAACGCCGGTAATTATGATTCGAAACAAAAATCATTAACTAAAATATCTGCTGTGCGTTGTTCTCATTCAGCGCGAGTTAGCGGACAGGATAGTTTGGTTATGAAAATAGGCTTATTCCCCTCAGTCCATCCCGGCGAAACAGTAATTATTGATATTCCTTTTAAAACATATTTTTCCGCAGCTAGCAACCCCCAATTACCTGCTCACGGCGCTAGGAAAGATACGACCACATACAATGCAATTCATTTCTATCCAGTACTTGAATATTACTATGCAAACGGCTGGCGGTCTGATGTATATCGTAATTCAATAAAACCTTATACAAATTTTGCTAAGTATAATATTAATTTAATTGCGCCAGCGGACTTTTTGGTTGGTGCATCGGGAAAAATTCTAAAACAAGCTGTACTGGAAACTGGGCATATCAAATATATTATTAAGGACGACTACTCATTATCATTCAGCACTATTTTTGTACAAGGAATGCAAAAAACCACGTCTGAGATTAGCGGAATTCAAATTGAAATTATTACCCCGGCAGTGCAATCTAAACGTATCCAAAAAGTTGAAGAGCGATTAGAAAAATTAATA
>Ga0257113_1000654_pt1 | contig 11719 bp, 9 predicted proteins | sample LP_taG_4_FD_191568 | JGI IMG/M metagenome (GOLD analysis project Ga0257113, IMG submission 191568) | Marine microbial communities from Northeast Subartic Pacific Ocean, Canada - LP_J_2015_P26_2000m | ecosystem: Environmental > Aquatic > Marine > Oceanic | place: Canada: Northeast Subartic Pacific... | reverse complement strand
TGAACCTGAACTTGGACCAGCATTGAATTTAGCTTTTAATTACAGTTCTAGTGTAATGGTAGAACAATTTATAGAGGGTAGGGAGTTAACAGTTACATTGATAGGTGGCAAAGCTTTACCAGTATGTGAGATTATTCCTTCTCATGAACTTTATGATTATGAATGCAAATATACATCAGGTATGAGTAAGTACGTATGTCCGGCAGAAATTGACCTAGATCTAACGGAAAGAATCCAAGAAATAACAGAAAGACTATTTAATGTGTTGAAATGCAGACATTATTCTCGAGCTGATTTTCGGCTGGATCATGAAAATAAATTATGGTTCTTAGAAATGAATACATTGCCAGGTATGACGGATACTAGTTTGGCTCCTATGGCTGCAAAAGCAGCAGGATTTTCTTTCAATGATTTAATTGACCGTATAATTCTTCAAGCATGGAGTGAATGATGGAAAAGTGGATTGCAGTATACACGAAATCTCGTCACGAAAAAGTAGTGATCCAGGAATTAGAAAAGAAAAATATTGAGGCCTATTGCCCTATACTTAAAGAAAGACGGCAGTGGAGTGATAGAAAACGGTGGGTGGAATTCCCGTTATTTCGCAGTTATGTGTTTGTAAAAATTGAATTAAAGAATAGTTTATATATTTTACAGACAATGGGTGTACATCATATTATCAAGTTTCAGGGTAATATTTCTACCATACCCGATGGAATAATAAAAAATATAAAAAGTATGATCGATGGAGGCTTTACGGTTGAACAGGTTGAATACTTTGTTAAAGGCGATGAAGTAAAAGTTGTAGATGGTCCATTGAAGGGCATGGAGGGTCTCGTGGTAAAGATAAAAAATGAGAATAAATTAGTTATAAAAGTTACAGCAATTCACCAGGCCATAGCTGTTCAAATTCACCCTGGATATCTCAAACCAAAGAAAAAGCATGCCAATCCGATTCTACAACACAATAAACCGTAAAAAAGTCGAATTTGAACCGATTACGCCCGGGACTGTAAAACTTTATACCTGCGGTCCCACTGTATACGATACGGCACATATTGGCAATTTTCGTACTTTTCTTTTTGAAGATCTATTGAAACGATTTCTGATATTTAAAGGCTATGAAGTGTATCATGTTATGAATATAACGGATGTAGATGATAAAACTATAAAACGTGCAAATATAGAAGGAAGAACAATTAATGAATTAACGTTACAATACACAGAAGAATTTATGAACGATATTAAATCACTCAAAATTCTGCCTGCTAATAAATATCCTAGAGCAACTGATCATATTGATGAAATGGTAAAAATGATCCAAACGCTTGAAGAAAGTGGATATGCCTATGAGACAGAAGATCATTCGGTATATTTTCGTTTGGATGCATATGATTCCTATGGTCAGCTTACAAAAATTGATTTAACTAAACAGCGTGCTTCTGAGAGAATTATTAATGATGAATATTCTAAAGATAATGCCCAAGATTTTTCCTTATGGAAAGCCTGGGACAATGAAGATGGAAAAGTTTTTTGGGAATCGCCTTGGGGGCGCGGTCGTCCCGGGTGGCATATTGAATGCTCAGCGATGTCAATAAAATACTTAGGGAATCATTTTGATATTCATTGTGGCGGCGTAGATAACATTTTTCCCCATCATGAAAATGAAATAGCCCAATCAGTTTCTGCGACAAAAGGACTATTTGTGAACTACTGGATGCATTCAGAGTATCTGCATATTCAAGGCGATAAAATGAGTAAAACACTTGGAAATTATCATAAAATATCGGATTTAATATCCGAAGGTTTTACGGCGGAAGAAATACGGTTTACATTACTGAGTGCACACTATCGGTCAAAGTTAAATTTTTCGTTGAACCAAAACCAAGAAGCTAGAACAGCCATACAGCGAATTACAGATTTTCAACAGCGATTATTTGAATTAAAGGCCAATGCCCAAACAGAAAGTTCAATACCTGATGAATTTGAAGAATTTGTCGCAGCTCTTGATGATGATTTAGATACACCAAAAGCATTTGCTGTATTTTTTGGTTGGATAAGATCAATGAATAACTTTCTAGATAGGGGAGAGTGTATGCCCAATCAAATTAATGGTGGGCTTGAATTTATTGAAAAATTTGATGATCTTTTTGCCATAATCCCTGAGATGGTAATCGTTCCTCAGGAAGTGTACGTTTTGATAGAAAAACGTGAAAAGGCTCGTTTAAAACAAGATTGGAAAACAGCTGATAAAATACGAAATCTATTGCATAAGGAAGGATGGTTAGTCGAAGACAGCCCTAGCGGGCCTAAAGTAAAGCCAAAGAAATAGCCTCATTAATCCAATTATTAAATTATTATACGGATATACGTATTCTTCTACAATTTTAACTAAAAAATAAAATACCACCATATGTCTATAAATGTTTTGTTGTTAAATGTGTTATTTATAAATTTCGCGGCTATTCTCGCATCGTGTTTAATGACGATGCGTTTTTAATAATAAGCGGGTGAGACGAAATTTTACAAATTTGAACCTTTTTTGCCGGTGTAGCTCAGCTGGTAGAGCGTCTGATTTGTAATCAGATGGTCGGGGGTTCGAGTCCCTTCGCCGGCTCTACAAAATTGCTCTTTTAAAATTGAGGAAGTCTGTTGGGGAGATGGCCGAGCGGTCAATGGCAGCAGACTGTAAATCTGCCGGCGTACGCCTACGGAGGTTCGAATCCTTCTCTCCCCACGTTACGCGGGTGTAGTTCAATGGTAGAACACCAGCCTTCCAAGCTGGTTACGTGAGTTCGATTCTCATTACCCGCTCTAGTGAACGCCTGCGTAGCTCAGTCGGTAGAGCGCTTCCTTGGTAAGGAAGAGGTCACCGGTTCAAATCCGGTCGTAGGCTCGATGAAAAAGTTTTTTGAAGATTTATATTAATTAAAGGAGAAAGAATAAAATGTCAAAAGCGAAATTTGAGCGAACGAAGCCGCATGTAAACATTGGCACTATAGGCCATGTTGATCATGGTAAGACGACGTTGACAGCTGCGATCACGCTAACTCTGAGTGCCCATGGTTTAAGTGAGGTACGATCATTTGATAGTATTGATAATGCGCCAGAAGAGCGTGAGCGTGGTATTACGATTCAGACATCGCATGTAGAGTATGAAACAGAGAACCGTCACTATGCCCATGTAGATTGCCCTGGTCACGCGGATTATATTAAGAATATGATCACTGGTGCAGCGCAGATGGATGGTGCAGTATTAGTGGTGAGCGCTGCAGATGGTCCGATGCCTCAGACTCGTGAGCACGTATTATTGGCTCGTCAGGTAAATGTGCCCAGTATGGTTGTATTTATGAACAAGACGGATCAGGTAGATGACCCTGAACTGATTGAATTGGTGGAAATGGAACTGCGCGATTTGCTGAATGAGTATGATTTTCCTGGTGATGATACGCCGATTATTAAGGGCAGTGCATTAGAGGCATTAAATAATTCTAGTGATGAAGGCGCGACGCAATGCATTACTGAGTTAATGGCAGCTTGCGATTCTTTTATACCGGAGCCTAAACGTGACGTAGATCGTCCTTTCCTGATGCCCGTGGAGGATGTATTTAGTATTACGGGTCGTGGGACAGTTGGTACTGGTCGAATAGAGAGAGGCATTATTAATGTTGGTGATGAAGTCGATATTATCGGTATGGATGCCCATGATAAGTCGGTTGTGACTGGCGTAGAGATGTTCCGTAAGATCCTTGATCAGGGTCAAGCTGGTGATAATGCTGGTTTACTACTTCGCGGTGTTGATAAGGATAATTTGAAGCGCGGTCAGGTAGTTGCCAAGCCAGGCAGTATAACGCCTCATACAAAGTTTAAGGCGAATGTATATGTATTGAAGAAAGATGAGGGTGGTCGTCATACGCCATTTTTCAATGGCTATCGTCCGCAGTTTTATTTTCGTACGACAGATGTGACCGGCGTGGTAACGTTGCCTGAGGGTACGGAGATGGTAATGCCGGGAGATAATGTGGAGATGGATGTGGAATTGATTACCAGTATAGCGATGGATAAGGAATTGCGATTTGCGATTCGAGAAGGTGGTCGGACTGTCGGTGCTGGTGTGGTTACTGAAATTAAGGAATAAGGGTAAACTTGGCAGGTAACAGCAAGCGCGCGATTATTCAACTAGAGAGTACAGCTGGCACAGGATATCGTTATACAGTCACGAAAAGCAAGCGTTTACATCCGGATCGGGTAGAATATAAAAAATATGATCCTGTAGTCCGTAAACATGTGCTTTTCAAGGAAACTAAATAATTTTTTGAATTACTACTCACTAGTGGATTGTACCGAATTAATTAGGAGTGTAGCTCAATTAGGTAGAGCACCGGTCTCCAAAACCGGGGGTTGCGGGTTCGATTCCTGCCACTCCTGCTGGATTTGATAATTGAATCAAGAGAATAGTCCTGATTCTGAATGATCAAGAAAATAAAATCCTTCATATCGGACGTTGATTTTGAAATGAAAAAAGTTTCTTGGCCGACATGGGATGAATTAAGAGGATCGACCTACGTTGTGCTAACACTCACATTTATTTTAGGTCTTTATCTCTTTTTTACGGATTTGGTACTATCAAAAATTTTGAGTGTTTTAATATGATGGATTGGTATTCATTAAGGGTTATATCCGGGAAAGAAAAAAAGATTCGGGATTCATTATTACTCGAAGTAGAACGTGAAGGATATAGTGCGAAGGTTGATGAAGTATTTGTTCCTTCAGAGAATATCGTGGAAATGCGCGATGGTAAAAAGAGGGTAAGAAATAAAGTTTTTTTCCCGGGATACGTGCTTATAAAAATGGATATGGATAAAGAAGCAAAATATATGATAGAAAATATCTCTGGGGTGATGAGTTTCGTTGGCCCACAAGGTGAGCCCCAAGCGCTGAAACAAGAAGAGATAAATCGGGTACTTGGCGTTGTTGAAGGATCAAAAGGAAAAGAGGTTGTGACGTCACTTTTTAAAGTTGGTGATCACGTCAAGGTTACGGATGGTCCTTTTTTAGATTTTTCAGGTTTTGTTAAAGAAATAAATGACGAGAAGCAAAAATTAAAGGTTTCTGTGAGCATTTTCGGAAGGCCTACACCAGTTGAATTGGATTATTTGCAAGTAGAAAAAGAGAAATAAACAATGCCGCCAAAAAAGGAAATTGGTTTTATAAAACTTCAAATACCTGCCGGACAGGCCAATCCTGCGCCACCAGTAGGACCAGCGCTGGGACAGCATGGTGTGAATATTATGGAGTTTTGCAAAGCGTTTAACGAACAAAACAAAGACCAGATGGGTATGATTATACCTGTTGAGATCACAGTATTTTCTGATCGTAGTTTTACTTTTATAACAAAAACACCGCCTGCAGCTATATTACTTAAAAAGGCTGCAGGATTAGATAAAGGTTCGGGTGAGCCAAACAAAGAAAAAGTAGGTTCAGTATCTGAAAATGATCTCGCCAAGATTGCCGAAACAAAAATGCAGGATTTAAATGCAAACACAATTGAAAAAGCCGTGGAAATGATTCGAGGTACAGCCAGAAGTATGGGTATTGAGGTTAGTTAGTTTATATGAAATTGACTAAAAATAACAAATCAATCGCTAAAATATTAGACCGGAAAATAGAATATTCACTTGAAGATGCAGTTTCTTTAGTTAAGGAACTGAAATATGGACAATTTGATGAATCAGTTGATATTGCGATAAATATGGGAGTTGATCCTCGTCATGCAGACCAAAATATCCGAGTAACTACTAGCCTTCCCAACGGAACGGGGCGTGAAGTTACGGTGCTAGTTTTAGCTCGTGGCCCAAAGGAAAAAGAAGCGAAAGAAGCGGGCGCAGATTTTGTTGGAAATGATGATTACATTGAGAAAATAAAAAATGGCTGGACAGAAATTGATAAAGTTGTTGCTACCCCTGATATGATGCCGGCACTTGGAAAATTGGGAAAAATTCTCGGCCCTAAAGGATTAATGCCTAACCCCAAGAGTGGTACAGTGACTATGGATATAACCAAGGCGGTTGGGGAATTAAAAACTGGGAGAGTAGAGCTAAGAGTAGAAAAAAATGGGATCATCCATACCAGCTGTGGTAAAACGTCATTTAATGAGAAAGATTTAATTGAAAATATTCGAATTATTTATGATACTATTATGAAAGCGAGACCAGCATCCGCGAAGGGGCAATATCTAAAAAAATTCACATTATCTTCAACGATGGGGCCAGGTATAAAAGTTGATCAAAAAAGTATAAAGTAATATTATGCCAAGCCAGAAAAACCTAGACGAAGTAACGCAATTAACGGAAAAGCTTGATAAAGCAACTGCGGTCTATTTCACTGATTTCCTCGGTCTTGATGTGTCCAGTATCACTGAACTCAGGTCTGAGTTTTTTGAAGCATCAGTCGAATTTAAAGTAGTTAAAAATACATTATTAAAATTAGCTGTAAAAAATATCAACATTGAAGGACTTGATGATTTTCTCGTTGGATCGACAGCGATAGCAATTTCGTATGACGAACCAACTGCACCGGCAAAAGTTTTGAAAAATTTTACCGAAGATCATGATAAACCAAAGGTAAAAGCAATATTATTTGATGGTGAAGTGTTGGAAGGTAGTGAATATAAGAAATTTGCAAACCTGCCAACGAAGGATGAATTACTTACTAAGCTAGTTATGATGTTAAATAGGTCGATTACAATGTTGGCTCGTACATTAAGTGCGCCAATAACAAATCTTGTAAGTAGTCTAAACAATTTGAAAAATGAAAAATCTTAATAACTGATAATCAAGGAGTATCTATAATGGCTGAAACTAAAAGAGCAGATGTCCTATCCTACTTAGAATCTGCAAATATGGTTGAAATATCAGACCTCATAGCAGAAATCGAAGAAAAGTTCGGCGTAACAGCCGCTGCGCCAGTAGCGGTTGCTGCAGCAGGTCCTGCAGATTCTGCCGCTGGTGCTGATGAAGAAAAAACAGAGTTTGATGTCATGCTGGAAAGCGTAGGCCAAGCCAAGATCAATGTGATCAAAACAGTTCGGTCTATCACCGGTCTAGGCTTAAAGGAAGCAAAGGAGTTAGTTGACTCTGCTCCAAAGCTTGTTAAAGAGGGAGTAGCAAAAGCTGAAGCGGAAGAAATTAAAACACAGCTTGAAGAAGCTGGTGCAACTGTCGAGTTAAAGTAATCACTATACTTTAATAAAAAAATCTACTGGTTATTTCATTCTAAAAATATAGGAGGTTTCTTTGGGATCCGTAGCAATTAAAAGAGCTGAGAGGGTATCCTTTTCTAAAATACCATCTCTAGTCGAGATGCCTGATTTTCTGGCGTTGCAAAAGGAATCATTTAATCGATTTTTACAACCGCAGGTACCGGAAGATGAACGGGAGCACCTGGGCCTTGAGGGGGTATTTCGTGATGTATTTCCGCTTGAAGATTCACATCGAAATTATATACTAGAGTATAATAATTATTTTTTGGGCCTACCAAAATATTCACCAGATGAATGTATAGATCGCGGCGTAACATACTCAGTGCCGTTGAAAGTTCGTCTCACTTTGAATATTACTGATGAAGAAAACAAAAATGAATTTGCACAAAGTATTCAACAGGATGTTTATTTTGGTAACATTCCTGCGATGACAGAAAAAGGCACATTTGTTATCAATGGTGCTGAGCGTGTAATCGTATCTCAACTTCATCGTAGTCCTGGAGTCTTTTTTGATGAAGCAATCCATCCAAACGGTGCTAAGCTTTTCCAGGCGAGAATCATTCCATTTCGTGGATCCTGGTTGGACTTTACAACTGATATTAATGATTGTCTTTTTACAATCATTGATCGTAGACGAAAGTTTCCAGTTACAATGCTTTTAAGGGCACTCGGATTCTCCACGAACAGAGATATTTTTAGAGCATTTGACTGTATTACTACTATCTCTTTAAAAAGCAAAGACATTGATAAATATTATGGCACTACGATAATTAATGATATTATTGATGAAAATACGGGTGAAATATTTTTTGAAGGTGGTACAAAGGTTGATGTTAGTGTAGTGGAAACATTGGTAAATAATAAAATATCACAAGTAGAAGTAGTTGATAGTGACCGTCAATTTTCATCAATGTTACTTCTTAATACCATGGAAAAGGATCCTACACACAGCACCGAAGAAGCATTGGGAGTGGTATATCAATTAATCAGATCAGGCGAGCCGCCTAATTTAGAAACGGCGCAAAAATTCATTGAAAGGCAATTTTTCAGCCCCAAGAAGTACGATCTGGGTCAAGTAGGACGTTATCGGTTGAACCAGCAGTTTGATCTTGATGTACCTGTTGACGATACTGTATTAACAATGGATGACATTGTATGCGTGATACGATTTCTTATCGATATGAGGAAGGGTGAACGTGGACCAGACGATATTGATCATTTAGGCAATCGAAGGGTAAAAACGGTAGGTGAATTACTAACGAATCAGTTTAGCGTTGCTTTAAGTCGAATGTTAAGGACCATTTATGAACGTATGAATTTGCGAGAATCTGAATCAATCACTCCTCAAGATCTTATAAATTCCAGAGTAGTCACCACTGTTATAAATACGTTTTTTGGTACTAGCCAATTATCCCAGTTTGGTGATCAGACAAATCCACTTGCCGAAATCACACATAAGCGCCGTATTTCTGCGCTTGGTCCAGGAGGGCTTACCAGAGAGCGGGCTGGTTTTGAAGTTCGTGATGTTCATTACACTCATTATGGTAGATTATGTCCAATTGAAACTCCTGAAGGACCTAATATTGGGTTAATATCTTCATTAGCACTATACGCTACAATAAATCAGCATGGTTTTATAGAAGCGCCCTATCGATTACTTGATAAAAAAGGGAATAGTACATATGCTACGGAATCAGTAGAATATCTATCGGCTGATGATGAAGATCGAGTAATGATTGCACAATCAGACTCAAGAATGGATAAAAAAGGCCGGTTAATGGATAAGATATTACGTGCTAGGATCAAGGGTGATTTTCCGGTTGTTGATTCAAGCGAAATTGAATTTATGGATGTTGCACCAAACCAAATTTTAAGTGTTGCCGCTGCTTTAATACCATTTCTAGAACATGATGATGCAAATCGTGCATTAATGGGTTCAAATATGCAAAGACAATCAGTTCCCCTGATGAATCCTACTGCGCCAATTGTAGGGACAGGCATAGAATCAAAAGTGGCTATAGATTCCTACGCGGCGCTTGTCTCTCCTGTAGAAGGGATGGTGACATTCGTCGATTCAAATAAAATCACTGTAAAGTCTGATGATTTACCTGATGATCTAACCTTATCAAAGGGATCAAATCTTTTTGAGTTGCCTTTGAAAAAGTTTTGGCGCACGAATCAGAATTCATGTCAGAATCAGAAGCCTCGTGTTAAGATCGGGCAACGCGTAAAGAAGGGTGAAATTGTTGCTGATGGTGCATCTTGCCAAAATGGCGAGCTAGCTTTGGGGCAAAATGTTAGAGTAGCCTTTATGCCTTGGCGCGGATATAATTTTGAGGATGCGATTGTTCTCAGCGAGAGGCTGGTGACAGAAGATATATTTACCAGTCTACACATTAATGAAATAGATCTGGAAGTACGCGACACAAAACGTGGAGAAGAAGAGTTAACGGCAGAAATACCAAATGTAAGTGAAGATGCAACAAGAGATTTGGATGAAAATGGTATTGTGAGAATAGGGGCCAAAGTGCAAGAAGGTGCTATCTTGATTGGTAAGGTTTCACCGAAAGGTGAAACTGATCCCACACCAGAAGAAAAATTGCTCAAGGCTATATTTGGTGAAAAGGCTGGGGAAGTTAAAGATGGATCCCGCCGAGCTGATCCCGGTGTGGAAGGCGTTGTTATCAATACAAAGCTCTTTCAAAAAAGAGCTCGTATGTCAAGAATTGAATTAAAAAAAGCAATTCAAAACCTCCAGTTAGAAACGAGGTTAACTAAAACACATTTAAAGGAATCACGTGACAAGAAATTAATGGATTTGTTAATAAATCAAATTTCCAGCGGGATTAGGGATATTTCAAATGGTCGTACTTTGATAAAAAAATCAACAAAGTTAACAGAAAAAAGACTAAAGAAATTTGATCTGGAAAGATTTGCACAAGATAGCCACTGGATTGAAAAGAAATCGGCCTGGAAGGATATAAAGACTGTGTGGCGTACTTATCGCAGGGAATGGTCTGAAGCTGAAAATATCTTGGAAAAGGAAGTATTTAAATTACGTATTGGAGACGAACTGCAGCCAGGCATCCTTAGACTCGCGAAAGTTTATGTTGCAAATAAAAGAAGGGTAAAAGTTGGGGATAAGATGGCGGGACGCCATGGAAACAAAGGAATTGTCGCTATTATTGTTCCGCAAGAAGATATGCCTTTTACTGAAGACGGAACACCGGTCGATATTGTTTTGAATCCCCTTGGCGTTCCCTCGCGTATGAATTTAGGGCAATTATATGAAACGATGCTTGGCTGGGCGGGTGAAATACTTGGATTAAGGTATAAAACGCCAGCGTTTGACGGTGCAAGCCCTGAACTTGTTGAAGTTGAGATGAAAAAAGCAGGGTTACCTGTTAATGGCAAAGTAAAGTTAATTGATGGTCGTACTGGCGAATATTTTGATAATACTGTGACTGTTGGAGTAATCTATATGATGAAACTGGCGCATATGGTTGATGATAAAATGCACGCAAGATCAACAGGGCCTTATTCCCTTATTACCCAACAGCCACTAGGTGGTAAAGCACAATTTGGTGGTCAACGATTTGGTGAAATGGAATGTTGGGCCTTGGAGGCGTATGGTGCAGCCCACACACTCCAAGAAATTTTGACCGTTAAATCTGATGACGTAGAAGGAAGATCAAAAGTCTATAATGCAATTGTCCGTGGGGAAAATTTTCCAGATTACGGTTCTCCAGAGTCTTTCAATGTTCTGATTAAAGAACTGCAAGGCTTAGGCATAGATGTTGAATTAAACTAAAGAGAAAGGTGTCCTTTTGACTTACATACAATCTTCAAAGGTCGATTTATCCAAAAAATATGAGTCTATAACCATTGGCCTTGCTTCGCCTGAGATGATATTAGCAAGGTCATACGGTGAGATCCTAAAACCAGAAACTATCAATTATCGTTCTTATAAGCCTGAAAAAGATGGATTATTCTGCGAAAAGATATTTGGACCAGTTAAGGATTATGAATGCCATTGCGGTAAATATAAGGGTATTCGTTATCGTGGAATTATCTGTGATCGCTGTGGTGTAGAAGTAACCCGGAAAAAAGTTCGCCGCGAAAGAATGGGGCACATCACTTTGGCTGTTCCAATTATTCACATCTGGTATCTGAGATCAATACCAAGCAAACTAGCCTATTTAACAGGACTAAAGACTAAGGAACTGGAACGGATCATATATTATGAGACCTTTGTCGTAATTGAGCCTGGAAAAAGTGGTCGTGAGGCAAAGGAATTATTAGATGAAGATGAATATTTTGAACTGGAGCGCGAATTCGGTTTTTATGCAGTAAGTGAAGAAGAGCGGGATAATGAAGACTTCTTTTATGCAACCATGGGTGGGGAAGCAATCAAAGAAATGTTATCGCGTATAAATTTATTTGAGTTAAAAAAATCAC
>Ga0257113_1000650_pt1 | contig 11746 bp, 7 predicted proteins | sample LP_taG_4_FD_191568 | JGI IMG/M metagenome (GOLD analysis project Ga0257113, IMG submission 191568) | Marine microbial communities from Northeast Subartic Pacific Ocean, Canada - LP_J_2015_P26_2000m | ecosystem: Environmental > Aquatic > Marine > Oceanic | place: Canada: Northeast Subartic Pacific... | reverse complement strand
GTAAGTATATTTGGTAATTCATTTATTAGAGGAGTACAGGGACAAGGGATATATGCCTGCGTTAAACATTTTCCGGGTCATGGAAATACGGGAACGGATAGTCATACCAAACTGCCGATTATACCCGGAAGTAAAAAAGATTTTTCCAATATAGAATTACCGCCATTCAAGTCTGCAGTTAAGCATGGTGTAAAAATGGTAATGACCGGACATGTGATCGTCCCGGGTATGGACCGTTCAAAAAAACCAGCTACCCTTTCACCATTAATCACCAATGAATTGTTGAGAACACGATTGGGCTTTGAAGGATTAATTGTTACTGATGCTATGGAAATGGGCGGTTTAAAAGATATTGACCCTGGTGAAGCTTGTGTACGTGCTGTAGAGGCTGGTGCGGATCTTATTTTGTTACCGCATGATGTGGATACAACAATGAAGGCTATTATAAATGCGGTTGAAAATGAACGGATTGCAGAAGAAAGGATCAATGAATCCGTAAAGCGTGTCTGGGATGCAAAGAAAGAATTAGGTCTTTTTCAGGATAGAGGTAAAAAAGAATGGAAAGTAGCAGAGGATGTGATTGGCAATCCAGGGCATAAAAAAATTGCGACAGACATTGCCCAATTATCTATCACTGTTATCAAGGATGAGAATAATCTAATGCAACATATGTCTGATTTTAAGCGAATTGCTCATGTCGTACTTACACTAGACGAGAATTCGCAAAAATATTTACAGCCAATCAAGGCCAGAATCGATGCTGCTTATCCTGACCGAAAAGAAATTATCATTACTGAAAAGTTGAATAAAAAACAAATTGATGAAACTGCTGCTAATCTCAAAGACGTTGACCTAGCAATTGTATCTATTTTGGTTAGAATTAGAATGAATAAAGGGATTGCAACAATTGACCGCAGCCATGCCAGATTATTAAAAAAATTATCTAAAATTAAACTGCCCTATGTAGCAGTTAGTTTTGGCAGTCCTTACTTACCAGATTACGATTATATTGATACTTACCTTGCGGCATACGGCTATGGTAGCGTTTTAGTTGAAGCTGCCGCAAATGCATTGCTTACAGATGCGTCTATAACTGGTCGTTTACCAGTAGAATTAGATCGAAAGTTAACCAGGGGTACTCAAGTACTTGTACATCGGCAAGATCCGCTTAAAGATGATTTTGATTTTTCCAATGCCTGGTCGATTCTTGATAGCGCAATAGAAGCAAAAGTTTTTCCCGGAGCGCAAGTATACATATCACGGCATGGCAATACACTTGTTTCAAAGGGTTTTGGCTACCATACCTATGATAAATCAAGGAAAGTCTCACCAGAAACTATTTATGATCTGGCTTCGGTGACGAAAGTGGTATCTGCAACACCTATTGTAATGAAATTGATCGATGATAAAGAACTTTCCCTTGGTCAGCCAATCAATGATTTTTTCCCTGGTTTCTATAAAAACGGCAAAGATTCAATCACTATTAGTCATCTATTACTGCATGAGTCAGGACTCAGTGCCTACCATCGCTATTTTCTGGAAACCAATTATAAAAATAGGGGCGATATTGTTGAAAATATAATTAATAGAAGACTTACATATGAGCCTGGAACTGAATATAAATACAGTGATTTGGGCATGATACTTCTGGGTACGATTTTGGAAAAGCTTGGTGGCAATACACTAGATGCTCTGGGAACCAACTGGTTCTACAAACCATTAGGCATGGATCATACATTCTATAACCCTCCAGTTGCCTATCTGCATCAAATTCCTCCAACAGAAAGAACTGTAATACCTGTTGGTACTAGCAGGACTTCCTTGCGGAAAAAAATTGCTGTTACTGTTTCTAGCTTGATTGGACCGCTGAAAACGTTGTCATTTAATCTTTTCCCAAAAAAACCTGCGCACGGTTACGTGCATGATGAAAACGCAAATCTGATCGGTGGTGTTTCTGCTCACGCAGGACTCTTCTCTAATGCAGAGGACCTTGGGAAATATGGTAAGATGCTGTTGAATCAGGGCCTATTAGATGGCAAAGAAATACTGGACCGTGATTTAATCAATCTTTTTACAGCAAGACAAAGTACAGTGGATGAAGCGAATAGAGGTTACGGCTGGGACCGGCCTGATCGTGATGGCACAAGCAGTGCCGGGGACTATTTTTCAGATAAAGCTTTTGGGCATTTGGGTTATACAGGTACATCATTCTGGATCGATCCAGAGCAGCAATTGATTGTTGTATTGTTGACCAATAGAGTTCACCCAACACGCGAAAAACCAGGTATAAAACAGGTGCGTAGAAGGTTTCACAATACCGTTGTGAAATCAATTCTTAATTTCAATTGATATTTTATTACTTTAAATAGAGCAATCGCTTAGAGTGCTTAACTGTGCCTCCTGTATTTAGATAAATTAAGTACACGCCAGAGGCCTGGTGATTCCCCGCATCACTCTTACCATACCAATTTATTGTATGATTACCAGGCAGCATGGGCTGATTAATAAGTGTCGCAACAGTATTACCTCGAATATCCGTTATTGATAAGTTAACATGACTGTAATCTGGAATTGCAAATGGAATAGTTGTCATCCCATTGAATGGGTTTGGGTAATTCTGTGAAATTTTATATTTATCTGGCATTGGTCCTGATGATGTATAAACTCGGTTGGATGGTTCCGATTCATTCCAGAATCTATCTGTTTGGGTTGCGAAATACTGGTAGACTAAATCAGTATCTGACAAATAATCCGTGTATGTTATATCTTCAGATTTATATTGAATCGAAATTATGTCACCAATATCAGGTGTTGCCGTAGGGTCAATTGAGCGATATATAATAAACCACCCTGATTCATTTGTTGACGAAGGATAAACTGTAAGTTCCATAGTCACCGAATCCACTGCATTAATAGCCAATAATGGTTTATTTGGTCTAATACTAAAAATGTTTGGTGTAGGATGGACTTTTGTTTTGCCCTGAAAAAAGGATTGTCCAGCGGTATTAAAATAATTGTTTTCATCCCAGGATCGGTAACTAAAGAATTGAAAACCCTTAGTCCAGTTAATACTACGAATGTTTGCAACAATATCGGGATGTCTATACCAAACATTATTTTCATCCAATATATAGGATCCTGGACCCACCGTATATGATCTTCCAGATTCTAATCCAGGTTCAACAAAAATTCGCCAGCATTGGGGACAGTTGTCTTCTAGCATACCGGTAAATCCAGAAGCCGTTGTCCAGTGATAGCTCATTGGCATTACGTGATCGATACTGCCCTCATTATACCATTTGGCACCATCCTGATAAACAGTGCCATAGCCTTGCCACCCAGACCAGTTATACTTCCCTAGTACCGCTGCCGAAAGTCGAACGTGTGGTTTAACAGATTGGATAGAATCATGAAGTGTTTCTACAAATGTAGTGACGCACCAGCGCCACCAACTTTCCCAAGAATCAAAATTATCGGGTATTCCACTAGAAAAAGGGTGGTTGTAATCATACAAGTATCTCCCAGACGGATTATTGTTCAGCTTTTGAAGCTCTTGATCACTAATCATGCCATCTTTTCTCTGTAATTCCATTATTGGTTCTACAATCTGTCTTGCTGTATTTGTATGTTCATTCCAACGAATGTAATCAAGATGTAATCCATCAATATCGTAATTCCTTACAATTTCCATAGCCACATTAATAGTATAATTCCTTACTTCCTCAAGCCCAGGCGAAACAGAACGATATGAAGTCATCGAAATACCGTTTTGGTCCCGGCAGATCCATTCAGGATGCCCTGCGGCTGGTGTACCAGGGTATGTACTGGAAGTTTGGAAAACATTGTACCAGGCATGTAATTCGAGACCACGCTTATGGGCCTCTTCAATAGCATATTCTAATGGATCATAACCAGGATACTGATACCCAGCATAATAACCCCAAGGTTCATAAGAAGATTGATAATACGCTGTTCCACTTTGGCGTACTTGAAATATTACGGCATTCATGTTCGCAGCTTTGTGGTCTTCCATTATTTTGCGGATTTTTTCCATATTTTGACCTGGATTTTTATTTTGATCAATATGTTCCCAGGTAATGACCCATGTTGCACGAAATTCATTATTGGCTTGTTCTGCAAGTACAATTGATACAATAGATAATTGCAAAATGAAAAAAAATATGGTTATCTGATTCATCATATTTTGCAAGCAAATAAACTAATGACTACATGCATCTCATTATTAGCAAGGTTAAGAATAAAAATATCAATATTTTTACTGAAATTTGTATTATCAAAATGGTGAATTTAGATACCAAATAAATTATCTCAGGATTATAGAGTCCTTTACTTAAAATGGCAATCACAAGAAATCTTAAAACTAAAAAAGTTATACGTACTGCCGGTCTCATGACTGGGACATCCATGGATGGACTAGACATTTCAATAGCGGACATTGGTCTGAGTAATAATATTGCTGATTTTAATATGATAGGAACAACATCCATACCATACCCGAGTGATTTACAGTCCCAGATCCGTCAAGCAGTATATGGTACTAAAAAATATAGCAGTGCATTAGACCGCGACCTTGGTATATGGTACGCAGAAAAATTATTTGAGTATTTACGCTCAGAATCCATCGATAATATTGAACTTATTGGCTCGCACGGACAAACTATTCATCATGTTAGTGGGCAATCCACCTTACAGATCGGGGATCCATCTTTTTTAGCGGGAAAATTTAACATACCAGTAATATCGGATTTCCGAACTGCTGATATTTATGCAGGTGGTACAGGTGCGCCCTTAATGCCCAAAGTGGATGAATGGTTATTTCGGAATATTGATACTGCCATAATAACACTGAATCTTGGTGGTGTCGCAAATGTAACTTTTCTGCCATGCATCAATAATGGCGATGTTATTGGTTTTGATACAGGACCAGGGATGGCGTTACTGGATGAAACCTTTCTTGTAGAATCTAAAGAAGGCATAGATGTGGGAGGAGAATTTGCTCTAGAGGGTAATGCAGATAAAAGATTGGTAAATAACTGGCTGAAAGCACCGTATTTCTTACAACTGCCGCCTAAATCCACCGGCCGTGACCAGTTTGGGATCAATTGGCTGGCCGATCATCGGCAAGAACTTAGTTCTCTTGCCATAGCAGATCAGTTGGCAACCTTATCCTTATTTACGGCGAAGTCAGTTTTTTTAGCCTGTGAAGAATTTATCAGAGATCATCAAGTTGAGCGCTTAATTATTAGTGGCGGAGGAATACACCATAAGTGCGTTATGAAATATTTAGTGAAATGGTTTAGTCCTATTGCGGTTGTACCATCTGATGAACTAGGTGTGTCTGTAGATGGCAAGGAAGCGCTTGGTTTTGCTATATTGGCCGTTGCTCATGTTAAAAGTATTCCGGGGAATATCCCATCAGTTACCGGTGCGAAAAAAGCATTAGTTCTGGGAGAAATGACCTTATGATTCCGATTCAGGACCCGGTTGCTATTTTAGTCTATTTGTTGACTTTAATTGGCTTGATTTACTGGCTCAATGAGCAAACTGCTTTAGCAGGTCTCTTCAAATATTTGCCCACGGTTATTTGGATCTATTTTTTACCCATGTTTTCTACCACATTAGGAATTATACCAGAATCATCTGCACTTTATGATTGGATCAAAACTTATCTATTACCACCGGCTCTAATATTATTATTACTGTCTGCTAATTTACCTGCTTTGGCCAAGCTTGGCCCAAAGGCAATATTTATGATGCTGATAGGTACGATGGGTGTAGTAGTTGGTGGTGCAATTTCATTGGCTTTGTTTGGTCCCTGGCTGCCAGCAGATGCGTGGCAGGGAATGGGTGCTCTTTCCGGTAGCTGGATTGGCGGCAGCATCAATATGATTGCAGTAGGAACATCTATTGGTACGCGGGATGATTTATTTGGTATTATGATCATCGTGGATACAGTTGTGGGGTACGGCTGGATGGGTGTAGTGATATTTTTCTCTGCTTATCAGCAACGGCTTGATGATTGGAACGGGGTAGATACTACACTGATTGATGAACTAAATATCCAGATGAATGAAGTAATGAACACTGGTCGCCGTCCTATGGAAATTTTTGATCTGATAACTATGTTAGTAGTTGGAATGGTTGGAGGGTTCATCGCCTTAAAATTTGGACAGTGGTTACCAGATCTGGGCAGGGTGATCACCAGTTTTGGCTGGACGATCATTATTGTTTCCGTTTTAGGAATTATTTTATCCTTAACACCATTATCAGATTTGGAAAAAGCTGGCGCATCCCACATTGGTAATATTTTTTTGTATCTATTATTGGCTACAATTGGCGCAAAAGCAAATCTTAATGCTATATTAGAAGCACCACTCTTTCTATTAGCTGGTGTCCTATGGATTATTATTCACGCTGCTATTTTATTTATTGGCGGACGCCTATTGAAAGTACCTATGTTTTTAATCGCTACCAGTAGCCAGGCAAATATTGGCGGTGTAGTGAGTGCGCCAATAGTAGCAACAATTTATCAAAAATCCCTTGCACCTGTTGGTTTATTAATGGGTGTTATGGGCAATGTTATTGGTATTTATTTTGGCTTATTTACTGCTTGGATTTTATCCCTGATTGCAGGGATTTATTATTAACATAATTTCCCTAGGCAATCGTTATTAAATTCAACGATAAAGGGCTAAATGAGCATGCATATATGTATTTATGAAGACTCTGGGTGTAATAACCTGTTGCCGATGGTTTACATGCGTCCTGTTTATGATCTATTTTGCGGGATGGTATCACTACAGGAAAAATTGATCAGAAACTTCCCGAAAGCATCGATAACACTGCATACAAGATCGATTCTTGAAAGTGTAGTACGGGATCGCTACCCAGATTGTTTGGTGAATGATTTTCCAGCGGAACTGAAAGAGATTGTATTTATCAATGGACGCACTCTTTTAAGCTCTGAAACTGTATTAAATAAATTAGACAAGAACCAATCTTTTACAATAAATAACAAAGTAGTTGCAGCGAGGTTAAGCGGTGATCAACTAACGATGACTATCAAAAAAGTGCAAAACGGTATAACTTTTGATTTAGATGAAACTGCAATTGAAAAACAAGAAATTGACGGTGTATTAGTTGAATATATTTGGGACCTTATCCAGGCCAATAGTGATCAAATAAGATCGGACTTTACGTTTGCTAATCAAGGAAAAGTAGAGCCTGCCATTGATGATGATACTGTAATCCAAAATAAAAATGTATTCATCGATAAGACTGCAAAAATTTTTCCACAAGTGATAGTTGATGGATCAAATGGCCCGGTTTTTATCGATCGTAATGCAGTGATTCAACCGCATGTGTACATACAGGGTCCAGTCTATATTGGTCCATCTGTTTTGATCAAAGCAGGTGCACAGATAGACAGTGGTAGCAGTATAACTGAAGGATGTAAAATTGGGGGAGAAGTAAACAACTCTATAATTTTACCCTGGTCAAATAAAGCGCATAATGGGTTTCTAGGCAGTTCATATGTTGGGTCCTGGGTGAATATTGGTGCTGGAACAAACAATAGTAACCTGAAAAACAATTATGGTGCAGTAAAAGTAACAGTCAATGGTAAAGTTATTGACACCGGTTTACAATTTATGGGTTTGATAATGGGTGATCATTCAAAATGTGGGATTAATACAACATTTAATACTGGAACCAACGTAGGAATTAACTGCAACCTTTATGGGTCAGCGATGCATAAAAGACATATTTCATCGTTTACCTGGGGTAGTGCCGCCGATGATTATACCACCTATAAACTTGATAAAGCATTAGCCGTAAATAAAACTGTTATGTCCAGAAGGCAACAGTACCTATCCAAATATGAGGAAGAGTTGTTAGGGAATATATTTCAGTTAACAACTGGTTAATATCTATGGTTAAACTTTTATTCTTTTAAAATGGTAATAAATAGTTCCTGTTGCGGTAAATCTCAACCCGAACAAGCTTGTACAGCCCACAAACACCATATTAGGTGCTGGTTGGTGAAATTTTTTTGACCCGATTATTCTGCTTGTAACTAACGCAACAGATTTTTTAAGCCCAAAATCTTTCTTGTATTCAGCCATTAATATTTTTCCAGGTGATTAATTTTAAATAAAATATTATCTAATTTTTCTTGGCTTATGCTGCTCTAATTAACGCGTTATTGGTAAGTCCTTGAAATGTGTGGTGTAACTGACTACATTTACCAATATGAGAGCAACCGTTATATTAACCTTCCTTTGGCTCATCAATGTTCTTTTTGGAGGAATTCGTTTTGAAGAAAAATTGTTTTTACCATGGGGTACGGAAACAAATTCAATTGGTCTACGCCATGGGCCAGGAGGCCCATTCGGACCGACTTTTATTTTCATTGACAATGAGATTATTCAGATAATAGATACGCAAAACAAATTATTTAAGTCATTTCATGATAATCAAATAATTAATACCCTGCCGTTACCAAACAGTCATATAGATAAAGCAGATTACAGGGAAAATGGCACATTATTATTGCTATCTAATAACCATACCTGGAGAATAGGACCGGATGGAAATAATTTTATTACCAGTTCTGAATCATTTCCTAAAGGTGTTGCGGACCGTGCCGAGCGAATTGGTAAAAATCAATTCCGTCTGATCACCGCGCAAGGCACAGTTATTTATTTTAATGAAACGAACACTGCTACTGTAAAAGTTTTAGGTCAAACACCATCTGGATTGCGCTATATAATGATTGAAAAGATTATCAATCAAATTCCATTAGAGGTAAACAGGCAGGTGTTGGTCATAGATAATAATGGATCGGAACTCAATAGGTTTGATATACCGCCAATATCATTTACCTATATATCCAAAGAGTTCCATGTTGATATGTCTGGTGCATTAAACATGCTTCACACCAGAACAAATGGTGTCCACATTCTTAGCTGGAAATATGATGAAACAATTGAGACTGTGCCTGAATTACCGGAGTACTTTTTTGAGGCGTTAGAATTTCCTGTTTTGGAAGATCCGCCTATCGAAATTGACCGCCAGCGCACCATGCAAGATTTTCCTACTGTCACACCAGCGGAAGCATTAGCTATAGCGGATCAATATGTTCAGCATCAATGGACTGCAACTGCTGCCAATATCACAAATGGCAGAATCAATGATCCAAATGGTGTAGAAATCGAAACACCAGAATGGATTGAGCCTGGATCCAACTACCACGTTCCTTATCAATGGGGTGGATTTAGAACATTGGACCAGCTTGAAGCCGGACTATTAAGTGGTAAGTATGCCGGGGACAAAGCTACAGACTGTACTCAGAATTACTGTGTTAGTCCACATTGCGTTGGTGTGGACTGCTCAGGTCTCGTTTCGCGATGCTGGAAATTACCCACCCATTATTCCACTCGTATGATGGATGATTCGATTGCGGTTGCTTATCAGAATTGGGATGAATTACAACCCGGCGACGTGATCCATAAACCTGGTCATGTAAGGATGGTGATACTCAGAAATCCAGACGGTTCTTTTCTAACAGTTGAAGCGGCCGGATACGACTGGAAGGTAAGTTACCGTAGTTACTATATCAGCCAGCTTTCCAGCTATACACCCCGATATTACATTGGTATGGAAGGTGTAATAGGTAATATACCAAAACCTGAATTGCAGGTTTTGAATGTTTCTGATAGTTTAACAATTTCATGGCTGCCGGTAGATACAGCGCAAATTTTAGGCTATAATATATTTTATCAAGAAGGTGGTAATTGGGTCTCAGCTCTGAATGGGAATATTATCGCAGCTGATCAGTCAGCGGTTGTTCTGCCAATTGCTGCAGATACACCATATTATTACAAAATGCAGAGTGTTGCATCCAGTGATGACAGTACCATGAGTTTTCCCAGTGATACGTATGGTAGTTATAAAGCTGGAACAAATGAAACTATCCTAATTGTCGATGGATTTGATCGTATTGATGGCAGTTTTTTATTTCCTTATCATGAATTTTCAAAGACGATGGGAAATGCACTAGAACCCTGGGGTTATTCCTTTGAATCTGCAGATAATGATGCTGTTATCAGCGGATCCGTGGATCTAACAAATTATGATGCTGTTTTCTGGAATCTTGGTGATGAAAGTACAGCGGATGAAACATTCAGTGATATCGAACAAACCTTTGTGAAAACCTATCTCCAGCAAGGCGGCAATCTGTTTATTTCCGGATCCGAAATTGCCTGGGACCTGGATAATCTAGGAAGTACAACCGATCGTAATTTTATTCGTAATTATTTAAAGGTGACCTATGCTCAGGACGATGCTGGCAGCTATGAAGTTCAGGGCCAGGCAAATACTGTGTTTGAAAATCTAATCCTGAATTATGATAATGGAAACTATGGTGTCTATGAAGAGAATTACCCAGATGCATTCTCAACCATAAACGGTGGCGCTGTGGCGCTACTATATGGAAATAATCTTATAGCTGCTGTTCATTTTAGCGGAATAGTACCTGGTGGTTCAGAACCTGCTCATGTATTTATGATGGGTTTTCCTTTTGAAACTATTTATGATGATTGGCAGAAAATAAGCCTAGCAGGTATGGTATTATCGGACTTCGGTTTTAATGTGCAACTGAGTGGTCAGGAACCCATTACTCCAATTCAATTCTCATTACTAAGGAATTATCCTAACCCATTTAATAATTCCACAACATTTCAATTCACAATACCTTCATCAGGGAATGTAAAGATTAACGTCTATAATTTACTGGGACAGGTAGTTGCAACACCACTTAATGAAATACGCGGACCTGGATTAAACACGACTTATTTTAGCGGAAATTCCCTGGCCAGCGGAATGTATATCTATGCAATCAAATGGGAAGATCGAACCGCACAAAGCAAGTTTTTGCTGGTCAAATAGTTTTCCCAAATCAGCCAAGTAATAAGCGGCAGATATAAACCGCAGACAAGATTCCTACTGTATCCGCGATCAAGCCAGCGACTATTGCATGACGTGACCTACGGATACCAACTGATCCAAAGTATACGGCCAGTACGTAAAATGTTGTTTCGGTTGAGCCAAACATGGTTGCCCCAATCTTAGCGTAAATTGAATCGGGACCATGTGTATTTACCAGATCAGTAAGTAACCCCAGAGACCCGCTGCCAGAAAGAGGCCGCATTAAAGCTAGAGGTAAATTTTCTGGTGGAAATCCGATCAGGGAAAGAAGTGGTGAAAATCCTGCCAAGACCAGATCCAGCGCACCCGAAGCGCGAAACATTCCAATAGCTACTAGGATTGCCACAAGGTAGGGTATGATTCGTATGGCAATGGTAAAGCCATCTTTGGCGCCTTCCACAAATAGTTCATAAACTTTGATCTTTTTAAAAACCAAACCATAAAAAGGAATCCCCACCAGTAACAGCGGAATGATGTATCTAGCAAAATCATTAATACTTTGAACAAATTGATCAATCATTGTCCATCCTCTGGTTCAATCTGAAAGCGTTTCAATTTTTCCAAGCCCTTGACGGCAATAATTGCTGCAATGGTTGACATACTAGTAGCTGTAATTGTTGTAATGAATATTTCACTGGCATATGTGCCCATTAGCCCTACAACTGTTGCAGGTAATATCAATTGTACGCTGGAAGTATTAATTGCTAGAAATGTGCACATGGCATTGGTGGCAGTGTTT
>Ga0257113_1000649_pt1 | contig 11751 bp, 8 predicted proteins | sample LP_taG_4_FD_191568 | JGI IMG/M metagenome (GOLD analysis project Ga0257113, IMG submission 191568) | Marine microbial communities from Northeast Subartic Pacific Ocean, Canada - LP_J_2015_P26_2000m | ecosystem: Environmental > Aquatic > Marine > Oceanic | place: Canada: Northeast Subartic Pacific... | reverse complement strand
CTGGCTGCGGTGCTCCTCGTGGGGACCGGTGCCTACTGGTGGCAGAGCCGGCCGGCCAACAGGGTGGCCGCCGGTGTCGCCGATCCCGGTTCCACCGACCGGTTGGCCCGTGTGGTCGCCGAGGCGGGGCCGTCGGACGAGGGTGCCCTCGAGGCCCGGATGCCGACGATCCAACCACCGGACGAGGTGGAGGCCGTCACGCTGCTCTCTGCTGCGGAACCGGTTCACGAACCGCCTGACGGCCCAGCGCCCGGGCAACCTGTCTAGGGTCTGGACATGTCGGAAACAGCTCTCGACCTCGAGGCCATGTTGGAGCGGTTCCGGGAGCGTGCCGCGGCGGTTCGGTCCCGCACCCTGCCTCCGGTGGGCGGCGAGGAACGCCAGCGCTTCATCCACCAGGCCCAGAACGACTTCCAGGACTTCGCCATCATCGGGGACGCCGAGGCCAGCCTGGATGAGGGCATCCTGACGCTTCGGATCGACCTGGGCGGCACTTCCGGGGGCTGACCCTCGGCAGCGCCAAACGAGCGGCCTTCCGCTATCGTTCCGGTCTGACGCGGACGTAGCTCAGCTGGTAGAGCATCACCTTGCCAAGGTGAGGGTCGCGGGTTCGAATCTCGTCGTCCGCTCCATTGGAATCCCCTGCTCAGTAGGGGGTTCTTCTGTTTTAGGACTCTGTGGGTTCTGAACCAGCCAAGTGATGACTGAAGCGCAGTTCCTCGGCTAAGCCCTGCTGGCGGGACGTAATGTGGGAGCCGCGCAGGTCAACGGCTACAAGATTGAGCCACGGGCGAAGTCAAAGAGAGGGGTCGAACCATGGCGGTACTGACAAGGGAAGCGGCGTCCGCACGCGGCGACGAACTCGCACTGGCCGACGACGACGACACGCGGACATGGGCTCAGCTCGACATCAGGGTGAACCGCCTCGTCCACGCACTCAGGGACGCCGGACTCGGGCCGGGCGACATCATCTCGGTGGTGGCCGGCAACCGCAACGAGTGGTTTGAGGTGGCTCTCGCCTGCTCACATGCCGGCGTCGTGTTCGTGCCCGTCAGCTGGCATCTCGTGGCCTCGGAAATGGCCTACATCATCGAGGACTCCGGTTCCAAGGCTGTCCTGGTTGGCCACCGCTTCACCGATGTGGTTGCCGAAGCCCTTGCCGACCCCAGGTCCTCCGCCGTGGAACTGGCGGTGGCCATCGGCGCCCCGGACGATACGCGTTTTGCCGACTTCGAGGCGTTCCTCGGCTCCGGGTCGGACGCCGAACCGAAGGACCAAGCTTTCGGTGGACCGATGTTCTACACCTCGGGAACAACCGGGCATCCCAAGGGCGTCCGGAGCAGTCTGTCCTCCCCCGAACCCGGCACGCCGCCCGAAGTGTGGCAACTCGTCGCCTCCGGCTTCACCGATCTCATGACGCTGCCGGGAACCGCCGTCCTCTGCGGGCCCTTCTACCACTCGGCCCAGTGGGCGTTCTCGTTTCTGCCCATGGTGGGCGGGTCGGCGGTGGTGATGCAGCACCGGTACGACAGCGCTGGCGTTCTGGACCTCATCGACACCCACGGGGGCACCAGCATCCACCTGGTTCCTACCCAGATGAAGCGCCTGCTCGAGTTGGATGAGGAGCGCCGGGCCGCGTTCGACGGTTCGTCGCTCGAGATTGTCATCCATGGCGCAGCACCCTGCCCGCCCGTGGTGAAGCGGGGCCTGATCGACTGGTGGGGGCCGAAGATCGTCGAGTACTACGGCTCCACCGAAGGCTCGATCATCACGATGATCGACAGCCCCGAATGGCTTGAGCGCGGTGGAAGCGTCGGACGACCAATGCCGAACATGGAAATCCTCGTGGTGGACGACGACGGGGAACCCAGGGCCACCGGCGAGGAGGGCACCTTGTACTTCCGAAACTCCATGGGCACGGACTTCGAGTACCACAACGCCCCCGAGAAGACAGCCGAAGCCCATCTGGCCCCGGGCGTGTTCACTACCGGCGACGTCGGGTACCTCGATGACGACGGCTACCTGTGGCTCTCCGATCGGAAGATCGACATGATCATCTCGGGCGGTGTCAACGTGTACCCGGCTGAGATCGAGGGCGTGATCGGAGGGCATCCTGACGTGCTCGACGTGGCCGTCATCGGTATTCCCAACGAGGAGTTCGGCGAAGAGGTCAAGGCACTCGTGGTCGCCGACGGTAGTGCCGACAACGACGACCTGGCCACCAGGCTCATGGTCCTCTGCCGGGAGAGCCTCGCCGGTATCAAGGTGCCCCGGTCCATCGAGTTCAGGGAATCACTGCCCCGGACGGGCACGGGCAAGCTGCAGAAGCGCCTGCTACGTGAACCATTCTGGTCCGGCTACGACCGCCGAATCTGATCGCGGCCTGGTTCGCCCTGCGGACAGGTTGGTGCGCTCGCAGAAACGATGTCGGGCACTAACCGACGAACGTTCCACTCCTTGTCGGGCCGGACGGCCACCGGGACCTACCCCTGACCGCACGGCCGACATGGGCCACCGAGCCGAATACCCCGGTAGGCAGCCACACGACCACGATCATGAGTAGCAGGCCGCTGACCGCCAATTGGTTGGCAGCACCCGAATCGCCCATTCGCGCAAGGGCCACGGTCAATACGCCACCGGATGACAGGGCTCCAGCCAGCAGGGCACCAGACGGCGTGGCGATTCCGGCCAGGTAGACAACGGCAACCACCATCAATGAGTCGAACAAGGCGAACGAGCTACCGGTCACGATCTGCCGTTGATAACCGAGCAGGACTCCTCCGATTCCGGCCAGCAGGGCTGAGACGGCAAACGCCGTGAGCTTGACCCCAGCGACATCGATGCCCGCCGCCGAGGCGGCCCGCTCGTTATCGCGCACTGCCCGCCAACGTCGGCCGACGACGCCCCGACTGATACCGAGGGTCATCAGGAGGCAGAGGGCCAACACCACAAGAGTGGTCACCACGAAAGCCCGGCGAGGGTAGGCGGAACCCACTGCACCGATTCCCAGATCGAGGCCAAACAGCGACGGGCGGGGCATTCGGGCACCCAGGTCACCACCGCTAAACCATGACCAGCGGAAGATCAATTCCTCGATGGCTATCGAACCAGCAAGGGTGGCCACGGCCAACTGGGAACCACGGACCCGCACGGCAAGCAGGCCCACGACCACCCCAACGGCTACGGCCACGATTCCGCCGACAAGCGGTGCGATCGGAAACGGCACGTAATCCAGACGGATCACCGTGAAGGCGGCGATGCCGGCAAAGGCATAGGGGGCGAACGACACCTGGCCGACGAGCCCGGTCACCACCACTACTGATAATGCGATGACGGCTACACACGCCGAGATGGCCACCGCCAGGCGCCACTCGCTGTCCAGCATCATCACGGCGATTCCGGCCGCCGCCAACAGGGCCATGGGACGCCACGCCCCGACGTCTACACCGGCAGAACGTGGGAGGCGAGGCGAGAGCACCACTCCACGCTGTGGGAGGACATCACCCCAGAAGGCAAGGACAGCCAGAATGACCAGGAGGGGGACACCCTGCTGAATCCCAACGTCGGGCAACCACGCCCACTCCACCTGAACGTTCATCAACTCGGACTGGACCATTCCGATGCCCAGTCCGGCCAGGGCCGCACCTACGAACGACCGAAGGTGGGCTACCAGCGCGGCAGCGAGAGCCGGAACGACGAGCAAGCTCGAAGCGCCGACGTCGAGGCGTGTTGCCGGAGCGGCCAGCACCATCAGCAGGCCGGCGACCACTGAGGCCAGGACCCAGTTGACGGCTCCGACCCAAATGGGGGAGATCCCAAGCAGTACCGCACCGCGTTCGTTGTCTGCCAACGCCCGGGTTTCACGGCCGAACCGGGTGAACCGGTAGAGGCCGGCCAACAGCAACGCCGAACCGAGGGTGATGCCAGCCAGCCAGAGTCTGTCGGTGCCGACCAGAGCCCCGCCGATTTCCACCAAGCCGTCGGGAAGGATGCCGTCGATGGCCAGGCCGGTTGCCCCCTGGGAGCCAATGCGCAGGCGAGCAATCTCCATGAGGTAGACGAGGAGGCCCAGTGAGGCGACGAGGGCACTCAGTGGAGGAGCGTGGCGAAGGGGCCGGATGATCGCCAGGTAGATGACACCACCGAGGACGGCCGCCAGAACCATGCAGACGGCGAGTGCGGTGGCCACCGTTGGAGCCCGAACGATTGGGAGACGAGCAGGTAGGCCGAGGATGGGCAGGATCAATTCTCCGGTGGCCCTCAATTCGTAGAACGCCACAGCGACATACATGCCCATGGCGGCATGGGCGAGGTTGAGGACCCCGCTGGCCCGATGGGTGAGGACCAGCCCGACGGCCAATGATCCGACTACGGCTCCGGTACCGCAGCCAAGCAGGAGGTAGGTCAGATGGCTGCCGATAGTGGTCCCGATCAGCCGAGCTGGGCGAACAGGGCCGGGGTGTCGATCCAGCCATCGTCGGCGGGTACAACCTCACCCTCGACGATCGAGAAGATGGCCTGCTGTGGGGCGCACAGGGCAGGAAGTCCGGGAATCTGCTGCTTGTCACAGGTGTAGGGGTGCCCCCAAAAACTTGGCCTATCGACTGCGCTCCGGATCAGATCCAGCAAGGCTTCCCGGCTTCCAGCATCGGGGCCCAACTCGATCAGAAGCGCATAGAGATTGAGGAATCCCCGCATCGACACCGTGCCGACACCTCCTGCTGGTTCGGAGGCGTACTGTGCGACCACCTCTTCGTAAACGGCACCGTCGACGGTGGCCTCCAACGGGCTTTCGGAGTTGAAAAGGACGGTTTCGGCGGCACTCCCGGCCACCTCAAGGATTTCTTCTGCCGCGCAACTTCCGACTAGGTAGAGCTGGGCCTCGATCCCCAGGTCGACCATGGTCTGCATGATGGGGGCGCAGGAGAGGTCGGCTGCTGCAACGACAATCGCGTCCGGTTCGAACTCGGCTGCCTTGGTCAACACGGGAAGGAAGTCGAACGTGAACAAGGGGAACGGGATCAACTTCACCTCCAGTCCAAGAGCCTCCGCCAGAGCCGCGCCGTAGTCCCGGGTGGACACGGTGAACGACTCGAACTCCCCGTGGGCGAGGACGATCCGAGAAGCGCCAAAGTGCTCGATTGCGTGACCGATGAACCCCGCGTACGCACCTGCCATCGCTCCGCTGAAGTAGAACGCCGACGGTGATTCCATCTCGGCCATGTTGGTCGGGATACCCCCAACCACAGGGATCCCGTTCTGTTCAAAGATCGGGATGGCCCCGGTGCTGCCGATGTCGATGCCGGTTGTCACGGCGACCACGTCGGCCATCACCATCTGCTGGGCGCAGGCCTGAGACCTTTCCACAGTGAAGTCGGTGACACAGACCTCGAGTTCGACCGGACGTCCATTCACACCGCCCAACTCTTCGTTGACCCAGCGGACCGCGGCCTCCACGGCAGCCCGGGCTTCGGGGAACGAGCCGGCCGGCGAGTTTTCCTGGTTCAACAGCCCGACACGAATCGGATCAAGGTCCGGGTCGGCACCACGTGCCTGAACCGGCAGTTGGCCCATGAACCACTCGGCACCTCCCAAACGCCCAACCACAGTGTTCGGATCACCAACCGGGACGGTGGTCGTCGCGGCGGCGGTCGTCGTTGTCGCGGCGGCGGTCGTCGTTGTCGCGGCGGCGGCGGTTGTTGCTACGGCGGTCGTCGTTGTCGCGGCGGCGGCGGTGGTGGTGGTTGGCGCCACCGTGGTCACAATGCTGGCGGGCGCTGTAGTGGCGGGCGGCTCAGTTATGACAGGCGCTGTGGTGGAAGCAGTCGAGGCGGTCTCAATGCCTTCCTGCACCCGTTCCTCGCTGCAAGAAACCAGGGACGCGACGAGAAGAGCGACCAGTGTTGTCGTGGCGTAGCTCCGCCTGACCCTCATCAAGACAGTGGCCTCCTTCCGACACCCACGTCCGACCGTTAGTTGTTCTTGTCAGGCCGGGTCGGGCATCCAACTCCCGTGGGCACCGTAGGGGACCCTCTGCGGGAGGTTGACGGTAGCCACAGGGGGACCTTCGAAGTCTCGGGCGTCGATGATGAGGAACTTCGACTTGTCCGAGTTCTCGTCGTGGACGATGCAAAGGACCCAGCCCTCGTCCTCTTCTGCGTCTGGGCCGGCAGGGGCAAACACCGGTTCGCCACCTTTGACCCCTGTGCCCAGCTCATGGTCCCAGCGTTGTCCTGTGGTCAGGTCGTACTTGTAGAGCGTTTCGCCATACTCCACGTAGTCACCACCCGTGTCTGGCAGTGCCATCAGGTATCCGTAGCGGGCCGGATGACCCACCAGACGGTCGTCAATTCGGCCGAAGTCTCCCCGACGGTCGTCTAGTTGCTCCTCATGCACCGTGCCAGCCACCGTGTCAATGGTCCATCTCCAGAGACAACCAGACGCCGAGTAGTCGTCTCCCGACTCGGCAAAGGCCGAATCCAGTCTGGACACATGGAGGACCAGGTTGCCGCCGTCCTCGTAGGCGTTCACCGGGTGGAAGACATAGCACGGGTCGATCTCGTGCCAGGTCACGTCCGAGTTCGTTCCGTTTCGGGGCATGACCCCGAGCCGCGCCCCCGCCTCGGGCTCAAACCGGAACGGCAGTCCTCCCTCGGCTATGGACTCCAGGTTGAAGGCCAGGGGAAGGTCCATGAACACGACGTGATTCTGGGTGATGTTGAAGTCGTGCATCATCACCATTTTGGGGATGTCGATGGGCTCTGTCTGGACCAGTCGGCCTTCAGCGTCGGCCCGGTGGTAGGTGAGGTAGGGGGGCTCGAATGAGAAATAGCTGAAGAAAAGCAACTCGCCGGTTGCCGGGCAGATCTTGGGGTGAGCGGTTACCGATGTGGTCAGTTTTCCGTCGAAGTCCCATGGACCGACGGTGTCCAACCCGGGGGTCAACTCATAGGGGAAGTGCCCTTCTTCAAGGGCCAGAATCCGGTCGGCATGACGGATCACGTGGGTGTTGGCTAGGCCCATGGTCAGATCGTCCATGGCCTCCATCGGCTTGTCGCCTGCCCTGTTCTCGAAAGGCCGGGTTCGTACGAAGCGGTTGCGGTACGACAGGGCCCGGCCACCTTGGAGGGCCAGGCCGTGGACCATGCCGTCGCCGAAGAACCAGTGTTCGGACCACCCGCGGGATGGGTTGGGCCCCACACGCAGGTAGAGGCCATTGAGTTCCTCGGGGATCTGGCCCTCGGTCTCGAGGTCGGTGGTCGTCGCTTCGACCTGCATCGGTTCCCAGTTGCCGCTCAGATGCCAGGGGACAGTCTCGACTTCGTTGCTCACGGGTGTGTCTCCTTCGTTTGTTCCGCTTGGGCAGGATAGTCAAGGCCCCTGATTGACGACCATGCCAGAGGCACGTCGCGGCCATCCGATCATGGCCGGGTACGAACTACGTTCGGCCTGTGCAAGCGGACGTCAACGTCGGTGAACGCAAGCCAGCGGTAGTCGACCAACGCGCCGGTCGGACTGCCGGGATCTTCGAGGCGTTCCTGGTGCCCGCCTTGAAGAGTCCATGTGGATTTTCGTCGGTGGCCGTGGCAGTTACCGTGATGCACCGCCAAACGACTGACCTTCGTGGACACGTGACCCAACCGGACATGGTCGGCAGAGAGATGACATGACCCCCCTTCTCAAGACCGAAGGCCTGACCGTCACCTTCGGTGGCCTCAACGCCAACGATGGCGTGGATCTCATCGTCGAAGCCGGATCGTTCGTCGGCCTGATCGGCCCGAACGGGGCCGGCAAGACCACGTTCATCGATGCCATCACGGGCTACGTTCCAACCTCTTCTGGGACAGCGAACTTCGACGGCCACGACCTTTCCGTACTCAAGCCCCACAAGCGCTCCCAGTTGGGCCTGGTTCGCACTTTCCAGTCCCTGGAACTCTTCGAGGATCTCAGCGTCCGAGACAACTTGCTTGTCGCCGCCCATCCCGTCCGCTGGTACACGCTCGTGTTGGACATCTTGCATCTCCGACAGCAGACCCCGGAGGTCGATGCCCGAGTCGATTGGGCCCTGGAGGTCGTCGGATTGTCCGAGCAGGCCGACGTCCTGCCAACGGATCTGTCCCACGGCCAGCGGAAGTTGGTCGGAGTGGCCCGTGCCCTGGCCCCCCAACCGAAGCTGGTCCTGCTCGATGAGCCGGCTGCGGGCCTCGACACGGCGGAGAGCAGTGCCTTGGGCGACCACCTACGAGGATTGCTCAACCACGACATCACCGTGTTCCTCGTTGACCACGACATGGGCCTGGTGCTCAGTATCTGTGACTACATCTACGTGATGGATTTTGGCCAGATCATTGCCGCAGGTACCCCTACCGAGATTCGGTCCAATCCTGACGTGAGGGCCGTCTACCTCGGTGAAGAGACGGGCGAGGCCCAGACTCGCTACGCCGAGGAACTGCATGACCTGACCGGTAGCGAGGACGAAAGGTGAGCAGTGACCAGCGCTTGCTGGCTGTCGAGGGCATGGACACGGGTTATGCGGGCGTTCCGGTCGTGCGCGGTCTGGACCTGCACCTCGACGAGGGCGAGGTGGTGGCTCTTCTCGGCCCCAACGGGGCCGGCAAGACCACCACTTTGTTGAGCATCTCAGGGCTAATTCCGCTTCTCCGAGGGTCGATCACGGTTCTTGGTGAGCCAGTTGACTCCCGCAACCCCCACCGGTTGGCCCGCCTGGGTCTGGCCCATGTGGCCGAGGATCGTTCCCTGTTCTTCAACCTCACCGTGCAGGAAAACCTCAAGTTGGGGTTGAGATCCAGCCATCGGGAGCAGGAAGCAGGATTGGAACGCGCCCTTGAACTATTTCCCGCACTCCTTCCACTCATGGGTCGCCGATCCGGTCTGCTTTCGGGTGGCGAACAGCAGATGCTGGCTATGGCCCGCGCTCTGATGTCGCAACCGAGGTTGCTGCTCGTCGATGAGATGAGCCTCGGTTTGGCTCCGATCGTCGTCGAACATCTTTTGCCCATCGTGCGCGACTTCGCCGACCGCACTGGGGCCGGGGTGCTCATCGTCGAGCAACATGTCAATCTGGCCCTCGACATTTCCGACCGCGGATACGTTTTGAACCACGGTGAACTGGTCATGGAAGGTGTCGCCGCCGACCTGCTGGCCCGGCAGGACCTCCTTGAGGCCAGTTACCTGGGTGGAGACGTCGATCACGGGGCGTCGGACTGACTGACTCCGACAACGCCGATACCGGCCCGGTCGGTCGGCCGTCACCGGCAGCGGGTAGGTCATCTCCTCGAAGCATGGAATCCCATGAATGTTTCCAGGAGAAGTGGCACCGTCCGTCGCCCGGGACCTGTCGGTTCAGCGCCAGACCACGCGGGCCACGGTCAGGGTGGTGCAGTAGAAGACGTCGCGGTTGCCGCCGGGCGTGAGGAACATTCCGTTGGCGATACGGGACCCCGTCTGGACACGGTCCAGCAGGTCTCCGGTGAGGATGTCGACGACGATCAGGTCGTCGGTGCCGTCCCGGGTGAAGTCGTTGATGACGATCTCGGCCGACTCGGGGAACACCACCGGTTGCATGGTGGGCCGGACGTCTAGGTGCCAGCTGACGGCCAGTCCGTCCGACGTGTCGATGCCTGCCAGGCCGCCGTTCAGCGAGTCCCAGGCGAGGGCCATCTGGTGTTCCGGCACGTGCACCGGTGGGGCGATGATCCCACCGCCGGGGGTGCCGAACGGTTCGACCACGTCCACTTCGCCGGAACCGCCCACGTCCACGCGTAGCAGCCGCAGGGCGCCCGTCCAGGCGACCGGGTTCCGCCACGACAGCCGGTTGCCCGGATGCTCGACCCAACGACCGTTCGGTTCGGTGGTGTGGATGAGCCGGACCGGTGCGACGTCGCCGCAGTCCATGAGCCAGGCCGCACCATCGGAGAGGCAGGAATCCCACGCCAGCCCCTGGTCGCCGTTGGCCGTCCGGTAGCGGGGCGACCAGCTCCCGTCCAGGTGCATGCCGCTGCCGTCGACCCGGATCCGCCAGAGGTGTTCGGTGCCCGGTACGACGACCGTGTCTCCGTCCGGGTCGTGGTCCGCGGCGATGCGACCCATCGACCCCTCTGGCAGGACCATGGGCTCATCGATCACCTCGAGGGTGTCGGGGTCCAGTCGGGTGATCGTGGTGCCACCCTGGCCCTCCAGGCGGAGGTCCTTGGTGATCAACGTGCCGTCGGACAGGGCCAGGAGGCCGTTGTGGCTCCGGTCCACCGGCAGCTCACGTTCGGCGAGAACCTGGCAGTCCGGATCCAGGCGGTGCAGGTAGGAGCCGTTCACGGAATGGATCGACCCGTTGGCATGCGCCAGGATCGCCCCGCACCACACGTGGTCGCCGCACGGCAGCTCCCCCGACCAGCTGATCGGCTCCAGGGTCTCCGGGTGGATGCGCTCCACCCAGCCGTACGGCGGCGGGCCGGCGAACGCGGGCATCGTGCCACCCAGGAACCATTCACCCTGGTCGCGCTCCACGACCATCACGTTCCAGCGGTCGTTGCGCCTGGTTACCACCTCGGCGGTGCCCCCGGCGGCATCCAGCCTGCCGGTCCGTGCCTTCTGGCGCCGGTTGCCGCCGCATTCCACCGGCCACCGGGAGGGCCAGTAACCGGGGCTGGGATCGTTCCGGTCCAGCGGCGTGGTCATTGCCGGAACGTTATGACGCGACGTGGATCAACCGGTGATCCGACGGTTCCGGCTGCTGGTCGTTTCCACGGCGAAGTGCCGCCTGGACAGGTAGGCGAACAGGGCGACCGCCAGTGGTAGCACGGTGAACCACAGGCTGGCACTCCGGTAGTCGCCGAACACGGTGCTCCCGAGCGAGAAGGTCAGGGCGCCCAGTGCGGAGGCCAGAACGCTGATCAGGGCAAAGGTTCCCGAGATCGAACCGATGTGTCCCACCCCGAAGAGCGCCGGTAGGAGGGAGCTCTGCACGGCGGCGCCGCTGCCCATCGTCATCCCCAGGACCACCGAATAGAGGAGCACCGTCGGGAAGGTCACAGACGTGCCTCCCAGTAGCAGCGTGGATGCCAGGAGCAGCGCAACGACCGTCGGGAGCATCGGTCGGGCCGCACGGTCGGCCAACCACCCGAACGTCAGCCCTCCTATGACGGCGCCACCGGCCTGAGGAAGGAACATGGCGGCGGCCTGCGCATTCGAGTAGCCGACCTCGCCGAGCAGGTTGGTCTGGTGGAAGAGCAGGCCGGTGCCGAGAAGCGAGTTCGTAGCGGTGACGGCGGCGAGGGCCCAGAAGGCGGTCGACCTGAGAGCCTTCGACCGGGTGGCTGACGGTTGGGCCGAGCCGGTCTGGTCGACGTGGACCGGAGGTGCACCGTCCGGCAGTTGTCCCAGGTCGGCAGGCCGGTTCACGTACCCGAACCAACTGACGGGCACAGCCGCCAGGGCTATGACCGCCGAGGCGGCCAGCCAGGCGATGCGCCACCCCCATGCGTCGATTGCGACCGCCAGCAGTATCGGCACGACGGACATTCCGCCCATGGTCAACGTCATCTTGAGGCCGAGGGCGAAGCCGCGGCGGCGGTCGAACCAGTGCACGACGGCCACGGTCGAGGTGAGGCTGAGGGCTCCCTGGCCGAGGAGCCTGATGCCGAAGAACCCTGCGGCCAGCCACACGAAGCCCCGGACCATCGACATGTGAGCCAGGACGAGGGCAAAGGCGACCCCGAACACCGTGGATGCCCG
>Ga0257113_1000643_pt1 | contig 11804 bp, 13 predicted proteins | sample LP_taG_4_FD_191568 | JGI IMG/M metagenome (GOLD analysis project Ga0257113, IMG submission 191568) | Marine microbial communities from Northeast Subartic Pacific Ocean, Canada - LP_J_2015_P26_2000m | ecosystem: Environmental > Aquatic > Marine > Oceanic | place: Canada: Northeast Subartic... | reverse complement strand
ATACCCTTTTGAATTTGTCTTTTTATTAAAGCACTACAGTTGAATCAGGTTCATCAATAACTTTATTTTCTATGTACCCTAATTCAGCTATTGATATTTTAATAACATCTCCCTTTTTTAAGAATTTTCCTTCAACCACGCCTACGCCTCCTGGAGTCCCTGTTAAAACTAAGTCACCTGGTTCAAGAGTAAACGCAGTTGAAAGATGCTCCACTAAATCAAAACAATTAAAGATCAAGTTTTTAGTATTAGAAGATTGTCTTTGTTCGCCGTTAACTTCTGTAATTAAATCAAGATTATGCGGATCGCTTATTTCATCCGGAGTAACGATGGCTGGTCCAAAGGGGCAATGTGTATCAAATGATTTACCAATAGTAAAAGTAGGTACTCTTAATTGCCAATCTCTAACACTTAAATCATTTGCTATGGTATAACCCGCTATAACCTCATGGGCTTTCTCCTTAGGAACATGCCTGCACTTCTTTCCTATAACAAAAGTAAGTTCTCCTTCAAAATCTAGCATTTCTGAAACTTTGGGGTCATGAATATCTTCGTAAGGTCCAGTTGCAGATAAGGACTGTTTATTAAATATCATCGGTACAACTGGAGTCTCCATCTCTCTTCCTGCAGCTCTCACTTCTTCTAGGTGATCAGCGTAATTTAATCCAATTGCAATTATTTTAGGTGGGCGAGAAATTGGTGCTAACAACTTTACCTCTGAAAAAGAAATCTTACTTTTAGGGTTCTTACATAAATCCTCAGCTTTTTTTATAGCAGTGTCTCCTGCTTCTAAAAAAGAAAGCATATCTATTGGCAGAGAAGGTTCTTCTTTAAAAGGAATAATAGCATCGAGTTCTAATGAACCTATGCCTTCATTATCGTCTGACTTGAAAGTAACAAGTTTCATGTAAGCACTGATTATACTGGAGTATCAAATCAAGTAAGATTAATATGTTTTTTGAAGCATCAATAATTTTTCATTAAAATAGTTTTATGAAACTTGAATGGTCACATACAGTATTAAACATAAAAGACTCAGAAAAAATAATAGAATTTTATACAAAGACTCTTGGCTTTAAGATAAGCGATAGAGGTCCAATAGTAGAAAACGGCCCTGAGATAATTTTTGTTAGCCAAGATCCCGATGAACATCATCAATTAGCTTTTTCTGTCGAACGAGAAGATGTAGATAAACCAATATCATTGAATCACCTTTCCTTTAGAGTGAAAACTTTTGATGAAGTACAAGAAGTGAAAAAAAAGCTGGATTCTATTGATGTCCAATATTTACCATTGTGTCATGGCAATGCCCTCTCTCTTTACTTTAACGACCCTGAAGGAAATGGTATTGAAGTTTTTTTTGATACCCCTTGGGATGTAATGCAACCTCAAGGAGTTGTTTGGGACACAAACCTTACCGAGAAAGATACCTTAGAATGGGTAGAAAGAATTTTTGAAAATGAGCCAAATTTTGCAAAAAGAGAGGAAAGCGATAGAGAGTTCGTTAATCGAAAATGAAAAAGAATTGAATCTATATAAATTTAATTTAAGTATTAATAGAAAAAACCAGTTAGAAACTTAAGAAGAAAAGATGCCTAAATCGGAAAAACCTGTAGCAATAATAACAGGAGGAAGTAGAGGTGTTGGTGCTGCTACAGCAAAACTACTGTCTACAAAGGGATGGAATGTAGCTATAACTTGTACCTCAACAATTAATGATGCTAATAAAGTAGTTGATGAATGTGAAAAATTAAATGTGGAAGCTCTTGCTATCAAAGCAGATGTTTCAGATGACGAAGCATGTAAAAAAACTATTGAGGAAACAGTTGCTAAATGGGGGCGAATAGACAGTTTAGTTAATAATGCTGGGACCACTAAATTTGTTTTTGATCACTCAAACTTAGAAGGATTAGACGCCGAAGATTTTCTACATATATATAAAGTGAATGTAGTGGGTCCTTTTCAGATGGTGAGGGCATGCAAAGAATATTTATTAAAAAGTGATAATCCAAGTGTAGTAAACATTTCTTCTATAGCTGGAATTAAAGGAATTGGGAGCTCTCTTGCTTATGCTTCGTCCAAAGGAGCTCTAAATACGATGACCAAATCTATGGCTAGAAATTTAGGTCCAATTCGCGTAAATGCTGTTTGTCCAGGCTTTATACAAGGAGAGTGGTTGAAGAAAGGTCTGGGAGATGATATCTATAATGCTTCTCTAAAGAACATAGAGTCCAGCACCCCACTAGGTTTAGCAGTTACTCCAGAACAAGTAGCAGACGTTATTTATAATTTCATAGATGTCTCAAAAACTGTAACCGGAGAAACCTATCTAGTTGATGGTGGATATCATTTAACTATATGATTTAAATCAAGCCTTAATTTCTTGTTAGCTAAACTCATCATCCTTTTTTCTTGTCATGAAGACTGATTGCGATGTAGCTGTTGTAGGTCTGGGTCCAGTCGGCACACTCACTTCTTTACTACTTAGTGATTCTTCGATCAATGTCATCGGGATAGATAAGGAGAAAGAAATTTATAGCCTGCCGAGAGCAGTCACCATTGATGACGAAGGTTTAAGAACTTTACAACGACTTAATCTTGAAAATATTTATTTAGATAATGGTACTGCCATAGAAGGAGCTTATTTTTTAGACGATAAACTTCAAAAATTAAGTGGGATGGATGTACCAGTTAATTTTTTAACTAGTAATGGATGGATGCCTAACCTTATGTTCCATCAACCTTTTACTGATGCACTTCTTAGAGAAGAGCTTCTAAAATCATCCTGTTTTATCAAATTAGAAACTGAATTAATAGAGATCGTTCCTATAGAAAATTATTACATTGTAAAAACACTAAATCTTATAAACGTCAAAGAAGAGTCTTTTACAGCTAAGTATGTTATCGGAGCAGACGGTGCTTCTAGCAAAGTTAGAAATCTTATGGAGTTTGATCAGGAAGATTTAGATTATGACAAAAACTGGTTGGTAGTCGATGTGAAACTAAAAGTTGAGAATACCCTACCTACTTTTGCTGCTCAAATTTGTGATCCCAAGAGAATTTGTACTTATATTCCTGCTCATCTGCCATTTAGAAGATGGGAATTTATATTATTGGAAGGCGAGTCTAAAGAAGAGATGCTTAAAGAAACAACAATACAAAAGCTAATATCCCCTTGGTTAAAGCCTAACGAGTACGAAATAATAAGAGCAGCTGTCTATCGATTTCATTCGTTGCTAACAACAAGATTTAAGAAAGGTAACTGTTTCGTTATCGGTGATGCCGCTCACCAGAACCCCCCTTTTATGGGCCAAGGAATGATGTCTGGTTATAGGGATGCTCTTAATTTAAGTTGGAAACTTATCAGTGTAATTATAAATTCATTTCCAAAAGAACTTTTAGAGAGCTATGAGGAAGAGAGAAAACCTCACAGTAGGTTTGTGGTTGAAGGTTCAGCTGCAATAGGAAAGCTTATGTCAGCTTATGCGGAGGCTATCGCCAAAGGTAATCCCTCAGATGTACCACAAGAGTTAGTTGATAGAGGTTATGGCTCTTTCTCCCTTCCGCCACTGGAAAAAGGACTCTTTTATAAAGGATATTCTGATAATGACAGCATGGCTGGTAACCTTTTTCCACAGCCCCTTAGTATGGAAGGAATTATGTGCAAAGAAAGATTAGATTCACTTTTAGGAAAAGGTTTTTGCGTTGTCTCAACAAAAGAAGTTGAATTGATGTCTTATCAAAAGAAATTCTACGAAATAATTAATGCTAACTTTCTAGTAATTGAAAAAAGCATGCTTAATGATAATCCTTGGCTTAATAAAGCAATGTCAAAAAATGATATCTACATTTTAAGACCCGATCGTCACATTTTTGGTTCTACTTCGGATAAGATAACTTTTGAAGATTTAACTGAAGATCTAAGAGAAAGATTAAGTTTATAAAATGGACCTAGGAATTAAAGGGAAAAAAGCTATAGTCTGCGCTTCTTCTAAAGGCTTAGGAAAAGCATGTGCTACATCATTAGTTCAAGAAGGGGTTGATGTTGTCATTAATTCGAGAAATGAAATTGACCTTAAAGAAATTCAAACTGAACTCTCTTTTCTAGAAGCGGGAAAGGTAGACTACGTTGTAGCTGATTTAAATACTGAACAAGGAAGAGATAATTTGATCTCAAGTTGCCCGGAAGCTGATATTTTAATTAACAATAATGGTGGCCCTCCTCCTGGAAATTTTCTTGAGATAGAAAAAGACCAATGGCTTGAAGCCCTTGAATCAAACCTTTTATCAGCAATTATGCTCATCAAATCATTATTACCTGGAATGCAAGAAAGGAAATTTGGCAGAATCATCAATATTACTTCTGCAATGGTTAAATCACCCCACCCTTTAATGGGTCTTTCTACTTCAGCAAGAGCTGGTTTAACAGCTTTCTCCAAAGGCATTTCTAAACAAGTTGCAGTTGATAATGTAACTATCAATAATCTTTTACCTGAAAGATTTGATACCGACCGGCAGATTTACATGACTAAAATGCTCATGGAGACAAAAAAGATAAGTCGAGATGAAGCTCGAACAGAAATTACTTCTACTATCGCTGCAAAAAGATTTGGAAAACCTGAAGAATTTGGAGCTACCTGTGCATTTCTCTGTAGTCAGCACGCTGGCTTTATTTCTGGACAAAATATCCAATTAGATGGTGGTTCTTACGAAGGCTTAATCTGAATAAATTGGTTCACATTCATAGACTAGTAAATAACATTCCTCTTCTGATTTAGTTACTTGACCCCAAAGCCTGCAATATTTAACTCCATCAGATCTAGTTTCAAATTCAACCTGGGTAACTTCTAAGCGGTCTATTAGAACACTAGTCTCATTTTTGAATACTTCGTAAAAGCTACCTATAAAAGCAGTTTTGCCAGACACTTTAGTAGCGTAGTACATTCTCATTTCATTTTCGGTAACAAACATGAAATCAGAATCCCCTGTCCATTTAGCCCCAATAATATCTTGTTGACTTGAGCAAGCTGTAAAGAAAAAAACTCCAAGGACTAAAAGCTTATTTTTTCTTTTTAGAAGTTCTGTAATCACCAAATTTTGAATCCCTTTTAGAAAGAGCTTGAGTCAATCCTTCAGATAGTTCTTTTAAATGATCTCTAGTGGCTTTTGAATGCATGGCTAATGCTTGGATTTCAGTACCGGCTCTAATCCCTGCTCTCATACCCATTACTTCCATCTGCCTGTGCACTGCCCGTTTATTCATGGCTTGAAGTTCTGCAGGAACTCTAGCAACTTTTTCTGCAATGTTAAGCACTTCGTTTTCTAACTTTTCTGATTTGAAACACTTGTTAGCAAAGCCTTTTTCCACCGCTTCTTTCCCAGAAATCGACTCACCCGTAAGCATCATCTCCATGGCATTTCTCATCCCCATCAACCATGGAAAAAATTGATTATCAGGAGGACTCATCGACCTTACTACTGGGTAGCCTATTTCCGCGTCTTCAGAAACATAAACTAAATCACAAGAGGTGGCTAACTCAGTACCGCCTGCCAAGCAGTATCCATGAACTTGAGCTATAACAGGTTTAGACAAGTCCCAAATCCTAAAAGCACCTTCAACAACATGTCTTGGCCAAAACCCATCCGTTTTACCAGTATGATAAGGAAGTTCAGACGAAACATCTGAAGACAAATCATAACCTGAACTGAAACAGGTTCCAGCTCCGCTAATAATTATTACTCTTACCGTTGAATCATTATCAGCTTCTTCTAAAGAAGAAAATAGTTCTTGTCGAAGCGAATTTGATAATGCATTCCTCTTGTCCGGTCTATTTAGAACTATCCTTCTTATTCCTTCACTTAAATCTTCTTTGAGAATATATTTTTCTTTCTTAGTCATTAAATTCTTATCTTTGAAATAAATTAATCATACACAGCTTTAGTTAAATTAAAAATAAAGTGATTAAGCATCAGGATTTTGAACGCTAACTGAGGTTCCTTCAATTTTAAGTTTAAAAGTTTGCAAGTCTTCAAAGGCCGGAGGTGCCATCACTTCTCCCGTTTTTAAATCAAATACGGCTCCATGCAGAGGGCAGCTAATTAAGGTTCCTTGGATGAACCCTCCACAAAGAGGAATTAGAGCGTGAGTGCACCTGTCTTGAACAGCAAAAAAGCCTTCTTCTGTATTACAAATTAAGATCTTAGTTCCATTAACATTTACCGAAACTGAGTTCCCTAATTCAATGTCAGTAGTATCCGAAACTTGAATGTATTCTTCTGGGTTATTCACTTCAAATTTTTGCTGACTTGGCTGCTTTGTATCCAACAATAGATAAAAGGACTGCAACTGGAAGAGCTGCATAAGCAACAGAGCCTATAGCTAAACCAAATACAGTCAATATCGTCACAGATTGACCCCCTAAATAATCGCCCGTTCGGGCTACAAACGTGTCCATCATTACAGTGGATTTATAACGATCTTGTTTACTTAGACTGGTAAAAATAGTTTCTCTTGTAGGTTTATTAAAAGCGTATTCAAAAACCCTTATTAAAACTGTTAGCACTAACACTGCTGTTATTGTTGGGTAGGTAGCATAAGTTCCGAAAGCAACTAAAAGAAAAACTCCATAGAGAGTCAATATAGGGATTATTCCTAATGTTCTTAATAGGTATGAGGTAAAGAAAATCTGCATGATTAAAGTTAAAGGAGTCACGATTTGTTCTATTTGGGCAAAAAAAGCGGTTCTCTCACAGGGATCACTAGACCAATCCTGAATAATTGTTAACGAAATCATCCAAGCAGCTGTTGAAAGTCCAGTCCATAATAGTATGTACAAGGCCATGAATCTTACGGGTATATTCTTTAAGGTATTTTTAAAGGCCTCTAAACTAGTACCCCCAATTATTTCATTATCATTCATTTCTTTATTCGAAGCATTTGATGAAGTAAGGGTTCTCGAGATAAGAATCGCAATCAAAAGACACGAAATAGAAAAAATAATCAAAGAAATTGGACCTAAATCAGATATTGAACTTTTACCGCATATTTCAGTGGAAAAATATCTAGCGGTAGTAGAGCCAAAAAAAGCACCTAATGACCCACCAGCACTAACAACTCCAAATACTCGCTTGGCATCTGAAGTACTAAAATAGTTTATTACTGTGACCCAAAAAATTGAAACCACAAAGAAAGAATATACGTTACACCAAATGTAAAAAGCTCTGCCAGTCCATTGTCTGCCCACTTCTCCAAAAAAAGACCAGCACAATAAAAAAATAATGAGGTTTAAAATAAAAAAAGAATAACAATAAATTACTATCCGACTAGTCTTTATCTTTGAAACTAACCAAGAATAAACAGGGTTGATTAACCCCATAACAATCACTATGGCTAAGAGAATATAAGGTAAATTAAAGATACCTCCTTGTATTGCCATTTCATTCCTAACCGGTCTCAGCGCATACCATGAAGCCAGAACGAAAAAAAAGAAGGCGAAAGATTTCAATAATGGAAAGAATTCTTCCTTTTTAAAAGAAGGGAAAAAGCTTTCACTTGTTTGACTCATAAAAGTATTTATAAACTAATATAATATTAGAGAATATTGCCATCTTAAGAAACTACTTAAACTAATGGAAGCAGAACCATTTATTCTTTTCGGAAAAGACCATGTACTTGCTATGGTTGTTGTTATTTTAGTTTCTGTAATTCTACCTGCTTATCTAAAAAAGACTTCTACTAAAACTAAAGATTGGTTTGGATACTTACTAGCCTCAACCTTAATTTTAAATGAACTCATTATTATTTACTTACCTTATTGGATCTATGATCGTATAAAGGTTAAAGATGCTGAATAAGCAGTGTAGGAATATTGCAAGTATGAGATTTAACGGTAGATACTAAAGTATTAGGCTTTCTGCCATCTATCACTTCAGAGACTTCTAAATCTTCTGAAATTAAACGATCGTAAGTTGCCTTTATATCTTTAACTACCCATGCTAACCCCCACAAGGAATCCTGCGGCTCTTTGTTATCCTCCTTTCCGATTATTTCCAAGGTAGTATGATTTAATCTAAAAAATAACATTCTGCCGCCCCACTTTTCAACCGTTTGATCTAAGGCTAGTCTAATGCCATAAGTATCTCTATAAAGAGATATTAGGCCTTCTGGATCATTAGTATTAATCACGACATGATCTAATCTATTTACTTGGGAATCGATCTTCTCTTTGTGGGTTGGAAGAGAACCTTCTTCATGTTGTATCAAAAAAGTAAATATGCCTCTGGTTAAAGAAAAAGGGAGAAATAGATTCTTCCATGTTCTTATTTTCCTTGAATCTTCATCTTTACCCTCACCAGCAATTAAATTACCAACATCAATTTCCATCCCAACTAATTTGTTTTTAGCCGCTTCTATATCAGAAGTACCTAGGGCGATCCCGGAAAGCCCTTCCCCATTAAGTTCCAAAAAACTCCTAATCATATCTGAACCAGGCCCTTCGCCATTAGAAGCGAGTAGTTCAACGTACAGGTTGTCCAAAGGAAACAGAGCATTTTCTGTACCTTGACCAGGATGCACACCTCTCCAGGTCGGTGGAAAGCCTAAAAGTTTTGTGTAGTTTTCAATGGCAATAGAAAGATCTTCCACTGCAATAATTATGTGATCTAGGGAGTCGAGCAATGTTAAGTTTGCTTTTTAAGAAGCTAGTTGATGAAATTCATTTATCACTGAATCAGCATTGTCGTGATTTTTTAAAGTGTCTTCAAGTATCTCAATTCTTTGGTCTTTAAATTCGTGATGGATATCTTCGCCATGCCATTTAACCATCTTATTCCAATGAGAATCTATAAAGTCAGAACCTAAAATTTCTCCAGTTTCTGTCTTAAAAGTAAAAGCCCTCAGTTCAGAGACAATAAGATTTAGATAAGCAACGTGAACAGCTTCGTCTTGACGAATTCTTCTAACCATCTCGGCAGCTAAAAGAGCATCTTCTCTTCTGTCTTTAAACAAGTCTTCGCAAGCAGCAATATTCATAGAAAATTGGAAGAAGCACTCAGCTCTTACTTCAATCATCAGAACATTCATTAGGAAATCAACTATTCCAGCGTATTCCATAGGAATTGGCCATTTATCTTCTTCCTCAACCGGCCTACCTATGTTATCCGGAACTTCTGGCATGGGGTAAGCGTCTTTTCCAAATAATAAATCTCTCGCTGCAAACCACATTTGATCATGAGCTCCTTGATCGCTATCCGGATCTCCGCCTTCATCATAACCATGAGCAACAAAAAGCCCTTTATTCATATGCCCAGTTGCGGTTTCTGATATGTCTTCTTTAATAATCTTTTGGAAATCAGGAGCCGTAATTTCAGCTAAAGCCCTGCCTCTGGCTTCAATTACACCTGTGATAGTTAAGCTGTTCCACAAAAATGTCCCTTCACCTAAGCCTAAGAGGTATTTAGCTTGATCAAAATTAGGATAATTTCCGTATTTAAGTATTTGTACAGAGCAATCCAAAAGAGAATGGCCTTGTTCAGTTAATTTCTGACTCCATTGATTAATGGCATCCCATCTAATCTTAGTTCTGGGCGAGATGTATTTACCTTCTTGATCTAGCCCCCCATGCAATAAATAACCAGCCATTTTATTTGCTGAACTGTATTCATGTTCACTCATTATTTCTTCAAAGGTGTAGATCATTTTTATCTCCAAATCTTTTTCTTGATTACATTATAGTATTCTTTTGTCGTTGCGATAATTTCTGGACCTAATAATAATAAACCTAAATACCAAGGAGGAATACTTGCTGCATATAATCCGCCAGCTACAGCAAAATTTCTAGTTATACCGAAAATATCACCAAAAGAGGGAATTACAACTAAAGCACCTAAGATCATTAAAAGAATAGACAAAGCAATAAGAGACCAACCAGTAGCCTTTCTAATTTTTAAAAATAATGTTTTCATCTCTTTTAACAGTACTTGTAGACTTATTAATAAAATCTAAATACAGTATTTAATAGTATATGAAAAAATTAAGCACACTTATTTTACTCACCTTTTTTGGATTTAGTTGCTCGAACATTTCGGAGGACTCAATGAACCCATTTTTTACAGATTATGACGCTCCTTATCAAATCCCACCTTTTGAGAAGATAAAGGAAGCCCATTACCTGCCGGCTTTCACTCAAGGTATGAAAGAGCAACTTGAAGAAATAGATGTCATCACAGGCAACCTTGAATCTCCTACTTTTGAAAACACCATAGTAGAACTTGAACGGACTGGTAAAACTTTAAATAAAGTTGCAGATGTCTTTTTTAATTTATTAAGCTCTAATACCAATGACGAGATGGATGCCATAGCAGCTGAAATATCTCCTAAATTATCTGCTCATAGTGATGCTATTTCTCTTAATAAAAAACTTTTCAACAGAGTCCATGAAGTTTTTGAACAAAGAAATGAATTAGGACTTAACACAGAGCAGAACAGACTTGTAGAAGAGACACATAAGGGTTTCATTAGATCTGGAGTACAGCTCAGCGAGCCTTCTATGGAAAAACTCACCCAAATTAACCAAGAATTATCATCTCTATCAGTTCAATTTGATCAAAACCTATTAAAAGAAACAAATGAAGGTTTCAGTTTAATTGTTGAAGACGAAAAACAACTTGATGGCTTGCCACAAGATTACAGAGACCAAGCAGCAAAACTAGCTGAAGCAAATGGTCATGTAGGTAAATGGATGTTCAAACCAACACGGGTAAGCATGTATCCCTTTTTAACCTACTCTACACAAAGAGATCTTCGAGAAAAACTGTACAACTCTTATATTAAAAGAGGAGATAACGACAATGAGAAGGACAATAAAGATCTCGCCATCAAAATGGCAGACCTACGCCTACAAAGATCAAATATATTAGGCTATAAAACTCATGCTGATTTTGTGCTTGAAGACACCATGGCCAAAAATACAGGGCGAGTAAAAAACTTATTAGATCAAGTTTGGAAGCCTGGCTTAGCAAGAGCAAAAGTTGAAGCGGAAGAAATGCAGCAGTTAATTCAACAGGAAGGAGGAAACTTTAAATTGGCAGCTTGGGATTGGTGGCATTATTCAGAAAAAATAAGACAACTGAAATACGATTTTTCCGAGGAAGAAATTAAACCCTACTTTAGTGAAACTAAAGTACTGCAAGGTGCGTTTGACGTTGCCACTAAGTTATTTGATATAACCTTCCATGAAAGATTTGATTTACCTAAGTATCGAGACAACATTAGAACCTTTGAAGTAAAAGACTTAGATAGCAATGTCATAGGCATCTTTTATACCGATTATACGATTAGATCTAATAAAGGTGGTGGAGCATGGATGAATACTTTCGGGACTCAAAGTAAGTTCGATGGCGTGAAGATACCTCTCGTGATGAACACCTGTAACTTTCCTCCACCCAATGAAGATGGAATTTCCCTCTTGTCTTTTGAACAAGTAACCACCCTCTTCCATGAATTTGGACATGCTCTTCATGGTTTATTATCAGATGCAACTTATCCAAGTTTGTCAGGAACTAGAGTAACCAGAGACTATGTGGAATTTCCTTCTCAAATGATGGAGAACTGGGCCAGAGAACCCGAAGTGATAGCTGAGTATGCAAAGCATCACGAAACTAATGAACCTATACCTCTTGAACTTCTGGATAAAATTTCTAAGGCTTCCAAATTTAATCAAGGCTTTGCTACAACAGAATACGTTGCTGCTTCTTATTTGGATATGGCTTGGCACACACTCGATGATCAAGTAGAGGATGCCAAT
>Ga0257113_1000640_pt1 | contig 11836 bp, 12 predicted proteins | sample LP_taG_4_FD_191568 | JGI IMG/M metagenome (GOLD analysis project Ga0257113, IMG submission 191568) | Marine microbial communities from Northeast Subartic Pacific Ocean, Canada - LP_J_2015_P26_2000m | ecosystem: Environmental > Aquatic > Marine > Oceanic | place: Canada: Northeast Subartic... | reverse complement strand
GAATTCTTTTCAAGTTTTGAATGAAGTTTTTAATTTCGTGAACGGGAAATTCTTGTCCATGTTCAGCGCCTGCTGCCTTGGTAATGGATTCATTCATAAGAGTACCGCCTAAATCATTCGCTCCTGCATTTAAGCACTCTTCTATCCCTCTTCTTCCCATCTTTACCCACGAAGTTTGGATATTTGGAATAAACGAATTAAACACTAATCTTGAAACACTATGCATAAGGATGGATTCTCTAAGTGTTGGACCATAACGAGACTGACCTCTTACATACATAGGAGCTTCCATTGGAACAAAAGGCAATGGAACAAATTCAGTAAAGCCTCCTGTCTCTTTCTGTAGATTTAAAATATTGAGCAAGTGCTTAGCCCAATGAATTGGTTTGTCTACATGGCCAAACATTATTGTAGCTGTAGTTCGCATTCCAAGTTCATGGGCAGTTTTCATTACTGCTAACCATTCAGAAGTATTAATCTTGTCAGGACAAATTATATTTCTTACTTCGTCATCTAATATTTCTGCTGCCGTCCCTGGTAAGGTGTTTAATCCTAATTCATTCAATTCACCTAAATATTCTTTGAGTTCTTTCTTTAAGGTGCTTGCCCCTTGCCAAATTTCTAAAGGAGAAAAAGCATGTATATGTAGATCGGGTTCAGCTTCTTTGATAGAACTAACGATTGATTTATAAGTGTTTCCATCATAGCTAGGGTGTATTCCCCCTTGAAGACATACTTCTGTTGCACCTCTTTCATAGGCTTCTTTTGATCTTCTAACTATTTCTTCTAAAGAAATATCGTAAGGCTTACCCCTGAGTCCTTCAGATGTCTTTCCTTTTGAGAAAGCACAAAATGTACAGTGGTAATAACAAATATTTGTATAGTTAATATTTCTATTCACCACAAAGGAGACCTTGTTTCCTGACAGATCTTGTCTTAACTCATCGGCAGCTTTCTTGATATAAGTAAAATCTGGTCCTCGAGCTTCAAATAGATCCACTATTTGATCTACTTTCAAATTCTTTCCCTTTAAAGCTAAGTCAACATGATCTTTTAATGTTAAAGAGTTTCTTAACGGGATAATTGATTTTGGTTTTATTTTAAAACCAGGGTTATTTTTACCCGTAGTCCATTCTGAATCTCTTGCAAGGCCAACAGAATCCGATAGCTTTAAAATTCTTGGGCTAAGCTTATCGTCAACCCAATCTCTAAGATTACCTATATATGAAGGATAAATGGTTAGCCTAGGGACAAGGATTTTCCCCGAAAGAAGAGTTTGTTTTTCTAAATCATCTAAATGTGGCCAAGGCGCTTCAGGATTAACAAAATCAGGTGTTATAGGTGACACACCTCCCCAGTCATTAATTCCAGCTTCTATCAGTAAATTTAACTTATTTGGACTTAGGTTTGGAGGAGCTTGAATAGACATTGAAGAACCAAAAATTATTCTTGCAACTGCAATGGTCCATAAAAGTTCTTCAGTTAGAGGTTCTGCATGATCAGACATTTTAGTGTCTTGTTTGGGTTTAAAATTCTGAATAATCACTTCTTGAATATGACCATATTTATCATGGCTTTTTCTTATATCAATCAGAGACTCGACTCTCTCCTGCCTGGTTTCACCTATACCAATTAATATTCCTGTAGTAAAAGGTACTTTGGCTTTACCTGCTGAATCCAATGTAGCCAATCTCTTTTTAGGATCTTTATCAGGTGACCCATAATGGGGTCCCCCCTTTTCGCATAACCTCTTAGAAGAACTCTCTAGCATCATGCCCATGGAAGCGCTGACGGGTCTGAGTTCCATAATTTCTGTTAAGCTCATACATCCAGGATTTAAGTGGGGGAGTAATCCTGTGTTATCTATTACAGCTTGAGAAGCAACCTTTAAATACTCTAAAGTAGTTGTATATCCCATATTGGAAAGCGCTTTTCTAGCCGTTGAATATCTTAATTCTGGTCGTTCGCCCAACGTAAAAAGAGCTTCCTTGCACCCTAGTGCTTCTGCTCTCTTAGCAGAGTCAACTACTTCTTCAACTGACATATAAGGTGAAGAAATTCTTTTTGGAGTCTTAGCAAAAGTACAATAATGGCAAACGTCTCTACATAAGTGAGTTAAGGGAATAAAAACTTTTGGAGAGTAAGTAACCAAAGATCCATAACCTTTATCTCTAATCACGGAAGCTTCTCTAATTAAATCAGAAGTATTTGTATTTTTAGCTAGGGCTAGTAATTCTTTTTGTTTCAACTATTTAATATTTTCTAATAGAAAATTAACGGAATCTTTCATAGAGGCTTTTCTAGCTTTCCAGTTCCCTCCTAAGTGGGCTCCTATTTTGGCTCTATCTTTAAATAATTGAGCCCTTTCGTGAGGTTCGTTCGTAAAGAACTTATTACCTTCCTTGTCTTCGTAGAACTGCAAACCGTCTTTTCCTACAACAGTATGCTTGCGTCCAACTGCTATGGCATTGGGAATAAACATTACAGGGTCTATAGCATCAAAGGAGTGATGACTATCTTCATAAGAAATTATCTTACTATTACCCCCATTTTCATTTATAGCTGGAGATAATCTTTCTATTAAAATGGAGGGAGTGTAATCATCATCCTCACCGACAAGATTTAAAATTGGTGATTTACTCCATCTCATTTCTTCTGGCCAAATAAATGCACCTGGATAAAATGCGATATGCCCGGCGAACCTTTCTCCTTCAGGAGCAAGTTTTTCAGCTAACGGTTCCCAAGCTGAATAAAGAGCTGTGCTTCCCCCCAGGCTCCATCCTGTGATAAAAATTTTATTAGCGTCTATATCAGGATGTTTAGATAAAATCTTTAAGGCATTAAAGCAATCGGTAAGAACGGTAGCCAAAGTAACTTGCATTTGATCTTCAACAATTGAAACAACTTGTCTTGCATCAAAACTGTTTACTCTAAAAATCGCGAAGCCGTTATTCAAAAAATTGACTGAATGCTCATGATGGTGGCCTCTCCAACCTAAACTTCCGTGCATACATATAACCAAAGGATAAGTTTTTTTCTTTTTTTCAGGAAAAACAAGAGTGCCGAACATATCTTGTTCCTCTTGTTCTTTGGAATTTAAAATATGAAAGAATTCAAAAGGATTTGATGATTTATAGGCTATTACTCCTTGATCGCCTGAATCAAATTTATGTTCCATCGCTTTTTATAGATTCTATATAGTCTACAGCCTTAGTGTAACCACTTTTCTTAATTAATTTAGTTAAATCAAAATCCCTATCAACATCAAATCCTAGTTTTTTAGAACGATAAAGCCTAACCTGTATGCTATCCCGGTGAGCTAATTCCATGTGGGCTAAACAACTGCCTGGTCCATATTTAAATTTTATGACGTCAGGAGGAGTACATATCATGCAATTGGTTCCTTCTCCCAAAGAATCAGGAGAAATAGTTATTCCTTTCTTAAATTTTTTGATTAGTTTTCTGTGTTCATTAGTGACGGATTTTAAAATAGAGGCGCTAGTCCTAGGTATGTCTCCATGTAAAATTAATATACTTTTAGCTCCGGAATTTTTTGCCTTCAATGAAGCTTCGCTAATGCCTTGATTGAGGCCCGGTTTTTTTTGTAAAAGAGCTTTAAATCCTAATTTTTTAACAAATCTAACAACATCTTTGTCTTCCGTAACCACCATATATTCCTTAAATAGTTTGCTTTTCTTTTGGCTGAGAAGAATTTTTTTTAACATGTACTTTACTAAAACTCTACGCTCTTCTAGATTTAGAACATCACCGAGTCTACTTTTTGGTCTCTTAAAAGACTTGATAGGAGTAATAGCCCAAATCATAGTAGTTAAGCTAATTCTTTTATTTTTTCAAGGCAGTTAGTGGCAAGAGATATTTTTTCTTCTGAATTACTCATATAGATAGAGTCAACTATAAAGGTCATTGAGTCTGTCATTGGCTGACAGTTTGCATCTTTATGATCTATTACTAACACATCTATTAACTCTGAATAGTGCTGTGCTATTGACTCTACTGATGGATTAATTTTCATCTCTCTCATAATTTTAGAAGTTGGTCCTTTGATGGAATCATTAGCTATTATTGGAGATATGGCAAGAATTGGTATGTCAGTTTCTACTAAAAAAGTTTTTATTTCATTTATAGAAAGTATAGGGTCAACGCTCAAATAAGGGTTAGATGGACAAATAATAACTCCTGAAAATTTATTCTTGTTTATGAGTTCTTTAAGATAGGTTGGTATTTCAGCTGTTTCATTACCAACATAGTTAATTTGTTCGACCTTAGGTGCACATTGATATTTTACGAAGTATTCTTGGAAAACTAACTCTCCTTTATCTGTTTTTACAATTGTTTGTACAGGATTTTCAGACATTGGAAGAATAATATGTTGAACACCTAAAGATTGAGAAAGACTTTTTGTTACATCAGACAGCTTCTTTCCATCTTTTAATAACTGAGTCCTTCTGATGTGGGTTGCTAAATCTTTATCTCCTAATTGAAACCAAGTATCAACTCCATATTCTTTTAAGATCTCTAAGTTATTCCAGGTTTCATCTCTTAATCCCCATCCTTTTTTAGGGTCATTTAATTCGGCTAGCGTATACATAACAGTATCTAAATCAGGAGAGATGTTTAAATCAAAATGAATAAAATCATCACCCGTGTTAACAAGAAAGATTATTTCCTCAGGCGGGACAATCTTCGACAAGCCATATGCTAATTTTGCTCCTCCAACTCCACCGCATAATGCTAATACTTTTCTTTGCATAACTTATCTAAAAAGATCTTCGGAGGGTTTTCTTATTAATGCCTTAGCACCATTTAGGTCCTCTGATTCAGTCAACCCCTTTAAAACTACTACAGGTAGCGCTTCCTTTCCTTGTCCCATTAACAAAGAAGCCGCTGAAGCTACTTCGTCTGCCTTTCCAACCTCAGTTACCTCTAAGGTATTTCCAAATAAATCAAGATTACCTTTTAAATCAGATAGAACCTCAGCACCACTTGAACCAATTGCAATTCCTACAATTCCATTCCTCCAAGCCCTACCAGAACTATCATTGATAATAACTCCTACTTTCTTCTGTGTTTTTTTTAGTATTTCTTTTCTTATTTCTGTAGCACTTTTGTCTGGATCTAAAGGAAGCAGTAATACCCTTGGATTATCAGAGTCTGATTTTATATTTGATCTATCTATACCTGCATTAGCATGAATTAAGCCGAGAATGTTCTCTACTACTAGGACCCCTTTTCTATACCTAACTACTTCTTTAGATTCATTTAAAATTAACTGAACTAGTTTAGAATCTTTATCTGTTTCTATAGAAAGATCAATTGCCTGTTGAGAAGGTTTAATATCGTTTAAAAAGGCATATCTACCTTCTGATTTAGAAATTATTTTTTGAGCAACAACTAAGACGTCCCCGTTACTTAAAGAAATTTTGTTTCCTTTTAAGGCAGAAAGAATAATTTCGACTAAATTATCCCCCTCTTCAATTAAAGGGATACCTTCTAGAGCAATGAGTTCAAGTTTCTTCAATTTTTAATCTTTCAAGCCTGTGACTTTAATTCCGGAATGGGAGATAGAATGATGTTTATTAATACTTATCAAAACAGAAGTCATGGCTTCCACTGCTGCAGAATTAGCTAACATACCAGCATGCCAACCCTTCATACCTATAGAGTTAATTAAATCTATAACTTCTTCCCTTGATTCTTTTTTATTTCCACAAACCAAAACATCACAATCAATTTTATGATTACCTTGTAATAGTTCAGCTGAAATATTTTGGAATGCTGACACGACCCTTACTTCATCGCCTAAAATATTTTGTGATATTTGTGCTGCTGAACCTGCTTCAGGTAATTGGACTGTAGCTACTTTGGGAGGCATTAAAGGAACAGTTGTATCAATAAATAACTTCCCGCTTAATTCTAATTTACATTCTTCTACTATGTTTCTCTGGTGTGCAAATGGCACCGTTAAAATTACTATTTCTCCATGAGAAGCTGCGTCTTTGTTTAACATACCTTCTGCATTTGCACCTAAGGTTTGTTCAGATTGTTTTGCTTTTTCTAAAGTTCTAGATCCTATTATCACCTCATAGCCTGAATTTAACAGTCTAGAAGCTAGGCCTGTTCCAAGATCTCCTGTTCCCCCTAAAAGAGAAATTTTCTTTTTTATAGCCACGATAACTAATCTATTTACTAACTACTGAACCACCATCACAAGCTATGGTCTGGCCAACTGTATATTCACTTGCTCTCGAACATAAAAATATTGCTAATCCGGCAATATCTTCCATGCCTCCTACTCTTCCACTTGGATTTCCTTCCCCTACAGTAGTCCAATCAACGTCTGTTTCGCCTCCAAATCCAACACCTGTACTTAGCATCCAAGTTGGAAATGGACCTGGAGCGATAGCATTTACAATAATTTTTTCTTTGATTAAGGTAGCTGCTAATATTCTGGTCAAGTGATGTAAGGCTGCTTTTGAGGGTCCGTAAGCATAATTCTCAAAAGCTCCAGCCGTTAATCCATCAATGGAACCTATATTTACTACTCTGGAAGGATTACTTTTAGCTCCTTCTCTAAGCAGAGGTAGTAGTTTTTGCGTTAAGAAGAATACCCCTTTTACATTTGTATCCATAACTTTATCCCAACCATTTTCTGGATATTCATCTAAAGGAGCTCCCCAAGCTGCGCCTGCATTATTTACTAAAATATCTAAATGAGATTCTTTGTTACCTAATTCTTTTGCTAAAGACTCTATACCTTCTAAATTTGATAGATCAGATGGTAAAGAAACGCATTCTCCACTGTATTCATTTGAAAGTCTGTCAGCTGTAGCATCGCAAACTTCTCCTTTTCTAGAATTTATATAAACTTTAGCACCGCTGGCTAAGAACCCTGCAGCTATCATTTCTCCTATTCCCCTAGAACCTCCTGTAACAAGTGCTATTTTTCCCTTGATTGAAAATAAATCCTTCATAATTTCTCCCTTGATAAATTTTTTTAAACCTCAATATATATAGTGTAGGTGCCTTAGGGGCCTACGTAAATTAAATAATAACTTGCTTAAATAAGGAGTAAAAAATGTTAAATACAACTTTTGATTCGATCTGGAGAGACATTTCTCCATTTGCTGTTGGGTTTGATAGAACTTTTGATTCTTTGGCACTACTTGCTAGTTCCAGAGCTAATGAAACTAACTATCCACCTTACAACATAAGAAAATTATCTGAAGATCAATATGCTATTGAACTAGCTGTTGCTGGTTTCGAAGAAGAAAATATAGACATTGAGTTAGTTGAAGAAACTCTAACAATCAAAGGCAATAGACCAAAAGAAGCTAGTGAAGGACTTCTTCATCAAGGTTTAGCAGCTAGAGATTTTATAAAAGAGTTTATTCTTTCTGACGATATGGTCATAAAAGGAGCAGCCTTATCAAACGGGATGCTCTATGTAGGGGTAGAAAGAGTTATCCCTGATGAAAAGAAACCTAGAAAAATTAAACTTACTTCCAAAAGTAACCTTTTAGGATAAATTTCAATTAGATGGATGGAGATGAACTATTCTTCATCTCCTCTATCTTTCTGACTAAATTCACGTGGTTTGTAATCACGCGGCCTGTATTCTCGTGGCCTTACTTCAAGTAATTTAAACATGAAATCTTTTAATACATCTAGACCATCATTGACTATTTTTTCAGATTTTATAGAAATTTCTTTAGTTCTTTTTTCTACACGATCAGCTACAGGATTTAATGATTCCTTATTTTCAATATTGTCTGTCATAAACAATTTTTTCTTTAACTATGGTTTCCTAAATAAGAGGGTCATCCTGTCGCTTTCACCTATGGATTCATATTTATCTCTATCTACATCATCTAACCTTAAACGAGGTGGTAGTGTCCAAACCCCTTTTGGGTGATCTTTTGTATCTTTAGGGTTGGCATTAATTTCTGATTTAGCTACTAACTCAAACCCATGCTCAAGAGCCACTTCTATAGCATAATCCTCAGTTACATATCCACTACTTTTCATTGTTTCTAGGTCAGTACCAAACTTTGCTCTGTGCTCAACCACACCAAAGCTTCCTCCAGGTTTAAGTGCCATGAAAGTATTTCTAAAAATAGAATCCATTTCTGACCCTAACCAATTATGCAAGTTTCTGAAAGTAACTACAGCATCAACACTATTAGGTTCTGCTAAAGTAGAATTTAAGTTTACTATTTCTACTCTCCCATACATGGGGTTACTATTCATTTTCTTTTCGAATCCTTCGAGATAATAACTACCCTGAGCTGCTATAAGAGTGCCGGGATAATGAATATAATTTGCCAATATCTCTGTATACCACCCGCCTCCAGGGTTTAATTCAACTACAGTCATATCTGGCTTAATACCAAAAAAATTTAGTGTTTCATAAGGGTGTCTGTACTCGTCTCTAGTTGTAGAAGCGGGTGTTCGGTCACTACTTTCAATGGATTCTTTTAGATTGTGTGCGGATAGTGTAGAAAGGCCTGTAAGCAAAAATAATACCAAGAATAATAAATTAAGTTTACGCATGTACTTCTCCTGTTTAGACCTAGTTTAACAAGAGAGTGAGTTATGAAGTAATTAAATTGCAGTCCTTAAAAGTGTGGATATGACCCTTTCTAACTGTTCTAAAGTGCCGCACTCAAAGACCTTTGTACAATATGCTGAATACGTATTCATAACAGAATCTCCAGTATTCCATCTGTACTTACCTTCTGGATTTAACCAATACACTTGCTTGGATCTTTCATATACAGATTTTAAAAGTTCAGCTTTCTCAGGGCCAAAGTTATTTCTGGCATCTCCCAATATTACGACGGTAGTTTTTTTGTCTATTTCATTTATGCAGAGACTGACAAAATCAGAAAAAGCATGAGCATAATCTGTAGACCCTCCTCCATACTTAGAAAGTGCGGACTCAATAGAGTGTTCTAGATTACTGCTTTTAAACTCATCAGTAACTTCACCAAGATGGGATGAGAAAACAAAAGCCCTAATTTTTGAGACTACCTCAGTTAAGCTAAATAGGAACATAAGCATAAAACGAGCGTAAGCTCCGACTGAACCACTTACATCACAAATAACCAAAATCTTTGGCCTATCTACTTTTTTATAGGACCATCTCAGTTTAAATAAGATGCCTTGATTAACCCAGTTATCCTGGATTGTCTTTCTAATATCTAACTTCCCTCTCCGAAAATTCTTTTTTCTTCTTGAGTGCATGTTGGCAAGTTTCTTAGCCATTTTTCTTACTAATGAATGAACTTCATGCAGGTAAGATCGATCAATTTGACCCATATTCATTGATTTAAATACTTGTTCTCTTAATTGTTCACCGGTTACATCTCCATGCAGCAAGAACTGCTGTTGTACATAATCTGATACTCTTTCCCTAAGATGCGTAAGTTCATTTCTTAATTGTTGCTCAAGATCTGAAGGCATTCCATCTTTGTTAATTTTTCCTAATACAGCAAGTTCTTCCTCGAGATTACCTACTCCCATGATGTCCAGTATTCTTCTAGAGAATACTGATCTTTGCGTAAAGTATTTTATTTCTCTAATTTCTGCTTCTTCTCCAGCTTTTGAAATAGATAACTGCACATCAGCATAACTTTCTTCAAGAAGTTGATTAGCTAGTTCTGAATTCGCATGTTGTTCAGAAGAAATGCTAGGCGGCTCAGTAATTGCAGCTTCTTCAGAAGACAATTTCTCTCTGAAAAAATCATTGAAACAGATATTAAACTTTTCTTTTTCTTCAGGGGTCTTAGAGAGGGTTAAGGAAAGAGTATTTTTTAATAATTCTCTATTTTCGAAACCTACTTTCTCTAAAACTTCCGTAGCATCTAAAGTTTCAGCAGGTGAAACTCTAATATTTACATTTCTAAGAGCTTTAACAAAATCAGTTAAGACACGCTCCATAAGCCCCTAACCATCGGAAGCCATTACTAAACGAGGCACTTCTTTTTGAACTACATCAATGTCTTGTTGATGTTTTAAAAGAACATTCAAAGTACTCTTAGCTAGGTCTTGATTTAACTCATCAGCATTAAGGATTATGAGTGTTCTTGCCCAATCAATTGTTTCGCTTATTGCCGGAAGTTTTTTTAAGTCCAATTCTCTTAGTCCTTGTACAAAATCTACTAACTGAACCTGTAGCCTTTTACTTATTTCAGGTACTCTGGCTTTGATTATCTCTCTTTCCAATTTTGCATCAGGGAAAGGTATGTATAAATGCAAACACCTTCTTTTAAGAGCATCTCCAATTTCTCTACTATTATTACTCGTCAAAATCACTAAAGGCTTTACTACAGCTTTCCTAACTCCTAATTCTGGAATTGAGACTTGAAATTCAGAAAGTATTTCTAGTAAAAGTGCTTCAAATTCTTCATCGGCTTTATCTACTTCATCTATTAATAGAACATTTCCTTCAGTAGAAGTTAAAGATTGCAATAATGGTCTAGATTCAAGAAATTGCTCCGAAAAGAAAATATCTTCAAACTTTGATAACCTTTCTAGAGACTCCCTAAGGCCTTTGGCTCCTTCAAGAACTTCTTGCATTTGTTCCTTCAAGATTTGAGTGTAAAGTATTTGTTTTCCATACTTCCACTCATAGAGGGCTTTAGTTTCATCCAGGCCTTCATAACACTGCAGCCTTAAAAGTTCTTTTTCGTAGTAAAGAGCTGCAGTATTTGCCAGTTCTGTTTTGCCTACACCTGGTGGTCCTTCTATGAGGATAGGTTTTTCTAATTCATTTGCTAAATACACTGCAGTTGATATTTGTTCGCTACAAATGTACTGATGTTTTGCAAAACCTTCAGTAATATCCTCTATTGCTTTGGCCGGTCCCCTGCTCATTTAATAACTCCTATTTTTTTAAAAGTCTCTTCACTTCTTCAACAAAGATTATTGGTTCGTCTATAAATAAATGGTGCATAGCTCCAGGAATACCTACAACAGACCCCTCAGCTAAATTTCCTACATATGTTGTGTATTCTAAAATCTCTTGAGAAAAAATCTGGCTCATTAAACCATATACTAAATAAATAGGACATTTAAGGCTCATAAAAATATCTGTTAAATCTTCGTATGTATAAGTCCTCATAATCATTCCATCAGATTTCAATATCCATCCTTGTTCAGTCTGTTTAAAAGAATTAATAGCTATATGCTTTAACAGGTAATCGTTATTGCAAGGTTGTGGAGGTATTAACCGAAAGCTTTCAACGGCAGATTCTAAGTCATCATAAACAAAGTCACTTCTGACCATGGATCCCCTGCCTGAAAAGGATCTGGCTTTATCTGGGGGTACGACAATTATTGAATCCAAAAGAAATAACGATTTAAATAAATCAGGGTACATTGAAGCTGTTTTAACTGAAATTGGACCTGCCATACTGTGCGCCAAAAAATCTGCTGAATTCCAATTCATGTCGTTACAAACTGCTTTTATTTCTTCCGCATATATTGTTTGTGAGTATATTTGACGATGGTCACTATCACCCATACCTGACAAATCTATTGCCACAACGCAATAATCTTCTAAAAAGCTTGGAGCTATAAAGTCCCACCAATGTGCATGAGCACTGTAACCATGTATCAAGAATAGACCTGGCTTGCCTGAATCTCCCCATAGAAGATAGTGAATTCTTATGCCATCTAAGTCGACAGATTTAGATTCTGGAATCTCTTTTATGGTTTCTTCAAACCAGTCTACTGAAATTGACATGTTTGGTTAGTTTAAGCTATGGATGCCCTGTCTTATTGTTTCAATTATTAATTTTATCTGTTCTTTTTC
>Ga0257113_1000637_pt1 | contig 11873 bp, 10 predicted proteins | sample LP_taG_4_FD_191568 | JGI IMG/M metagenome (GOLD analysis project Ga0257113, IMG submission 191568) | Marine microbial communities from Northeast Subartic Pacific Ocean, Canada - LP_J_2015_P26_2000m | ecosystem: Environmental > Aquatic > Marine > Oceanic | place: Canada: Northeast Subartic... | reverse complement strand
ATATGCATAGAGAGTTTGCTGAATTCTGTTCCAATCATAGAGGTAAACTCTTCTGTGCCTGGTTTATGCTCCGAAAGGGGTGTCTTTAATGGAATTGATCCAACAAGATCCATTGTTTGAACACCGGCAATAGTATCCCATTGGGCATAATGAATATGGTTTTCGGATAGAATGAGACTTATCATGGTTTTATCAAACTAGGTGCTCTTAAATAGTTGGGGAAAAAATATATTTTTTAAAGGATTACAAAAGAATATAAGATTGCAAGGTGGAAGGGTAATTGTACCCTGCATAATAATCAGCGTTTTGTTTTTGATCCGGAAGCCGGTTTACGGGAAATTTGTTGAGATTTTTTTCCTGCAGAACTTGCCTTAGTTATGACCGACCCCTTGTATTGTGCACCAGACTGAATAATAATTCGGCTTGCTTTAATATCTCCCACCATACGTCCAGTTTTTGCTATCGAAACAACACCTTTTGAATCAATATTGCCTACTAAAGCGCCGCTGACAGTTACATTAGCAGCTTTTACATCAGCTTTGACTGTACCCGTTTTTTCAATTGAAAGATTTTGTGAAGTTTGTATGGTCCCTTCCATGTGTCCAGCCACTGCAATTGCTTCGTCGCCTGCTACCTTTCCCGTGAAAGATATATCCTTATGAAAAATCGTAATATTTTCTTGCACTTTTTTACTCATTATTTGATAAGTAATTAAATATTGATATGGACACTACCTTTAATAGAAGCACCATCTGCAATAAGGATTCTCGCAGTAGTTGTGTTTCCTACAACAGTGCAACCTTTCATATAATGCACGTTCCCAGATGCACTGATATTGCCTTTAACCTCCCCCGAAATCTGCACATCCTTCGCTTTGATGTCGGCCTTAATAACCGCGCCTTTTTCAACTGTAATGGTATTATCAATTTCAATTTTCCCTTTTACAATACCCTGGATTGAAAGACCAGTTGTGCCCTGCAATTCACCATCCAGGATTAAAGAATTTCCGATAGTAGTTACTGGCATTTGATTTGATTACTCCTGCTAAATACTATTTATAAACCTTTGGGCAGTTCCACATTCATATTGATCGCACCTGAATAATTTGCTCCGTCTTCGATTACAATACTATTAGTTTCAACGGGACCAACAACGGATGCCGATGATTTTATTAATATACCTTTATCAGCTTTTATTTTTCCGTTCAAATTTCCTGCGACCGTAAGTTTTGCAGCTTCTGTATCAGCGGCAACATTTCCTATTTTTGTGATCGTAAGATTGCCTTTTACTGATAGTTGGCCTTTAAGCTGGCCATCAATTATTAGATCACCATCGCAAGATAATGTTCCATTGACATGGATATCACCCTCAATATTGCTAATAGGGTCGGTCATAGATTACTCCTAAAATTCCCCTTTTCAACCTCGGTTATTGACTGCTTTCGATCATAAATTAGTATATGATCAATAAACATTGTTTAAAAATATTAACATTACAAAGGAAATACAAGCTATTGCCAGTTATTGAAATTTTGTTTCTATAGAAAAATACTATGCAGGTAACTATTAATACAATTCGAGATGCACACAATAGAATAAACACGCATGTCCTTAAAACACCCGTTAAATCAAGTACAGAAATAAATGAAAATGCAGGCGTTGAATTATATTTCAAGTGCGAAAATCTGCAGCGTTCCGGGTCATTTAAAATCCGTGGAGCGATAAATGCGGTATTTTGTCTAACTGATAATGAAGCAAATAACGGTGTGGTTACAGTTTCATCAGGAAACCATGGTACTGCTTTAAGCTTAGCAGCAAAAATTCGTGGCATAAATGCTACGGTAGTACTACCCAAGAATGCGTTGCCATATAAACGAAATTTGATCGAAAATTTAGGTGCTAAAATTGTTGAATGTGAAGCCCAGGTTGAAAGCCGCGAGAAAACTTTACTAAAGGTACAGAATTCAACTGGCGCAATAGTTATCCATCCATATAATGATTATCGAATTATGTCTGGACAAGGTACGGTTGCTTTGGAATTGCTTGAAGAAGTACCAGATCTTGATTGGATTCTTGTTCCTGTCGGCGGCGGTGGTTTGATAAGTGGCATAGCTGTCGCGGTATCAGAAATTGCACCAAAAATAAATGTGGTTGGTGCTGAACCAGCGGTTGCGGACGACGCTCGTCAATCCTTCGAGCAAAAAAAACTCATTCCATCTAATTATCCAGACACAGTTGCTGATGGTTTACGAACATCTTTAGGCACAAAAACATTCCCAATAATTCTAAAATATGTGAAAGACATTATTACTGCTCCTGAGCATAAAATTTTACCAATTATGAATTTGATAACTAAAACTCTGAAGAATAATATAGAGCCATCTTCTGCTGTGCCATTAGCAGCTCTGATAGAAAACAAGCAGATGTTTAAAGACAAAAAAGTTGGTATAATTATCTCAGGAGGTAATTCCCCCTCATTTTAAAAATGTACTTAATGCAAAAAATTATAGTAGTGAGTAAAAAATGAATATTCATAAATGATGAAAAATAATCTTTATTACTTTCTATTTATTTCCGGAGTTTCAATTGGTCTAGGCCAGGATCAAACTGTAGGACTTTTCTTGAATACCGCAGCAGCAGCTCCAGGATACACATTATTTGCGCCTATGTCTTATAATGTAACCTATCTCATAGATAATAATGGAGAACTGGTACAATCCTGGTTTAGTGATTACAGGCCAGGCCTTTCAGTATACTTTTTAGAAAATGGTGACTTGTTGCGTACCCGGAGATTACAAGGACAGTTTTTTCAAACTGGAGGCCGTGGTGGCGGATTTGAAATTTTAGATTGGGATGGAGAACTGGTTTGGGAATTCGATTATTTTAGTGATCAATATTGGCAGCACCATGATATAGAATCACTGCCAAGCGGTAATGTACTTCTAATAGCTTGGGAACATAAAACTGATACGGTAGCTATTGCAAATGGACGAAATCCTAATTTACTTGGTGGTAATCTTCAACCATCTGGATTCTGGCCTGATCATATTATTGAGGTAAATCCTGAAAATGATAGCATCGTCTGGGAATGGCATGTATGGGATCACCTAATCCAGGATTATGACCCATCAAAATTAAACTATGGTGTTGTATCTGATCACCCAGAATTAGTAAATATAAATTATCCTAGCAACCCTCCTTCTAGTGGTGGAGACTGGTTACATATCAATGCGGTTGATTATAATATGGAATTGGATCAGATATTATTATCAGTACATCATTTTGGAGAAATATGGATAATCGATCATAGTACTAATACAGCGGAAGCGGCCAACCACACTGGTGGAAATAGTGGAAAAGGCGGTGATTTACTTTACCGCTGGGGCAACCCGCAATCCTACATAGATGACAATACCAATGTTCGCATGTTTTTTGGTCAACATGATGCTCGCTGGATTGAAAATGGTTCACAAATTATGGTTTTTAATAATGGTGGCGGTCGTCCTGGTGGATCCTATACATCGATTGATGTAATCACCCAGCCAATAGGCGAAGATAATCTTTATGTGTTGGATAGCAGCGGTATTTTTGGTCCGTATGCTTTAAGTTGGCAATATACTGCAACACCGCCAACCGATTTTTTCGCATCTAATATTTCAGGTGCCCACCGTCTGGAAAATGGGAATACCTTAATATGTGAAGGATCTCAAGGCCATTATTTTGAAGTAGATTCTACAGGGTCACTGGTCTGGGATTATGTTAATCCAGTAGTAAATACAGGACCATTATACCAAGGCCAGGCAATACCCACTCAGGGGGGCCCACAGGGGTCTACAATGAATCGTACCTTTCGGGTGCATCGCTATCCAACTGATTACCTTGGTTTTGTAGGTCATGATCTGGAACCTATGGGCCCTATTGAACTATATATGAGTACGCAGACATTGACTTATATCCCCAATAATTTCAAGCTGCACCAGAATTTCCCGAATCCCTTCAATCCAGAAACAATAATACGATATAATCTACCAGAAAATATAATTGTCAATATCACCGTCTATGATTTACTAGGTAGAAAAGTAAAAACCCTGGTTAATCAGGTACAGGTTGCTGGGTCCCAATCGGTTGTTTGGGATGCTAATGATGACTATGGCGAACGAGTGGGCGCTGGAATTTTTCTTTACCAGATACAGGCAGGTGATTTTATCCAGACTAGGAAGATGGTGTTGTTAAAATAATTGGCTAGTTTGTCCGGGTCCAGCGGATATCATACGTCCTATATTGTACTTTTGGTTTGAGAGGTTTTTTTATCACGATCTTGAACCTGGCAGTTTGTCCGGGGTCAATAGAAGTGTCACTGATAACACCGGATTTATAAGTTATCATGGCGCCATCCACAAAAGCCGAGTCTTTGACAATTAATTGAGTTGTAGGAGACCAGAGATTTGCTTCTGTTCGCACAAAATCTGCTCGTATCTCACCATTATTAATTACTGTACCGATAATTTCTTCGCGATCTGGATACGCATTCACAAAAGGGTCACCGATCATTTCAACCTTAGGGCCAGGGGAGCGTTCTTGCTGTACTGATATCACTTTATCTTTTGTGATTACCAACCTTCCAAGTGTAGTTTGAATAAATAATTCATCTGCATTTTCATCAATTATTTCCCCCAAAACGACAGTACCATTTGTTAGTTCAATGCGATGTTGAAAGTTAGGAACTTTAATTAGATTTATAATATCCTCGTTCACTGTGGGCATACTCTGATATTTTGCAAAGACTTTTACCATAGCTCTTAATGAATCTATCTGGTTTTGCAATTGTTTTATATCTGAATCATAATTGAAAAAGGGCTTTCCAAGGGGAAGAATAGCAAGTGTATCTTTATCGTCGCGTAATTCTGGTATGGGGATCAGTATAGTATCTGATACAGTATAGGTTGCCGTATCTTCTTCCAAAATTTCAAATGGATCTTCAATCTGGTCTGCAGTGGTAGTATCCTGTGCTAAGCCAAATTGAATTAACAGAATGGTTACAATTATTCTATGGTACAATATATTGACTTTCTTTCATATGTGCAGTAAATGCTAATCGACGTATCTCTTCATGATATTGATCCTGTTTACCCAACCTACCAACCATTTGAACAATAGAACCATGTAGTGTATAGTTTTTTGCATCTGATAATAGTGGCAGAAATCTTGGAATCACATTTGGATTATTTAATCCTCCTAGGCTTTCAATAGCTTTTTTTCTTAAATCAATGGGTAGATCATCAGTAAGACCAATTTGGATAATGGCTTTAAATACTTGTGGGTCGTCGAAATTTCCCAGTGCTTCAAGTAGAGTATTCAATAAACTGTAATATTCGTTGCGCCCCGCATTATATGTATTTAATAAAGCCAGAATAAGGTTCTCTTGTTTTACACCGCGCATAGTTTTTAAAGCAAATTCCCGTACTTCTAAATTGGTAGCAGGATCATTTAACAACTCGGCAAATGCATTAGCCACATCAGCAGGGTCTTTTTTACCAAGAATTTCTACCGCACGGTTTCGCACACCGATTTTTAACCCAGGATTTTTTGCAATACTTACTAGTATTGGAACTACTTCTTCTGTTCCAATTGCCCCCAATGTTTCGGCTAATAGTAGATCAGTCCGTTCAACATTAGCATGAGCGATTTCATAAAGATCAAGTAAAGCCAATACTTGGTCTTCCACTCGGATTTTATTCAGGCTTCTTACTAGTGTCATGTGTAGACTATTAGTCTTTAGTTCGATATTCTCCATGCCCTGGATCATAGCTTCAGCTGCCTTAGGATTTTCTCTAAATTTCGTTAGCAGTTTTATGGATTCCTTCATGAAAGTTATATCTAGTGCTGCCCCACTTGAAACCGTCTGTGCAATCGCATTGAGTGCCGTGGGATGTTGCGAGTCTCCAAGTACTTTACCCGCTTCAATACGCGCCTCGAAGGGTAGGCTGCTATCATTATATATTGAAATCAACTCTTCAAGAGCCTGGATCCGACCGTCTTCGTAAGCAATCCGTAATTTATCGATTAGTTCAAAAGTCACACTGGGAGCTTCTCCTTTTTTACCAAGGGAAAGCTTTTTGATAAATGAACAACTATTAAGGGTGAGTGATAGAAAAACTAGCAGGATTAATCCCTTACTATGCTTCATGCTCACTCCATTTTTTAAGTGTGAGGTCAGTACCATCAAAATAGCCATACGTAAAAAATGTTAGCCAATCCCCCAGAATAATCAGTTTTCCATTCTCAACTGACTGATCAATAGCCTGATGGTAATGCCCTAAAACAAGATAATCGAAACCTTGCCGAACTTTTTCCCTCGCAAGTTCAGTCATCTCATCAAGTACGCGCTGATTATACTCATCTGAATGATTATAATGTTTTCCACGCTTGGAAATCCACCCAGCAATCTTGAACCCGAGGTTCGGATGGATCCAACGGAAAGCCCATATAAATAGCCGGCTGTGAATTATACGCTTCAATAATCTGTATCCATGGTCCCATGAAAGGTAGCCATCGCCGTGGGAAATGTAGAATTTTTTGCCATTTAATTCCAGCGTTACATCGTTTTCATATGTTTGTGTTGTCAAATGTTTTTTAATGAAATCCATAACCCAAAAATCATGATTCCCCAGGAGATAATGAATTTCAATGCCAGAATTTTTCAAGGTATATAGTTGATTGTAAATGGGAAAATAGCCTTTTGGAATTACATCTTTGTATTCAAAATAATAATCGAATAAGTCCCCATTGATAAAAAGCGTTCCACCCGTAGAGTGTATATGAGCAAGAAAACGATTAAGGTGTTTTTGATGATCAGTTTCACCATCGGACCACTGATCCATAAGATGTACGTCTGAAATAAAATAGACCGGCAGTTCCATACCATTTGAAACTAAACTGTAAGATTTAGGATAGGCAATCAAATTCAATTCATCTCCATATTTAACATTAACATATAAATAGTGTCCAAATTTTCGAACTTGTAGAGTAAATTATAGTAGAAAAATCATGTTTAGGGTAATTATAGTTATTATGATCCTAACTAGTAATCTAGTTGTAGGTCAATCTTTTGGGCAAAATAAAGTCCAGTATAGAAATTTTAATTGGTCTTTTATTACAACTTCTCATTTTGATATTTATTATTATGGAAATGGTCTTGATCTAGCACAATTTACTGCTGAAAAAGGTGAAGAAGCTTATGAGCAAATATCTAAGCACCTACGGTGGACATTACGAAAACGTGTACCAATAATTATTTATCACTCACATAATGATTTCCAGCAAACAAATGTTGTTTTACCATATATGCAAGAAGGAATAGGTGGCGTTACCGAGTTATTCAAAAACCGTGTAGTTATTCCTTTTGAAGGTGACTACCAGCAGTTCCGTCATGTGATCCATCATGAACTAGTCCATGCTGTAATCAATGACATGGTTTATGGTTCCGCGCAGAATGTATACTCTGGTAGAGTAAGGCTGCGCGTTCCATTGTGGGCCAATGAAGGCTTGGCAGAATATCTTTCTATGAACTGGGATACTCAGGCAGATATGATTTTACGTGATCTAGCTGTTCATGAGGAAATGCCTACAGTAGAGCAGTTGGAATCTTTTCTTGCATATAAGGGGGGGCAATCAGTCTGGCGATTTATTGCCGAAAAATATGGACGGGAAAAAATCGGGGAAGTATTCACCGCAATGAAATTCACCCAAGATGCGGAGAAAGGCTTTGAAAAAGCAATAGGAATGGATTTCAAGGGGTTGACAAAACAGTGGCAAAAATACTTGAAAAAAGAATATTGGTCAGATATAAATGGTCGTGAAGAAATCGAAGACATCGCTGTCAGGCTGACTGACCATAAAGAAAAAAATAATTATTATAACATATCACCGGCGATTTCACCTGATGGTAGTAAGATTGCTGTTTTGGAAGACAAATCAGGGTTTGCTAACATTTTCCTTATTGATGCGATGGATGGAAAAAATATCCGCAGACTAGTAAAAGGTAATCGATCCATGGATTTTGAAGAATTAAAATGGTTGCAGCCCGGTATATCATGGTCTCCAGATAGTAGAAAAATTGTCATTGCGGCAAAGTCTGGCTCACAGGATGCATTGTATTTAATTAATGCAGAAAAACCACGCATTAAGAAAAAACTAACCTTTGATTTAGATGGTATTTTTTCAGCAGCCTGGAGTCCTAATGGTCAACAAATTGCATTTGTAGGCAATAAAGCAAATGCCAGCGATATTTATCTTTATGATCTGGAAAATAAAACACTTATAAATCTGACAAATGACATCTATTCAGATTCAGAACCAGTATGGAATCCCCATGGTAATAGCATTGCTTATGTTTCCAGTCGCAATAAAAGCGAAAATAATTTAACTGATCCAGATTTACCTGTATTCAAAATAACACATTTTCAGACTGACATTTTTACTTTAGATATTTCAAATAATTCTTTCCAAAGAATTACAGATACTGATGCCAATGAAAATTATCCTGTTTGGGCAAAGACGGATAATGTGCTGTTTTATACATCTGATGAAAGCGGTATATCAAATCTCTACAAGCATGGAATGGATAATAATGAGGCGAAGCCATTAACTAACATACTTACTGGTTTATTCCAAATTAATCTTTCAGATGACGATGAAGTCATGGTATTTGCAGGATATTCAGATAACGGTTGGGATATCTTTCGTTTAGCAAATCCATTGGAGATGAATGGAATTGAAATCAATTCAACACAATTCATCAATAACAGAAAATCGGGAGATGAATTACTGGTAGATTTCCGTCGGAACAAATCAACCGGTGTTAACACTACCCGAACTTCAGGAAGAGATTATTCCAATTATATTTTTGCGCCGGAGTACAAGAATTATAACCACAATACTAATGTATCAAAACCTGATTCAGGTATGTTCGTGGTGGCCGATTCACTTATTTCTGCTGATGGATATTATATACCGCAACCATATAAGACTAGATTAACCATGGACATGGTCTTTGGATATGCCAGTTATAGCAGCTTTTTTGGTGCCCAAGGTATGACCCAATTCGCATTCAGTGATGTTTTGGGTGACCATCAAATATCTCTAGGAACCGAATTAGTCATAAGTCTGGATAAGAGTGATTATTATTTTACTTATGCTTATTTAAAGAATCGTGCGGATTATTATTTCGCAATTTTTCACCAGGCCGATGGAACCACTGATTATTATGGCAATCTTTATCGATTACGGTATTATGGCACACAAGGATTGATATCCTACCCCTTTAATAGATTCAATAGGTTTGATGCAGGTCTATCGTATAATAAGATTGACTATCGGTTATTTCAGCAGGATTTTGTTACATATCAATATTTTGAAACTGCTCAAGATGCTGCTGATGTTATGATGCTAACATCGAGTTATATTTTTGATAATACTGTCTACGGGTACACAGGACCTATAGATGGTGTTCGTCATAATGCCACATTGAGAATTAGTCCTGGGATGGGTGCAAGCGAATTGAAATACCAGACCATAAAGTTTGACATCAGAAAATACTATATGTTTAGCAGGTTCACGAGTTTAGCTGGCAGAATAACGGTTGGTAAGAGTTTTGGCCGTGATCCGCAAAAATTTATACTAGGCGGCTTACAGAATTGGATCGGTGGGAACGGAGAAACATTTGGACACAAAGATGATAATCGATTCCGTAGTCAGCCAATTGACACCAGTAATACATCAATGCTGGTTGATGTATACCTATCAGACTTTGTATTTCCTATGCGTGGTTATCGTTTTTGGGAAAGAACTGGAAGCAATGTTGCACTTATGAATATGGAATTTAGATTTCCCTTCCTATTTGCATTTGGAATACCTAATAAATTTGTTTTTAGTAACTTTGGCAGCTATCTGTTCCTTGATATCGGTGCTGCCTGGGATGATTTAAAAGAATTCGAGGAAACAAACAATATGCGTCAGAAATACGGTGATTATACACTACCTGAAGGCATAAGCCCAGTCATAGCTGGATTTGGTGTTGGTGTGAAAATCAATTTGGGTTATTTTTTATTGAGAATTGACACAGCATGGGATGTGAATCCTACCGGTTATTCCAAGCCGCAATATTATTTTTCTATCGGTACAGACTGGTGACCCCCCTTAGTTCTTGACAATCCATTCGGTCAGGGTCAATTTCCCAGCCGATCATGGCGAAATCTAAAGTTAGAATAGTATTCCTTTGTTCTTCTTGTGGCGACGAATTTGCTAAATGGCATGGACAGTGTCCATCCTGCAGTGAATGGGGCACGCTAAGTGAGTATAAAGTAAATACCAAATCATCACGAGTGCGATCTAATGGTCGACCACGAACCACGACAAAACTGGTAGATTTACTGGAAAAAGGTAAAATCAATAGAAATAAAACGGGGATACCTGAAGTAGATCGTGTTTTGGGCGGCGGTATTTTACCTGGATCAATGATATTGCTTGGTGGTAGTCCTGGTGTTGGTAAATCGACACTGGCATTGCAAATAATCTCTGGTTTAAGCGGTAACGTATTATATGTATCTGCTGAAGAAAGTGAAGATCAATTAGCATTACGAGCGAAACGATTAGGAATAGATTCAAATTTGATCCACCTATCAACTGAAAATAATGCTCAAGCTATTTTGGATCAGGTTGCATTGCTTAAACCAAAATTGCTGATTTTGGATTCCATTCAGACTATATACAGCGATAATATCGATTCGATCCCGGGCTCTCCAAGCCAAATTCGAGAATGTGGTCAACAATTTTTGATAATGTCTAAGCAAAATGGTGTATCCGTAATTGTAATTGGACATGTTACCAAGGAAGGTATAATCGCCGGGCCAAAGATGCTGGAGCATATGGTAGATACTGTTTTATATCTGGAAGGTGACTCACGTTTTGACCATCGAGTTTTACGCTCAGAAAAAAACCGTTTTGGGACTACAAATGAAGTAGGGATTTTCCAAATGAATGAACAGGGATTAGAGGAAGTATCTAATCCATCTGAACTTTTTCTTGCTGAGCGGACAAAAGAAGTCCCTGGATCAGCTGTATTTCCTGCCCTGGAAGGAACCAGGCCTATATTGGTGGAAGTACAAGCATTGGTGTCGAACGCAAATTTTGGTACACCGCAACGTAATACCAACGGCATTGATTATAAACGGTTATCCATGTTGTTAGCTGTTTTGGAAAAGAGACTTGGAATGGTAATGGGTACAAAGGATGTATTTGTAAATCTGGTTGGCGGTCTTCGTATTAGCGATCCAACAGCAGATCTTGCGGTGATCGCAGCCCTTGCATCCAGCGCGAAAGACAGTGTCATACCTCAAAATACTGTTTTAGTTGGGGAAGTGGGTCTGTCTGGTGAAGTACGGTCAGTAGCAAAGCTGGATAAACGAGTAGCAGAAACAGAAGCTTTGGGGTTTAAGCAGATTATTGTGCCAAAATCGAGCCTTAATAGATTCAAGAAATCCAACACTAAAATTAAATTAATCGGCGTTTCTTCCGTAAAGGAAGTATTTAGTTATTTATTCTGACAGTTGATTTTTTCTATCACATCAACTGATCCTAATTCTTCCGCTCGAACTGGTACACTAAATACATATCATTCCCAAATAGATACACCTGTATTTATGCCCATAGGTACCAGCGGTGCTGTAAAAACATTACTACCGCAGGATCTTTATGATGTAAATACAACTATTATTCTAGGTAATACTTATCACTTATTTCTACGCCCAGGTCATGATCTTATCCACAGATGTGGCGGTTTACACAAATTCATGAATTGGGGGAAGTCAATTCTGA
>Ga0257113_1000635_pt1 | contig 11878 bp, 8 predicted proteins | sample LP_taG_4_FD_191568 | JGI IMG/M metagenome (GOLD analysis project Ga0257113, IMG submission 191568) | Marine microbial communities from Northeast Subartic Pacific Ocean, Canada - LP_J_2015_P26_2000m | ecosystem: Environmental > Aquatic > Marine > Oceanic | place: Canada: Northeast Subartic Pacific... | reverse complement strand
ACCATACGTTGCAAAATTAAGTTCCCCACTTGATCTTATAGGGTTTGAAATTCCACCGCATTTTGTTGTAGGATACGGGTTAGATTATAATCAGAAATTACGTCACTTGCCGGCGATATATAGATTGGAACAATAAATTATGCCAAAGGAAAACGGTCAGATGAAACCGCAGAAGCGCAATCCGAAAGGACAAAGACTAGGAGGAGAAGATAAAGATAAGAAAAATACTGAATTTCAGTGGAAGCGAGCCGGTAAAACATCTTTCATCTGGGTTTTTATCCTTATCACCACAATATTTCTCTCAGGATTATTTACTTCTGGGAACCAAAAAGTTGTCGAAATTCAATATTACCAGTATAGAGAATTTCTTGAACAAAAACTTATAGAAAAAGCTACGATAGTTGAGGATGTATTTACAGGTCAACTGCAGACTCCACAAACGGTAATTGCAGAAATAGGGCCAATTGAAAATGTAACACGCTTCAAAGTTATTCTACCCTTTATAGATCGAGAAGCGATGACGGAATGGAGTCAGTTTGGCGTGGATTATAGTTTTAAACAGCAGTCTATAGATTGGACGGGATATTTTCTAAATATGCTTCCGTGGTTGCTAATTATTGGAGTATGGATATTTATTCTCAGGCGTATGCAAACGGGTGCTGGTGGAATGAAAGGTATTTTCAATTTTGGCAAAAGTCGTGCAAAAATTTGGACACCTGATATGCACCGAGTGACATTTGATGATGTTGCTGGATGTGTAGAGGCGAAGGAAGAATTAAAAGAAGTAATAGATTTCTTAAAATATCCTAAACGATTTCAGAAACTTGGTGCGAAGATTCCGAAGGGAGCGTTGCTCATCGGGTCGCCTGGAACTGGAAAGACTTTGCTTGCAAGGGCAATCGCTGGCGAAGCGGACGTACCATTTTTTAACCTCAGCGGAGCAGACTTCGTAGAAATGTTCGTTGGTGTTGGTGCGTCGCGAGTTCGTGACTTATTTGAACAAGGTAAAACAAATTCTCCATGTATAATATTTATTGATGAATTGGATGCAGTTGGTCGACAACGGGGAGCTGGTATTGGTGGAGGTCATGATGAAAGAGAACAAACTTTAAATGCACTACTTGTTGAAATGGATGGTTTTAATTCTGAACAGTCTGTAATTATTCTTGCCGCTACAAATAGACCTGATATTCTAGATCCAGCATTACTAAGGCCTGGTAGATTTGATCGCCAAATAATAGTAGATGCACCTGACTACAAGGGTCGGCTGGGTATTCTTAAAGTCCATACCAAGAAGATTATACTTAATAAGCGCAAGGTTAAATTGGAAGTGCTGGCAAAAGGTACGCCTGGTCTTGTGGGAGCTGATTTAGCTAATTTGGTCAATGAAGCAGCGTTACTTGCAGCACGTAAAAAGAAAAAAGCTGTTGATATGGACGATTTTGAAGATGCGAAAGATAAAGTGATGATCGGGATTCAACGTAAAAGTGTCATTTTAACTGATGATGAAAAGAAAGTGACTGCGTACCATGAATCTGGGCACGCACTTGTAGCTGCATTAACGCCAGGCGCAGATCCGATCCATAAAGTTACAATTATACCCCGTGGTAGGGCACTTGGCGTTACCACACAGCTACCTATAGATGAAAAGCATACCTATTCCAAAGATTTCATAGAAGGGCGCTTAGCGATTCTACTCGGCGGTCGCGCTGCGGAGAGTATGATCTTTAATGAACTTACAACTGGTGCTGGAGATGATATAGAACAGGCCACAAAGATTGCTAGAAAAATGGTATGTGAGTGGGGAATGAGTGAAAATTTAGGACCTATGACTTTTGGAAAGAAAAATGAAGAAATTTTCCTTGGTCGTGAAATCCAATCCCACCGTGATTATAGTGAAACCACTGCAAAACTTATCGATACTGAAGTGGTGAAAGTAATTCGCAAGGCTGAGAAATCTGCCAAACAAATATTGAAGAAGAATGATAAAATACTGCATGCTATGGCTAGCGCACTGCTTAAGCATGAAACGATTGATCTCAAGGATGTGAAAAATATACTGGATGGGAAGATACTGCGTCGTAGAAAAGTTAACGGAGCGGCCAAAATAACCCGCAAAAAGAAAAAAACTACTACTACACAGAAAGCTGCCGCCAAAAAATCGACAAAATCCTGATCGAACGGGTATTTCAAGTGGCGGTTTATTAACTGCAAACTTGTTCCAAAATCATAACTTGGATACCACTGATTTCCAACACCGGCTTACTAACAATAATACCCCGACCTTGGTAATGGGTATTCTGAATGTAACACCTGATTCGTTTAGCGATGGTGGGCAGTTTCTTGATACAAAAAATGCTGTCACCCATGCCCTAAAAATGGCTGACCAAGGGGCTGATATTATTGATATAGGTGGAGAATCAACAAGACCAGGATCCGATTCTGTATCTACTTATGATGAAATGGCACGCGTTATTCCAGTTATCGAAAAAATTCGTAATCGATCTTCTATCCTAATTTCAATTGATACTTATAAAGCTGAAGTTGCCAGAGAAGCAGTAGTAGCCGGTGCGAACATTATTAATGATATTAGTGGTCTTAATTTCGATCCTGAAATGGTAAATATCGTAAGGGACCATAGAGTACCTATTGTTATAATGCATATAAAAGGAACGCCAAAAAATATGCAAGTCGACCCGCAATATGATGATTTGATTCAAGAAATAATTGATTATTTTCAAAAACAGATTGATTTTTGCAGGGATAATGGTGTTCCAAAATCAAAAATTATACTAGATCCTGGGATCGGATTTGGTAAAAGGTTGAATGATAATTTTATCTTGATCAGGGAACTAAAGCGTTTCACTGATTTGGGTTATCCAGTTTTAATTGGACCTTCTAGAAAATCATTTATCGGACTAACCCTTGATCTGCCGGTAGAACAGCGCTTTGAGGGTACAGCTGCTGCCATCACTGCAGGTATAATTAATGGTGCCCGTATTATTCGTGTGCATGACGTATTGGAAATGAAACGCGTTCAGATCATCAGTGACAAAATCAGAGGAGCGATCGCTTAGATGTACTTGTTTGATTTATGGTTTATCCGGGTAACGTTGATTGATGTCATTGATCTTATACTTGTAACTTGGTTGTTCTATAGGGTATATAAATACTTTCATGAAACCCGAGCCGGACAAATGCTTCTAGGACTCGTAATTTTACTGATTGCCTCTGTTTTATTTAATACAGTTGGTTTAAGTGCGTCATCGTGGGTTGTAAATCAATTTCAAACAGTCTGGGTTGTTGCTTTTGTTATTCTTTTCCAGCCGGAAATACGGCGTTTACTCATCTATGTGGGTCAGACTCGTTTTTTCCGTCGTATTTTCCAAATAGGGTCTTCACGTACTATTGAAGCTATTGTGGAAGCTTCCATTCAATTAACAGTAAATAAATGGGGCGCTCTAATAGTAATCCAGAGAGAAACGGGACTTCGTACTTATAAAGATGCAGGTACAGAATTAAAAGCAGAGGTGACAGCGCCGTTATTATTGTCAATATTTAACCCGGGATCACCGTTACATGATGGCGCTGTAATTATTCAAAATGATATTATTGACGCAGCTGCTTGTATTTTACCATTAACTGAGAGTACTATGGTCGATCCTGGGATGGGTACCCGACACCGGGCAGCTCTGGGAATCTCCGAAGAAACAGATTCAATAGTATTAGTTATATCTGAAGAAACAGCCAAGATTTCTCTCGCGGAAAATGGTCGGTTTATAAAAATTGGCATGGATGAAATGGATCTTCGTCGGCATCTTAATGAACGCATGTTTATCTCATCTGGGGATTAATATTGTACACCAATATTTGAATTTGTTGCATTGATTTGATATGTAAATTATTCTCATGGATTTAGCAGAACTGAAAGATAGATTTACTGCATCCGAGTCAAAACACTTTGAACTTCGGGGGTATCTTTGACCTAAAATCACAAGAGACACAATTAAAGTCTCTGTACAAAGAATCCCTGGATCCGTTGTTTTGGAATGATAAAGAAAATGCAAGTAAAATTCTGAGGAATATCAGCCGATTGGAAAATAATATTAAACTTTGGGCGGATTTAGAGCAACGGCATAGTGATATCTCTGTATTGTTTGAATTTGCGGAAAGCGGAGAGATTCAGAATGACGAAATTATTAGTGAAATCAAAGCATACGCAGAGATTATCCGAGATCTTGAACTAAAATTGATGTTGGGTGAAAGTCAAGATATACAGGATGCAATAATAACCATCCACCCAGGAGCTGGTGGTACGGAAAGTCAAGACTGGGCGGATATGCTTTTCCGGATGTATTCCCGCTGGATTGAACGAAAGGGCTTCCAAAAAAGTATTATGGATTACCAACCTGGTGATGAAGCGGGTATCAAGGATATAACAATTGAAGTAAACGGTGATTATGCCTATGGTTTATTAAAAGCTGAGGCTGGTATCCATCGTTTGGTTAGAATATCTCCATTTGATTCAAACAGTCGACGTCACACAAGTTTCGCATCAGTTTTTGTTTACCCATCCATAAAAGAAGATATTGAAATTGATATTAATCCTAATGATCTACGAATTGATACATATCGCGCTAGTGGCGCTGGTGGACAGCATGTTAATAAGACTGATTCTGCGATAAGAATTACACATTTACCATCAAGTATTGTTGTTCAATGCCAAAATGAACGTTCCCAACATAAAAACAAGTCGCAAGCCATGAAAGTTTTGAAGGCAAGATTATACCAAGCTGAACTTGAGAAAGAAAAAGAAGCTCATCGTGAATTAGAAGGCCAAAAGAAAGATATAGGGTGGGGCAGTCAAATTCGATCTTATGTATTTCACCCTTATAATATGGTAAAAGACCACCGCACAAAAGTTGAGACAGGTAATGTCCAAGCTGTTATGGATGGTGATTTGGATGAATTTATAAGAGGGTTTTTAATGGTAAATATTTCAGACGGTGCAATCAAAAATTAGAATTTAGAGGATTTATGTCAGAAGAGCAGCGCAGTTTAAAAGATATTATCAATTTTCGAATGCAGAAATTGGAAAAATTACGTGAAAGCGGTCTTGACCCATACCCACATAACTTTACACCGACAAACAAAAGTGTTGAATTGACACAAAATTTTAAAGAGTTTGATAACAAAGATGTAGTAATTGCTGGTCGCATCATGGCGGTCAGGAAAATGGGTAGAGCATCATTCTTCCACATTCAGGATACAGCGGGAAGAATCCAAATTTATATTAAACGTGATAAGGTAGGTGAAGAGCAATACAAACAATTTAAATTATTGGATATTGGTGATTTTGTAGGGGTTTCAGGATTTGTATTTAAAACAAAAACAGGTGAAATATCTGTACATGCTAAATCAATAACATTATTAGCAAAGAGCATACGTCCTTTACCAATAGTAAAAGAAAAGGAAGGTAAAACGTTTGATGCATTTAAAGATAAGGAGCAGCGTTATCGTAACCGCCATTTGGATTTAATTGTAAATCCGGAAATAAAGGATGTATTTCAGAGCAGGGCAAAAATTACTTCTGCACTTAGGAAATACCTGGATGATGAAGGGTTCTTGGAAGTGGAAACACCTGTTCTTCAACCTCTTTACGGAGGTGCCAATGCACGCCCATTTAAAACTCACCATAATACCTTAGACCAAACATTCTACCTACGTATCGCTGATGAGTTATATCTCAAACGCCTTATTATAGGCGGTATCGATAAGGTATATGAGTTATCAAAGGATTTCAGAAACGAAGGTATGGATAGGAATCATAATCCAGAATTCACTATGTTGGAGTGGTATGAAGCCTATAGTGATTATGAAGACCAAATGGACCGAGTTGAAAATATAATTCGATTAGCAGGAGAAGCTGTGGGAAAGACCAAAATTAAGTGGGCAAACTCTGATATAGATTTAACAAAGGCTTTTGATAAAAAACCATTTTTGGATCTGTTTAAAGATGCTACTGGTTATGGTTTATCAGATGCCGATGAAAAGAAGCTTCGGTCTATTTGTCGTGAACATCAAATTGAAGTTTCTAAGGATGCAAATTTTGGTCAACTTTTGGATAACCTGATGCACAGATTGGTAGAACCGAACCTAATTCAGCCGGTTTTTGTTATCGATCATCCAAAGGCTATATCCCCACTTGCCAAACACCATCGTAATGGTGATCCAAATCTTGTGGAGAGATTTGAGTTATTTATTGGCGGTGCAGAATTTGCCAATTGTTTTTCTGAATTAAATGATCCATTAGATCAGCGAAAGCGTTTGGAAGACCAGGCAAAGCTTCGAGATGCAGGAGATGATAAAGCCCAGCCAGTAGATGAAAACTTTATAGAAGCAATGGAATGCGGTATGCCACCGACGGGCGGAGTAGGACTAGGTGTAGATCGTTTAGTGATGCTTTTGACAGAAAATCGATCCATCAGAGATGTGCTTTTGTTTCCGGCGATGCGTACCTAATAAATTTCCATAATGAAACTAAGTATCTATTTGGCTCTACGGTATTTAAGATCATCAGATAGAGCCAGTTTTTCTTCTTTTGCTGGTAAGTTAGCTATTATTGGATTAGGTGTTGGTATTGCTGCACTAATCCTTACTGCTGCCATTTATAAAGGATTCGAAGACACAATTTCTAATAAAATAGCTGGTTTTGATGGTCATATCAGAATTCAGGATTTCCTTGGTCGACCTATTTCAAATAATTCTGCAGGACTTGATAGTATTTTATTTGATTTTGCTTTAGAACACCCTGATGCTCAAATAAAATCATTTGTCCAAGGACCAGCAATGATGCGCAAAGGACTAAATGCAGAAGGTATTATTTTAGAAGGTTTGAATGGAGAAGAATTGCCGTCAGCTTTGAATAAGATAATTATCAGTGGTAATGGAGAATTGTCTGAAAAAACTATTATCATTGGTAAACGCTTGGCCGATGCATATCAATTAATCGTTGGCGACCCATTTGTAGTGTTTGACCTAGGTTCTATGGCAGAAATAACTGGAATGCAACGATTAACACAATTTACGATCGGAGGGATATTCCATTCTGGTTTAGTGGAATATGATAATTCAATGGTATATACAAGAATTGAAAACGCACAGTATTTACTTAATATGAATGAAGAAATATCCGGTATTATAATCTATCTAGATAATACGGATTACCAATCGGCGGCAATGGACATAGAATCTCGTCTGGGATATCCTTATTATACTCTGACCTGGAAAGAAAAACATCATACGCTTTTTAAATGGTTAGCCGTACAAAAATTACCCATTCTTCTAATTTTTGGTATGATCGCTCTAGTGGCAATAGTAAATATTATATCTGCGCTTACCATGATAGTATTAGAAAAAGTTCGATCCATTGGATCATTACAAGCGATTGGCTTATCACGCAGATCAATAATATCTTTATTTCTTGTTAAAGGAACGATAATTGGATTGGTAGGGTCGATATTTGGATTAATCCTGGCGTTATTTTTTGGCTGGGTACAAATGAAATATCATATTCTATCCATCGCAGAAGATATTTATTTTATGGACCATGTTCCGGTATCATTTGATTTTTCTCAGATTTTAGTAATAATATTTTTTGGCACTACCTGCTCTTTGTTGGCTAGTCTTTGGCCGACAAATATTGCATCTCGTGTAAAACCTGCCGATGCGTTACGATACGAATGAGATTTCAATTAATGATAGCGAAACGATTTATGCTTGGAGGCAGAGGATCTGGGCCCAGCCGTCTTACTGGATGGATATCAATTATTGGAATGATGGTTGGTACATTTGCAATGATAATATCTTTGGCGGTGATGAATGGTTTTGAAGAACGGGTGATTAATAAGTTAATTGGATTTGAAGGGGATATACGTATAACAGGAATAAATAAATATGCCGCGCTTGAACAAGCCTATAATAAAGTTAAAAGTGAAGCTTCCATTGATAAGGCTATGTTGTATAAGGAAAGAATTGGGATGATAATTGGCAGGGATGATTCAAAACGAATGGCTACGTTCAAGGCAGTTGAGCTGGAAGGGTTGGATACCTTTTATGATATTGAATTCATTAACAAAGGTATGAAAACTTCCAATCCAGAAATTGTAATAGGTAATTTATTGGCACAAAGGTTGAACGTAGATATTGGTGATCAATTAACAATTATGAGTCCAATTGATCAAACAAACTTTTTTGGGTTGCCCCAAATGATCGATGTTACTGTCAGTCGAATTTTTCATGCCCAAGTGTTAGATTTTGATGATCGGGTAGTATTTATTTCACCCGAAGTAGGCAACCGACTGTTCCTGCGCAAACAAAACTATGATGGAATCGATATACGCCTAGTTGACCGCAAAAATCTGGTTGATATTAAAATGCAGCTAGAAAAGACCTTTTCGGATCATTTATCCATAAAAACATGGGAAGATTTACATCGCGGTTTGATCAGTGCCATGCGTGTTGAACGTTTAGGTGCTTTGGTTGTATTGTGTTTGATCATATTAGTGGCCAGCTTTAATCTGGTATCTACGTTAGTTTTGGTCATTATCCAGAAAATCCGTGAAATTGGGATTTTACGTGCAATCGGTACATCTAGAATTAATATTAAAAAAATAATTCTTACCCAGGGCTCCTTAATTGGAGGAGTCGGTGCTGTGATTGGAATCGGTATAAGCACGGCCTTAATATTTATTCAAAATCAATATGGTATTATCCCGCTTCCCGCAGATGTGTATTTCATTAGTCAATTACCTATGGTAATAACACCTATTGACCTTTTGGTTGTACCAATAATTGCATTTTTCTTTATTCTTTTTTCCGGATTAATTGCATCAAGACGAGCTACCATGATAGGTATTAGGGAGTCCTTACAGTGGGAAAAATAGTATTAGATACAAAAAAACTTGTGAAGTCCTACTCTAATGGGGGAAAAAAATTAGATGTACTTTCGAAATTAACCTTGAAGGTAAAATCAGGTGAAATCATAACCATTATGGGACAATCAGGTGCAGGTAAAACTACTTTGTTGAATATACTTGGTACGCTGGATCAACCTGACTCAGGTCAATTAACGATCCTTGGAAATAATGCAATGGAAATGAATGATGAGCAATTATCTAAATTGAGAAATCGGGATCTGGGTTTTATCTTTCAATTTCACCATTTACTTCCTGAATTTACTGCGTTTGAGAATGTGCTGATGCCAGCTATTATAAATAACAATGCCAGCGCAAAGGAAGAGCTTGCAGATGAGTTATTTCACTATGTGCATCTTTCGGATCGGAAAGACCATTTTCCTGCGGAGCTGTCTGGTGGTGAGCGATTGCGGGTTGCTGTATTGCGAGCATTAATTAATCAGCCTGCTTTGGTGTTGGCCGATGAGCCAACAGGTAACTTGGATATCAATAATGCAAGACGATTGTTGCAACTATTTAAAAAAATCAATTCTGACTTTAACCAAACATTTATTATCACTACCCATAATCCACAAGTTGCAGCAATCGGTAACCGTAAACTTAAAATGGTTAATGGGCGATTGAGAATAAATAAGTAAATGATTATTTATAGGTTTTGATATCATGATAAAGGTGTTTTAATATTTCTGGTAGAATGAAAGAAAATTTTTCGAAACGCATTCAATCTATTATTAAATATGCCAAGGATGAAGCAATCCGTCTTGGTCATAGTTATGTGGGGTCGGAGCACTTACTTCTTGGTATGATCAAGGAGTCAGCAGGATTATCCATAAAAATCCTTGAAATTTATGATTGTAGTCTAGCAGACCTGAAAGCTATGATTGAAGATATGATTAAGAGTTCCGGAGGCACCTTGACTTTGGGACATTTACCATTTACCCGTCGTGCTGAACGTATTTTACGGAACTCATATAACGAAGCAGCTACACTTGGTTCATCAGTTGCAGATGATGAGCACCTACTGCTTTCTATGCTGAAAGAGACTGAAGGAATCGCCTATGAAGTCCTAAATGCCTATAATTTGGATTATGATAGTGTTCTTGGGCTAATGGAGAGTGAAGATATTGATGAGCCTAAGGAATTGGAACCGCGGAAGACCACCAAACCTGGTAAGTCCAAGACGCCAGCTTTAGATCATTTCTCTCGCAACATTACAAATTTAGCTGAAAAGGGGGATTTGGACCCTGTGATAGGTCGTGAGGTTGAAATTGAGCGTGTTGCGCAAATACTCACGCGTAGAAGGAAAAATAATCCCGTGTTAATAGGAGAACCTGGGGTTGGTAAAACGGCGATAATAGAAGGTCTGGCGCAAAGGATCGTACGAAAAGAAGTTCCCAGATTATTGCACAATAGACGAATCCTTTCATTGGATTTACCGGCAATCGTAGCTGGTACAAAATATCGGGGTCAGTTTGAAGAGAGATTAAAGACTATAATGGTAGAACTGGAATCGACGGAAGATGTACTAATTTTTATTGATGAACTCCATACCTTGGTTGGTGCAGGAGGTGCGTCTGGTTCATTGGATGCATCAAACATGTTTAAACCAGCGTTAGCGCGCGGCGATATTCACTGTATTGGCGCAACGACACTAGATGAATATCGTAAGTATGTGGAGAAAGATGGAGCACTAGAAAGACGGTTCCAAAAAATAATGGTTAATCCTCCAAGTATTGAAGAATCAATAGAAATATTGAAAGGTCTCCAAGAATCTTATGAAAATCATCACAATGTGACTTTTGATCAAAAAGCTATTGAAGCGTGTGTTTACCTATCTCATCGGTATATAACAGATAAATTTTTACCCGACAAAGCAATTGATATTTTGGATGAAGCTGGCAGTAGGGCCCACATGCTCAATATGGATGTACCGCAAGATTTGATAGATCTAGAACTAAAAATTGAAGAATTACGTCGTGAAAAAGAAACAGTGGTTGTAGCTCAAAGATTTGAAGATGCAGCCGCACTTCGTGACAAAGAGCAGTCATTATTGGGAAAACTTGCATCAATGCAGAAAAAATGGCAGCGGGATGAATCCAATCATCCATTTCAGGTAACTGAAGAAAATGTAGCTGATGTAGTAAGCATAGTGTCTGGAATTCCTGTGAATAAAGTGGCTCAATCAGAATCTCAAAAGTTGCTGAAAATGAGAGATGAGTTGCATAAATCTATTATTGGCCAGAACCAGGCAATAGATAGTATTTCTAAGTCTATCCAGCGAGCCAGGATGGGCCTCAAAAGTCACACAAGACCAATTGGTGTATTTCTTTTTCTTGGGCCTACAGGAGTTGGCAAAACTGAATTAGCAAAAGTATTAGCAAATTATCTTTTTAGTCATACCGATTCTCTTATAAAAATTGACATGTCCGAATATAGAGAGCGATTTTCTGTATCACGACTTATTGGTGCACCACCAGGATATGTTGGGTATGAGGAAGGAGGTGCACTTACAGAAAAAGTACGGCGCAATCCCTATTCTGTGATTCTGTTTGACGAATTTGAGAAAGCGCACCTAGATATATCTAATTTATTATTACAGGTTTTTGATGAGGGTATTTTAACTGATGGGTTTGGCCGTAAAGTAGATTTTCGAAATACTATCATTATAATGACATCAAACTTGGGAACAAAAGACATAAAAGTTGATGGCAGGTATGGTTTTGTCAAAAAATCTGGAAAGTCAGATTACGAAACTATGCAATCCACAATAATGGATCGTGTAAAGAATGTATTTAGTCCTGAATTATTAAATCGCATCGATGAAACAATTGTTTTCCATATGTTGGATGAAACTGACGTTTTAAATATTATTGATTTGCAATTAAAGGAGCTGATTGAAAATC
>Ga0257113_1000631_pt1 | contig 11891 bp, 8 predicted proteins | sample LP_taG_4_FD_191568 | JGI IMG/M metagenome (GOLD analysis project Ga0257113, IMG submission 191568) | Marine microbial communities from Northeast Subartic Pacific Ocean, Canada - LP_J_2015_P26_2000m | ecosystem: Environmental > Aquatic > Marine > Oceanic | place: Canada: Northeast Subartic Pacific... | reverse complement strand
TCGGTTAGAAGTCATTCAAGGGCAATTAGATAGAACGGTTCAGCATTTAAATAAAACAGATGGCGCATTGCTGCTTCCCACAAATGCAGGTGCTGTCGATACCTTAGGACAACTTTCCTTTATATTGGATAGGACAGGATATACATTTGATCGAGAGATTTCTCTCACTCGTTTATCTGTAGACCTTTTTTCCAAATTTCAAATGGGCGTTTATTTTATGAAAGCTAAGGATGATGTCAATTCAGTCAACAAAGATATTTCCGGCGGATCTTTTAGTGTGGACAGTTCTGACATTACTGTTAATGACAGTATCTATGATATTACAGTTGGCAATTACACCTATAATACATTTACCAGTGCAGTAGAAGCAGTAGGCGGAAATGTCAATTTACCGGATAAGAATTGGGGAGGACGGACGCCGGAAGACAATATTGTTATTGGTTTTGATATAGGAACTGTCAGTGATAAAAAGCGCCTCAAATTAGATTTCAGTTGGAACTTCAGTATGCATAATAGGAATATCTGGGACGGACCCATGACATTGACACAATTGGATACCATTGTTGACGATACTGCGGATGGGTTTATTGCCCAATCGTATGATGAAGATGGAAACGTTTCTACAGCTGGTATCGATACAACACAAATACCCTTTGATCCTTCCAGTATTCAAGATTTGTTTATTTATAATATCAACACTACACCCTTGGTCCCCTTTGACTATATAAGTGCAAAAAAATTTCCAATTTCGACGTATGTAAATATGCCATCTTCAGCATTTCATTTCCGCTTAATGGGCAATTACAGAATCAATAAATTCTCTATGGTATACAGGCAGATTGGCCCTGAATTTGTTTCACTGGCAAATCCATATTTGACCACGAATATTAGAGAGTTTGTATTCACAAACAGACTGGCCCTGATTGAAAATAAATTATCGTTAAGTGCGACATATAAATATAAAGATGATAAAATATTGCGTGTAGTTGAAGAACCGTTAAAAACACAAATACTCGTTGGCAGTTTTACATTTATGCCTGGCCCTAATGCACCTAGTTTTATCGTTAATTTTCAAACTATTGGAAAAAATAACAGTAAAACAGAACTGGAAACTGTGGGTGAAGAATTGCAGGATCTGAGACAGGATTCAAGAACAAACAATTCATTCTTTTCGGTAACGTATCCTTTTACAACAGGCGTTGTTAAACACAACCTGAACCTGAATGTGAATAATATTGTTAATGAAGATCTGTTAGCAGGTGATCGAAAAAAAGACTATTTTTACCAAAAATCTGATTCCAAAACGATCTCAATAGCACTCTCATCACATTTCTTTATACCATTGCGAACTGTAGCCAATTTCAGCCGGACATCCATCCAAGTTCCTGTGCAGGACATAGAAGGCAATATTAACTCAAATGAATTAGTCTGGACATCCATTAGCGGAAATGGTAATTATTCATTCTGGAATAATAAACTTAAAGTAAATGGCGGCTTAACTTATTTGTCAAATAAGGGTACGACTCCAATCTCATTGTTTGGTATTAAAGGCGGCGCAGATTATAATTTCTTAAAAGGTATGTATGCTTCCTTATCAGGACAATTGCAGATGCGAGATGATGATAGTGAGTTTTCATTAAATACATCAGGGTTTTTATTTTCATTTAGATATAATTTCTAAGTATGATGGATGACTTACTTAAATATTTTAAAAACCGCTGGATAGGTTTAGTTCTAACATTATTTTCTATTATTCTTGTGTCGCTATTACACTGGGTGGGCGTTTTTGATATTATTGAAATGAAAACATATGATTTTCGCTACCATCGAGTACGGGGGCCACTGACCGGATGGACAGCAAGAGACTCCTCTTTTTCAGAAAGAGGCACGGACATCGTATTGCTGGAAGTGGATGATGAGGCCTGGAGGTTGATGCCTAAAAAAATGCAATGGCCATATCCCCGTGGAACAGTCTGGGGTAGAGTAATAAGAAATCTTTACCAGGCCGGTGCCAAAGTGATCGCCTTTGATATTCAATTTGATTCACCGGAAACTAAATCTGAATACCTGCACAGCTTTATCAATGAATTAGATACTGAATCAATTCTTAATCTGATTCCTCAATACGGAGATACTTTGCTGGCTGGAGAAATCGACAAAGCATTACCCTATATGGTTCCTCGTCATGGAGACCAACTTTTAGCTGAATCTATAGTTGAAGCAAGAGCCCATGGTACTGAAGTGGTCATCAATGTAAAGATGGTCACTGAACCTAACCGAGAACCTTCGCAATATATATCTTATCCAATTGACCAAGTTATGGCAGTCAATCCCGAAACGGGCTTGATCAATGACCAGATGGATGATGATGGTTTTTCACGGCGTTATGCCATTGCCGGTTATATGACCCATGAACCGGAAAAAGCCTATTTAACCCTGGGAATGAAAGCAGTGAAAGCATTTGCAGATCTGCCGGATACAACGATTCCAAGGTATGATCCTAATGATCGTACTTGGACGTATGGTCCCTATTCAATGAATGCCTATGGCCGCAGCAATACGTTCTTTGTGAATTATTACGGACCCCCATCAGGATATCGTCTACAAACTGAAGAAAATTTACCACCTTGGGGAACATTTCCTCGTTTCTCAGTTGCACACGTGATCGATACTGAAGATATCGATCTACGCGATCCTTTAGAAGATGTGGACTGGATGACACAATTCTTACCTGGTGAAATTCCAGAATGGGTCAATGCCATTGAAGATCCCGCAGACAGGGCTGCAACGATAAAAGCACTAGGTATCGGGGATGATTTTGATGTTACGAAAACACCATTTTATAATAAGATTGTTGTCATCGGCGTATCCGTAGAGGTTATCCATGACGTGAAATCAACTCCTTATTATAACTATATGGGTGTCCAGCAGTTGACTCCGGGAATGGAAACACACGCCAACGCGATCCAGACAGTACTGCATAAAAATTTTATTAATACGTTTGGTGGTGCTGTGACTGATTTATCACGTCATGGTTTTCCTGTAGCGCAATTTTTTCTGATTACATTATTGGCTCTTATTGCGTTTTTCTTGCTGGATTATGTGAATCCAATTATCGCTGCTGTTTTGGTTTTTATTGAGGGTATTATTTATTTTGGAGTAGTTTGCGGTGCGTTCATGAATGATTACTGGTGGATGATTAAAGCACTGTTTGGATCAGATAGTATCTCCTTACCGGGAATTGGCGAAAGTTATGTTTTACCTATGGTGTCACCCATAGTTGGAATTGGAATTACGTATATTAGCAATATATTATATCGTTTTTTGAATGAGCAGAAAGATAAGAAATTCTTGAAGGACACATTTAGCACTTATATTTCACCTGACTTGATTGATCAAATGTATTCAGAAAAGCAGGAGCCCAAATTGGGTGGCGATGCCGGTTATCATACAGCATTCTTTTCTGATATTCAGAGTTTTTCAGCTTTTTCAGAAGTTATGGAACCGGAAGACATGGTGAAATTGATGAATGATTATTTAACTGAAATGACCACTATTTTACTAGAACACCAAGGGACATTGGATAAATATATAGGAGATGCCATTGTGGCATTTTATGGAGCTCCCGTTCCGGTGGAAAACCATGAATTATTGGCCTGTAAAACAGCTTTGGCTATGGAAAATAAAATTGTTGAGTTACGTGAAAAATGGAGCCATGAAGAAGATAAGCCTGATATTGTGCATAATTTGCGGCATCGCGTTGGACTGAATTCCGGGCCCATGGTCACTGGCAATATGGGGTCGAAAATGCGTATGAATTATACCATGATGGGAGACCCGGTAAATGTTGCTGCTCGTTTAGAATCATCCGCTAAGCAGTATGGTGTATATATTCAAGTTGCAGAGAATACATATGAAAAGGTGAAAGACGATTTTGAATGGCGCACATTGGATTACGTCCGTGTAAAAGGGAAAACGGTCCCGGTACATGTTTATGAACTCCTGTCTGAAAAAGGTGCCTTAAATGGTAACATGACAGAAATGCTGAAAATCTATCATGAAGGACTTGAATTGTACAATAATCAGCAATGGGATATAGCATTAAAAAAATTCAAAGCTTCAGCAGAGATGGAAGATGAATTTCCCACTCGCCCAACTACGCCCAGTAAAGTGTACATATTTCGCTGCAAACATTTTATGGATAATCCGCCAGACAAGGATTGGGATGGCGTTTGGACAATGACGACGAAGTAATATGATCGAACACGATAAAGCTAACCGCCGTTTATGACTGAAAATCGTGGCAAGATCCTCTGGGTTGATGACGAAGTTGACCACCTGAAACCCCATATTCTCTTCCTAGAAGAAAAAGGGTATCGAATGTCCAAAACGACCAATGGCCAAGACGCTGTTACCATGGTTGGGCAAGATCCTTATGATCTCGTCTTGTTGGATCAATTTATGCCCGGGAAAGACGGCATGACTACCCTGCGTGAGATCAAAGAGATCAAACCGGGGCTTCCGGTAATTCTGATCACCAAGAGTGAGGAAGAAGATCTAATGGATGAAGCCATTTCTGAACAAGTAGCTCAATTCCTTATTAAACCGGTGAATCCCACCCAGATCTTCATGGCCTGTAAGCAAGTATTGGAACAATCCAAAATTCGTGAAGAACACGCCACAAGCGGTTATTTACAGGAATTTCAGAAAATTCAGTTCAGACTGCAGGAAGAAATGTCAGCGGATGATTGGTGGGACATCTATACGCGATTGGTAAAATGGCAATTAGAATTTGATAACCATCCGGATATTAGTCTCGGTGATATACTTGCAGAGCAAATGCAATCTGCCAATAGCGAATTCGTCAAATTCATTGAAGCAAATTATAAGAACTGGTTATATAATGATGAACGCCCGGTATTATCCAATGATGTTTTTAAAACATTCGTAAAACCGGAAATTGATCAGCGTATTAAAACGTGTTTATTGGTTATTGATGCCTTGCGTTATGATCAATTCAAGGTAATTCAGGATTTTCTAAACCCGTATTACGATATCACATTTGATTATCAATTTTCACTTTTACCTACAGCCACACCCTTCAGCCGCAATGCCATTTTTTCCGGATTGTTTCCCGATGAATTTGTTAAGCGATTTCCAGAACAATTATATGATATGGAAAACCACGCCAAAAGTTTAAATCAGCATGAGAAAAAAATGCTGCGGTTCGCACTGGATAAAGCCGGATTCAAGGAGAAAACGCTGTGCTATGAGAAGATCAATACGGCTGACCAAGGCAAAAGATTTCAATCCCATTATTCAGAAATAAAGAATATGGATGTTTTAGGTCTGGTTGTCAATTTTGTGGATATGCTGACTCACAAGCGGGCTGAATCGGATGTATTGAGGGAAATGGTCCCTGATGAATCCGGATATCGCACAGCAATTCGAACTTGGTTTGAGCATTCGTGGTTATTTACTCTTTTAAGAGATTTGAGCCGGGATGGTTGTACAGTGATTATGACCAGTGATCACGGAAGTACGAGAGTGAATAAAGGTGCACTGGTTGGTGCGGATAAAGAAACATCAAAGGGAGTGCGTTATAAGATAGGCCGGAATTTGAATACCAATGAAAAACACGCCATGATAATCCGCCGGCCAGCAGATTATCGACTAATGGACTTAATGCATCAAACCACTTATCTCATTGCAAAGGAAGATGTGTTTTTCCTTTATCCCAACCAACAGCATAAATATGAAAGTCGTTTAAAAGATAGTTTTCAGCACGGCGGAATTTCATTGGAAGAAATGATGGTACCGGTAGTAACAATGCGCAGTAAATCTTGAAGTATATCCTATGTCTGATCATTTTACGATAGAGTTAAATAATATATCCGCAACTAAAAATTTTGCTGCCGAAATGGCTGCTAAAATTCAAAGTCCATGTGTGATTGCCATGACAGGAGAACTTGGCAGTGGAAAAACGACGTTTACTCAAGGATTTGCCCGAGGCATGGGTATCAAGGATAATGTGGGCTCACCCACATTTAAACTGGTTAGCGAATACCAAGGCGAACATTTATTATTGAATCATGTGGATTGTTATCGTTTGGAAAATGAAAAAGATTTTTTCAATATTGGTGGAGAAAAGTATTTAGAATCTGATGGAGCAATCACCATCATCGAATGGTCAGAAAAAATTGCAAAAGTCGTTCCTCATGATGCCATAAAAATTGAATTCAAGCGAATTCCAGAAAAACCCGATGGTAGATCATTGGTTATCGAAGGCTGGACGCTTTGAACATTCTGGCCATAGAAACGGCGACAGACATCTGCAGCATTGCCTATTTTAAAAATGATGCAATGCAAGGAATTGAAGAAGCAAATATCCCCCGCAAGCACGCCGCATCATTACCCATGTTTTATAAAACACTGCAGGAAAAAACACATTTTAATTTGAATGATCTGGATGGCATCGCGGTGTCCATCGGCCCGGGATCATTTACGGGATTGCGGATTGGTTTAAGTTTTACGAAAGGACTCACTTACAGCCATGATCTGCCGATTATTCCTGTGCCAACATTGCAAGCAATTGCTTCTGAAAGAAATCATGATGAAGAATTTTACGTATTATTATTTTCTCATCGAGATATGATCTATCATCAAAATTATTCAGCGGCAGGTCAGCTTATTACTGATGCTTCTGTGAGCAAATGGTCTGATCTAAAACCAGTAATTAAAAATAATGCTTGTGTCCATGTAAATTGTGATAAATTTCTCGAAGATTATGAAAGAGCAAAAAAAGTACAACCGTCAGCAAAAAATGTAGGCGCACTGGCGTTAAATCATTTTGAAGAATGGGTTGAGAAAAAACCGTACACGTTGGTTCCAAACTATATTGCACCTTTCGAAATGAATAAACCGGCATGATCAGGCGTGCTAGTGAACATGATGTAGGTGGCATTACTGCAATTGAAAACAGAGTTTTTCGACATCCCTGGAACAAAAAACAAATTCAACAAGAATTAAAACAAGAAAATGGAAAATTGGTTTATGTTGAAATTGAAAAAAAGATCATGGGATATATCATGGTTCGAGTTGTAAAAAATGAAGCCCAGATCTTGAATATTGCTATAGATTTACCTTTTCAGCATCGAGGTTATGGAAAAAATTTGTTGCAGCATACTTTGCATGAACTAGGTACTCAAACAAATGTATTTTTAGAAGTGCGCGAATCCAATTTGCCGGCGATTAAATTATACAGTGATTTTAATTTCGAAGAAATCGGTGTCCGTGAACACTATTACTCCGACGGCGAAAGCGCAGTGGTAATGCACAAGAAAGCAGTGTCCTATGCCTTGGTTTAAACGCAAAGATGAAAAAATAAAAGAACGGGAAAAGAAGTCCATTCCTGATGGTTTGTGGGAGAAATGCCCTACCTGCAATGAAATCCTGTACCGCCCTGAACTGGAGAAAAACCATTCTGTCTGCCGCCACTGCGATCACCATTTTCGTGTATCATCGCAATTATATTTAGACCTTATTCTCGATTCAGGATCGTCTTCCGAATTATTTAGCAATATTGAGTCTGCTGATCCGTTGCAATTCCAGGGGAAAAAGAAATATACCGATCAAATTCATGCCGCCCAGGAACAAACACAACACAAAGATGCCATTAATTTTTATTCAGGAAAGATCAGCAGCCGTGATGTGGTTATGGGAGTTATGAATTTTGGGTTCATTGGCGGCAGTATGGGGTCTGTCGTTGGAGAAAAGGTCTCTTTGGCCATTGAACATGCCCGTGAACAGAAATTGCCATTAATCATCATCTGCGCTTCAGGCGGAGCGCGCATGCAGGAAGGGGCTTATTCTCTAATGCAATTGGCAAAAATTAGTTCGAGATTAGCTCGATTATCTGATGAAGGTGGATTATATATCCCCATTCTCACAGATCCCACTACGGGAGGAGTTACAGCAAGTTACGGCATGCTTGGCGATATAATTCTCGCTGAACCGGGCGCATTGATCGGCTTTGCTGGCCCACGGGTAATCAAACAAACCATCGGCCAGGATTTACCAGAAGGTTTTCAACGAGCTGAATTTCTGCTACAAAAGGGCTTTGTTGACCATATTGTATCGAGAGAAGATATGAAATCAACCCTAGCAAACCTGATACGCATGCTGACATGAATAAAATACGCATCTTGGTAACAAATGATGATGGTATTTATGCTCCGGGAATTAAGGCCTTATGGAGTGCAATGTCAGATCTTGGGCAGGTCACCGTTGTTGCGCCAAACAGGGAACGATCGGCTGTTGGTCATGCTATTACGATCAGCGATCCCCTTCGTGTAGATGAAGTAAGGCGCAGTAATGGTTTTAAAGGGTTTTCCGTAGATGGAACACCTTCCGATTGTGTAAAAATTGCTACACAAGCTTTGTTAGAAGAAAAACCGGATATTATTGTTTCGGGAATAAACCTTGGTTCAAATACCGGAACAAATATTATCTATTCCGGCACTGTGTCAGCTGCCACAGAAGGTACCATGCTGAATATCCCTTCGGTTGCTGTAAGTTTGAATTCATTTGGTGAAAGCGACTTTGCTGGTGCTAAAGCTGCAGCTAAAGCTGTGGTTTCACATGTTTTGGAGAAAGGATTACCTGAAAAAACATTATTAAATGTGAATGTGCCAGCAATACCAGAAAATGAAATCAAAGGATACAAAATTACACAGCAGGGCAATGTTGCTTTTAAAGATCGTTTTGAAAAACGGGTAGATCCCAGAGGCAGGGTATATTATTGGATGACAGGACAAATAATTGCGCCGGATGAAGAATCACATATGGATCATAATGCAGTATTAGATGGCTATGTAAGTATTACACCGATTCATTACAGGTTAACGAATCATGATTTTCTTGATGAATTAATGAGCTGGGATTTTTCATGAGCAATATTCATCACGGAGGTGTCGTTATTTTGGACTTTGGCTCCCAATATACGCAATTGATTACCCGGCGTATTCGTGAACAAAATGTGTATTCAGAAATATTACCGCCGAATGCTTCTGTGGCTAATATTGAATCCAGAAAACCAAAAGCAGTCATTATTTCAGGAGGACCGGCAAGTGTATTCGCTGATGATTCTCCTGAGTTTGATACAGGTGTATTCGATATGGATATCCCCATTTTGGGTATTTGCTATGGGTTACAGTTGTTAGCCCATCACTATGAAGGAAAAGTTGAACCGGGAACTAAAGGTGAGTACGGTTTTGCCAAAATCCATCATAAAAATTCAAATGCTTTATTAGATCAAGTTGAAGATGGTTCGCAAGTCTGGTTGAGCCATATGGATAAAGTAACAAAAGTACCTGAAGGCTGGTCTGTATTGGCTGAATCATCTAATGCAATCGTTGCTGCCATGTGTTCACCGGATGGTAAACGCTATGCGACGCAATTTCACCCTGAAGTTGTCCATACGACCTTTGGAGAAACGATCATTAATAATTTCCTCTTTAAAATTTCAGCATGTGACCCAAACTGGACTGCGGGGAATTTTATAAATGATCGGATAGAAAAAATTCAATCACAAGTGGGTGATGGTCATGTTTTATGCGGAGTCAGCGGCGGCGTAGATTCATCCGTTGTCAGTGCGCTGATGAATAAGGCAATTGGTGATAGATGCTCATCTGTATTGATCGATCACGGGCTGATGCGTAAAAATGAAGCTGAACAATGCGTTGCAGCATTGCAAGAGGGTTTAGGTGTCAATATTCAATCATTTGTTGAATCTGAAAAATTCCTTGATAAGTTGACCGGAATCGAGGATCCAGAACAAAAACGCAAAATTATTGGCGAACAATTTATACGATCATTTGAGGATATAGCTGTTGGGCTTGGACAATTCGATTATTTAGCTCAAGGGACACTATATCCTGATGTCATCGAAAGTGGTGTCAGCCATGGCAAGTCTGCCCATGTGATTAAAAGCCACCATAACGTTGGCGGACTCCCTGAAGACATGGAATTTGAACTCGTGGAACCGCTCCGGGAATTATTTAAGGATGAAGTTCGTAAAGTAGGAAAAGAATTGGGTCTTCCGGAAAAACTGGTTGGCCGCCATCCCTTCCCGGGCCCGGGGCTGGCCGTACGTATCATTGGTGAAATAACCAGGGAGCGCATTACCATTCTACAGGAAGCAGATGATATTTATATGAATTGCCTCCATGAATCCGGGATATATGATGATATCTGGCAGGCCTTTTCGGTTTTAATACCAGTTAAAACTGTCGGCGTCATGGGCGACCAGCGGACATATGAAAATCTTCTTGGATTGCGAGCTGTTACCAGCAGCGATGGCATGACAGCGGACTGGTATCGCATGCCGGATGATGTTTTATCAACGATTTCAAATCGCATAGTAAATTCAGTAAAAGGAATCAACAGGGTGGTCTATGATGTGACGTCGAAACCACCCGGAACAATTGAATGGGAATAATGTATATCTGTAGATATATTCACTTAAAGGAGAGCATTTAACACATGTGCGGAATAGTCGGATATTTCGGTAACAAAGATTCTGTACCCATTTTAATCAATGGGCTTAAGCGCCTTGAATACAGGGGCTACGATTCAGCTGGATTGGCTGTTATTGGCGATGATCAATTGCATTTACTGAAAAAAGCAGGGAAAGTTTCTGTTTTGGAATCTGAAGTGGATGATCATGTATTAAATGGCACAGTTGGTATAGCACATACCCGCTGGGCTACCCATGGCGAACCCAATGATATCAATGCCCACCCCCATACAGATCAAGATGGTAAAATAGCACTCATACATAACGGCATTATCGAAAATTATAATGTGCTTAAACAGGTATTGGAAAAAGAGGGTGTAAAGTTTCAGAGTGAAACAGATTCTGAAGTCCTGGTACAGTTAATTTCAAAAATTTATTATACAGATGGCTTATCATTCCCGGAAGCTGTACAAGCGGCACTCCAGGAAGTGGTGGGCGCTTATGGAATCGTGGCAATTTGTAAGGATGAACCAGAAATTATGGTTGCTGCCCGGTATGGCAGTCCATTGGTTTTGGGTGTAGGAGAAGGTGAATATTTTGTTGCCAGTGATGCTTCACCCATCATCGAGCACACCCGTAGTGTTATTTATCTGGATGAAGGTGAAATGGTCGTATTAAAAAATGACGGTTATATCATTTCCCAGATAAAAGATAAAAAAGTGGTCTACAAGGATATTTCCATTATTGAACATGATTTGGAGGCGATTGAAAAAGGCAATTTCCCTCATTTTATGCTCAAAGAGATTCACGATCAGGTAGATTCAATAACAGACACCATGCGCGGTAGACTGCAGGTCGATAAAGGATATGCTTTTCTTGGCGGACTTTCAGATTATATGACGCGCATTGAGAATGCCAAACGTTTTTATATCACTGCCTGTGGAACATCATGGCACGCTGGACTTATTGGTAAATATTTGTTGGAAGAATATGCCGGTATTCCTGTTTATGTTGAATATGCTTCTGAATTTCGTTACCGACGAACCATTATAGATAATGAAACAATCGTTATTGCCATTAGCCAGTCAGGGGAAACTGCAGACACATTGGCCGCTATTAAAAAAGCCAAGGAAAAGGGTGGTCTCACCTTAGGCATTTGTAATGTTGTGGGCAGTTCCATAACTAGGATTACCGATTGTGGTGTTTACACACATGCCGGTCCAGAAATTGGCGTTGCTTCCACCAAATCATTTACTGCTCAAGTAACAGTACTCTCCATGCTGGCCCTACTTTTGGGACGGAAAAAGGGCATGTCTAAACAACAGGGCATAAAATTATCCACATCATTAGCTAATGTTGGAAAAGATGTAAAAAC
>Ga0257113_1000620_pt1 | contig 11983 bp, 9 predicted proteins | sample LP_taG_4_FD_191568 | JGI IMG/M metagenome (GOLD analysis project Ga0257113, IMG submission 191568) | Marine microbial communities from Northeast Subartic Pacific Ocean, Canada - LP_J_2015_P26_2000m | ecosystem: Environmental > Aquatic > Marine > Oceanic | place: Canada: Northeast Subartic Pacific... | reverse complement strand
ACTTGTGTATTGAATTGGAATAAAGGGTTGATTAAAGTGATTCATCAATTACTAATAGGGTCCTGTATGTGGCGTCAATTAGGCCAGTAAACTACCTTAATTTCATTGTATTTAGTATTAAGGTAACTGTAAAAAAAATTCTTGTTAGTCGAAAAAAATGTTCGACGTTGAAATTATACCATAATACGGTTTAATTTAACCTTTTTACTGATTAAGACTCCTACCTCCGTCAATGTTGATAACTTCACCAGTAATATATTTGGCATTTGCTAAAAATAACACCGCTTCTGCAATATCTTCTGTTGAGCCCTGCTTGTTGAGAGCTATTCTGTCAAGCATATTTAATTTTTCCTCTTCAGATAACTCTGCAAGGTCTTGAGGCCAAAGAATGGAGCCAGGAGATACACCGTTTACTCGAATATTTGGTGCTAATTCCTTGGCAAGTGTTTTTGTAAGCATTTTTAGGCCAGCTTTTGAAATGTTATAAATGGAATGATTTTTTAATGGTCGGTCGGAGTGAATATCAATAATATTGACGATACTTCCTTGACTGGTTTCTAATACTTTACTTAGTCCCGTAGTAATAAAAAATGGTGCTTTAAGGTTGATATTGATTATTTTATCCCAATCTTCAATAGTACTATTTTCTGTTGAAGTTGGGTAGAAAACCGAGGCATTATTGACTAGCAGGTCTAATGATTTTATTGTTTGAGTTAACTTTTTAATGGCTTCATTATCTCCAAGATCAGCAACTAGTACTTGAGCAGAACTATTCCGCTTAGAATTAAGTTCACGGCCAAGTGTCTGAGCAATCTCTTCTGACTGGTGGCAATGGATAATGACTTTATAGCCATTCTCGTGAAGTGTTCTGACTATTTGAGCGCCAATTCGCGCTGCTCCACCTGAAATTAAAGCAGTCTTCATAAATTATATCAATAAATAAAAGATAATCTGGTAAGTCAATTTAATCTATTGTAGCGAAACAGATGCAATCAGAGTATAAAATAATTTTGCATATGAAACTCAAAGACATTATATCCCAATCAATTTATGATAATGGTAAGCCCATAGGTTTTGATGTATTTATGAATTTTGCTCTATATAGCCCTAAGCTAGGCTATTATCGTTCCAGTGCAAATATATTTGGTCATCAAGGCGACTTTATTACAGCTCCAGAGACATCTGATTTATTTGGATATTCGGTTGCCAAGCAATGTGCCCAAATCATTAGTGGTGATGATATATTAGAATTTGGAGCTGGCAGTGGTGTCTTAGCAGTACAGGTTTTGTTTGAATTGGGTCAACTAAAATCTCTACCAAAAAAGTACTATATTTTGGAATTGAGTGGACAATTAAGGCAACAACAGAAGCAAACTATCGCGAGTGTTTTGCCTGAGCTTATTGATCGTGTCGAATGGCTAACAGAGCTTCCGACAGACTTCTCTGGTGTGGTGATTGCAAATGAGGTGCTTGATGCTATACCTGCAAAAAGATTGATTTTCTCTGGTGGTCGTTTTGTGGAGTTAGGTGTTGACTTTATCGACGGAAATTTTCAATGGAAACCGTTCGATGATCCTTATTCAAACTCATTGACTTCATTGCCTGCCATTTGTGATGAAGGATACACCACTGAGGTCAACTTACAGGCTCTAGCATGGATTAACTCTTTATACAACATTATGAGTAAAGGAATTGTGCTGTTGATTGATTATGGCATGGATCGAAATGAATATCACCATCCGCAGCGTAAAGATGGAACTTTGCGTTGTTACTATCAGCACAAGGCCAGTGACAACCCTTTTGACAATATCGGAAAACAAGATATTACGACCTCGGTTAATTTCTCAGATGTGGCTGAGCATGCTGTGGAAGTTGGTTTTGAACTTTCGGGCTATTGCACTCAAAAAATGTTTTTAATATCTCTGGGTATTGAGAATTTCCTGTTTGAAGAGGAAGACGATGCAAAACGCAATACACTAGCTCAACAAATTAAACAATTAATCTTGCCAGGTGCGATGGGTGAAACTTTCAAAGTGTTGGCATTGTCAAAAAAACAAACAGTAAAATTAGATGGTTTTAGAGAACAGAATCTTTTAAGAAAGCTTTAAAAATTATGGATATTTTTCAAACAATCACTCTATCACTAATCCAAGGTTTGACTGAGTTTTTACCAATATCATCTTCTGCGCACCTAGCACTGTTGCCAAAATTATTGAATTGGCCAGACCAGGGGTTGGCTTTTGATGTTGTTCTTCATTTTGGAACGTTGTGCGCAATTATTTATTACTATCGCAATAGTTTGATGGTTATGTCTCATGACTTCATCAGTTCAATTCAAACAAGACAAATGGAAGGTGAAGCGATGCTTGCTTGGGGTGTTTTGTTGGGAACAATTCCTGTAGGACTAGCTGGACTTCTCTTTAAAGATAGTATTGAACTCAACTTAAGAACTATCGAAGTAATAGCATTTGCGACACTTTTTTTTGGTGTCTTGTTGGGTTTTTCTGACTGGCTAAATCGTTTTCTTGGACGCACTCGAGAGATAATTCGAAGCTCAGACATTTTAATTATCGGATGTTTTCAAGCCTTGGCTTTGATACCCGGTACATCTCGCTCTGGTATTACCATTACTGCGGCACTGTTAATAGGCTTATCCAGGTCTTTATCAGTTAAGTTTTCCTTTTTATTGTCAATACCTGTGATTGCACTTGCAATGGTTGCGAAGACATTTGATTTAGTTAATCAAGTGGATAAAGTTGATTGGTCGTTGCTGTTATTAGGATTCATTATCTCGGCAATTACTGCCTACGCAACAATTGTTTTCTTTATACGCTTAGTCGAAAGAATTGGACTACTGCCATTCGTCATATACCGGCTGCTATTGGGAGTACTATTATTAACAATTTAAAGCCACAAAAAATTTATCGAAAAGATTACAAACCAAGCTCTCACCTGATAAAAACAACTGAGCTTGAATTTGAACTGAAAGACGATGAAACAATTGTCTCTTCTCGAATTTCTTTTTATAAAAATCCTAAGGTTAGTAAGTCACCAAAAGAACTTTTTCTGAACGGTGACTCTCTAGAATTGCTATCGATAAAAATTGATGAAAAAGAAGGGAACTATGAATTGAAAGACGATGGTTTGTTGCTTATTAATCCACCTGAAAGTTTCACTTTAGAAACAGTAGTTCGTATTCATCCAGAAAGCAAAACTAATCTAAATGGTCTTTACCAGTCGAGTGGCAATTTCTGCACTCAGTGCGAAGCGACTGGTTTTCGACAAATAACTTACTATCTCGATAGGCCAGATATTCTAAGTGTTTTTACTACTAAAATCAAAGCAAATAGGGATCATTACCCGGTACTACTCAGTAACGGTAATCTAGTTGCTGAGTCCAGTTCTCATGCTATCTGGCATGACCCAGCACCAAAGCCTTGCTACCTGTTCGCTTTGGTTGCCGGAAAATTAAATTACCTGCAGGACAAATACACAACAGCAACAGGCAGGGAGGTTGACCTGAGGCTCTATGTCGAACCCCACAACATGCACAAAACTGATTTTGCGATGGCATCACTTAAAAAAGCCTTTGCCTGGGAAGAGGAGAGATTCAACCTTAGTTATGATTTAGATATTTATATGATCGTTGCAGTGGATGATTTTAATATGGGCGCTATGGAAAATAAGGGTCTAAATATCTTTAATTCTGATTGCGTTTTAGCTAACCAAGAGACAACTGTAGATGAAGGCTTTATTAGAATTGAATCAATTATTGGTCACGAGTATTTTCATAACTGGACAGGTAACCGTGTCACTTGTCGTGACTGGTTTCAGTTAAGCTTAAAGGAGGGCTTGACAGTGTTCAGAGACCAAGAGTTTTCTTCTGATCTTCGTTCACGAGCAATACAACGAATCACAGATGTGGTTGCATTAAAAACACGCCAGTTCGCAGAGGATTCGGGTCCCATGGCTCATCCTGTAAGACCAGAATCCTATATTTCAATGGATAACTTTTATACTGCGACCGTTTACGAAAAGGGTGCAGAGGTAATCCGTATGATTCACACAATATTAGGGGAAGAAGGATTCCAAAAAGGGATGCAGCTATATTTTCAGCGCCATGACGGCGATGCAGTTACCATCGATGACTTTGTGGCGAGCATGGCTGACGCGAATGACTTCAATTTTGAGCCATTCATGTCTTGGTATAGTAAATCAGGAACACCCGAAGTTGAAGTTGTTGATGATTATGATTCAGACTCGAAAATTTATCGAGCCACTTTCATTCAAAAAAATCAGAAAGAGCCGTTCATTATGCCAAATGTTTTTGGCTTACTAGAAGATAACGGAAGCGAAGTCACATCAGGCATGGTTCTTATTGATGAACTGGAAAAGACTATTGAATTTAATGATATAAAGAGCAAGCCAATACCCTCTTGGTTTAGAGGTTTCTCTGCTCCCATCAAGTTTAATTCTAATCTTTCAGTTAGTGATAAACTTTATTTATGTGCTAATGATACTGACCCTTATAATCGTTGGGAAAATGTTCAAGGCTTATGGTTAGATTATATTTTGACGCCAGAAAAGATTGATCAAAAAGATCTCTTTGAAATGCTAAAACAACTCCTCCAAGAGGAATCTGATTTGGCCTTACTTTCAGAGATGATGACATTACCCTCAGAACGCATAATTCATCAAAGAGTTGGAAAAATTAATGTCGCTGAGGTCAATCAAAAACGTGAAAATGTTAACTTCTGCGTTATTAGGTATTTAGAAGAGTTTTTACTAAGAAAATACAAAAAATTGAACAATAATAAGGCTTTTGATTTATCTACCCAATCAATCGGTGAACGCGCTTTAAAAAATAGATGTTTGTCTTATTTGGTGAAGAGTGGTGAATATGAATTGGCTTATAAACAGTTTAATCATGCTAAATGTATGAGCGACCAATTGTCATCTTTTCAGATGCTTGTGGAAAATCATAATCCTTACCAGAAGGAAGTGATAGAACGTTTTTATCAACTTCACAGTGAAGACGTCCAAGTAATGGATAGATGGTTTAGTGTGCAGAGCATATCGCCTAGTATTTCTGTAGCAGGAATTAGAGAGCTCATGAGTCATAAACTATTCACAATGACAAACCCAAACAGGATACGTTCAGTGTTCGGTGCATTTACCCAAAATCACATCCAGTTCCATTGCCAAGAAGGTTATCAGTTGATGACTGAAGTGATTATCAAATTGGATGCCTTGAATCCACAAATTGCAGCAAGATTTGCAAGTGTCTTTAATCACTGGAAGCGATTTACGTCTCACTACTCTAAACTGCAAGAGACTGAACTTAAAACTATCAGCGAAGTTGATAACTTATCAAATGATGTCTATGAAATTGTTCACATTGCACTGGAAGGTAGGACTTGATGTTGTCAAATGAAGCACAAGTATTATCAGAACTATTAATAGCCAATAGCTTGACTATCTCAGTGGCTGAGTCATGCACTGGTGGTTCTCTCTCTAGAGCCCTTACTAGCATATCTGGTGCTTCCTCGTATTTTGATTGTGGCTATATAACTTATAGTAATCAATCAAAGGTTGAGATGCTTGGCGTCGATATTCAAACAATTAAAACTTATGGCGCTGTCAGTGAAGAGGTTGTTCTCGAAATGGTTATTGGTGTGACCACAAAATCTCATAGCGATGTTGCAGTATCAATTACTGGAGTCGCAGGACCAACTGGCGGGACACCTGAAAAACCTGTGGGTATGGTATGTTTTGGCTTTTCCTGTGACGATAAAACGAGTACAAGTACACAACTATTTTCTGGCGATAGAGCAAGCATTGTTTCTCAGAGCGTTTCGTATGCTTTGATGCAACTCTCTTTAAGGTTTTGATGGACCCTTGTACAGTCTCAGTAGCACCAATGATGGATTGGACTGATAAGCATTGCCGTTATTTTTTTCGCTTGCTTAGCGCCTGTACGCAACTCTATACCGAGATGATTACCTCAAAGGCCATCTTGAGAGGCGACAAGAATCGATTACTAGACTACAACTCTAGGGAGCACCCATTGGTTCTTCAGTTGGGAGGGTCTGATCCAAAAGAAATGGCCCAGTGTTCTCAGATCGCAAAACAGTGGGGTTATGATGAGGTTAACATAAACGTTGGTTGTCCATCTGACCGAGTGCTTTCAGGTAGCTTTGGTGCTTGTCTAATGAAAGAGCCCGACTTGGTAGCATCTTGTGTTGAAAGTATGATAGATGCCAGTGACATACCGGTTAGTGTTAAAAGTAGAATTGGAATCGATGATATGGAGACTTATGATCAGCTCAGTGACTTTGTAGCCTGTATTCATGAAAAGGGTTGTCAGCATTTTATCGTACATGCTCGTAAGGCTTGGCTTCAGGGCTTAAGTCCAAAAGAAAACCGTACTATACCGCCACTAAACTATCCTTGGGTTTATCGACTCAAGAAGGATTTTTCTCAACTCAAGATAACCTTAAATGGGGGTATTACTGAATGTAATGAGGTTGTTGAACATCTCGGCTATGTAGATGGTGTGATGCTTGGGAGGGCAATTTATCATCAACCATATCTATTGGCAGATATTGACAGCAAAGTTTTTGGTAAAAAGACTATTTTCAGAACTCGAGAACAAGTTCTCGTCGACTATATGAGTTATATTAAAAAGCAACTCAAAGAGGGCGTACCAATTAGAGCAATGACTCGTCATATATTGGGCTTATATCATGGTCAAAATAATGCAAAATTTTTTCGTCGTTTGCTGAGTGGTAAGACGGTCGAAATAAGTCACCTAGATGAATGGTTGGAATTTATAAAAAAATAGTTGAACAGTGTTTAGATGGTCTCAATAGTTTGGTAAAATTTTCGTTACAAAGATTTCTCTTTTTATTAACTAATTATGGCTGGTGGAAACTTTTACATAGCGAGTATTGATATCGGGACAGACAAGATTGCCGTATTAATTGCTGAAATAGAAGATGATGATAGATTGCGCATTATCGGACACAATATTAGCCCATCTGACGGGGTCAGAAAGGGTTCAATTTCTGCAATTGACCCACTTTCTCGTGCAATTTCAAAGGCGTTAGATCAAATTCATAAGAGTTTTAAATTAAGTCCAATAAATGCTCGCGTCAACCTTTCAGACACACACCTTACCTGTATTGATGGTAATGGAAAAGTTCCAATTAATGAGTTTGTTACTGCAGATGATGTCGAAAAGGTGCTTGCTACTGCAAGTGCAATACCAACTCCTGCTAATAAGTCAAAACTACACACAATCAAGAAGAAATTCACCATCGATGAGAATAATATCGTTGATAACCCTGAGGGGATGGAGGCAGTAGTTCTTGAATCTAAAGTGCTTATTGTGACTGTTTCAAGTTTGAGTATGAGAAATATTGAAAACTGCCTAAGGAAATGTGATTTAGAGGTTGATAGGATTGTGCTTGATCCGATTGCAAATTCCGAAGCAATACTAACCCAAGAAGATAAAGATGGTGGCGTTTGCTTGATTGATTTTGGAGCTGGCGTTACTAGCTACTGTGTTTTTCAGGAGGAGGGTATTGTTCGTAGTGGCATTATTTCAAAGGGAGGAGATGACATTACACAAGAGATTGCTAGAGCCTTTGACACTTCTTTAGAGGAGGCGAAGAGACTGAAAGAGGATTATGGCTGTGCTAAATCATCGATCATCAAGGATGAACAGTTTATTGAATTTGAGCAGGAAGCCAATAAGGATTCTCATTATCTGTCAAGTCTTCAATTATCAGAAGTCATTGAAGAGGCTTATGTTGATATATTATCGACATTGAAAAATGACCTAAGGCATCACAATTTAACGGCAAACATCAAATCGGGTTTTGTTTTGTGTGGTGGCGGTGCGCAGGCTATGGGATGCGAAGAGCTGGTGATGAAATTCTTCACCCGACGAGTTAAAATAGGGGTCGTTCAACGTAATCGGATTTCAGGTCTAGAAACAATTCTTATGGACTATCGATATGCAAATGCGATTGGACTCTTATTGCATCAGAAGGATCTATCACAAGAAGATTTCATAATGTCAAAAGGAAGGAGTGGAAATGGTGTAATTGGTAAAATTAAAGAAGCACTAGTAGGGAATTTTTAATTAATGGTAAAGCAAAGAACAATTAAGAAAACTGTAAAGGCTCGTGGCGTTGGTATTCACAGTGGCAAGCTTGTGAATATGACATTGATTCCTGCTGAAGCTGACCATGGTGTTGTTTTTAAGAGACTAGATGCGGGTGGCAGGCAAGTTCATGCCCATAGCGCATTTGTTAACGAGGTTGTGCTATCAACTGGGCTTGAAAGTCAGGGCGTCAAGGTTTCCACTATAGAACATTTAATGTCTGCCCTTTCTGCTCTCGGTGTCGACAATGTTTTGGTAGAGTTGGACTCATTTGAGGTGCCAATCATGGATGGCTCTTCGGCACCTTTTGTCTTTTTAGTTCAGTCAGCAGGAATAGAAGAGCAGGATGCTCCAAAACGATTTATCGTAATCAAGGACATAGTTAGAGTTGAAAACGGCGAATCATGGGCACAGGTGTCACCACACAATGGATTCAAAGTTACTCTAGAGATTGACTTTGAGCACAAAAAGATTAAAGAGAGTGGTCAGAAGTTAACAATTGATTTTGCCGAACAGTCATACTTAAAAGAAATCTCTCGTGCAAGAACTTTTGGTTATGAAAGAGATGTTGAGGCATTACAGGCTGGTGGACTTGCATTAGGCGCAAGTTTTGACAATGCAATCGCTCTTTCAGATGATTCCATTCTTAATGAGGATGGGATGCGATACCATAACGAATTTGTAAAACACAAAATATTAGATATCGTCGGCGACCTTTTTCTCTTGGGTGGTAACGTGATTGGACACTATGAGGGCTATAAGACTGGTCATATGCTTAATGATCAATTGCTTTCCGCGATACTTTCTCAACCTCAAGCATTCAGCATTGAAACTTATGAAGAGCTTGAATCTCCGATACATTATTATTCAGAAGATTGGCAGAATGAACTCTAAATAGAGCTCATGAAAAGGTGATTATTTGTCAACTTTGAACTTCCTGATTTTCCTACTTTATAAGTTAAAACACTTGATAATGAAGAGTTTCTAGTTTTTAAATCTTTGGGTATAATCGGTACCTTTTAAATTATTGTGATTAGCCATGAAATTAAATGGTGCTGAAATACTCATAAATTGCCTAAAGAAGGAAGGTGTTAAACATATTTTTGGATACCCCGGTGGTGCAGTTTTGCATATTTATGATGCTCTAGATGCTCAAGAAGAAATTATCCATATTTTAGTTCGGCATGAACAAGGCGCTGCCCATGCAGCAGATGGCTATGCAAGAACAAGTGGCAAGCCAGGTGTCGTTTTAGTAACATCTGGACCAGGAATTACCAACGCCGTTACAGGTATTGCAACTGCCAATATGGACTCAATCCCTATGGTAGTTATCTCTGGCCAGGTACCTTCTCCATTGATTGGTAACGACGCCTTTCAAGAGGTTGATGCTGTTGGTATCACCCGCTCCTGTGTTAAGCACAACTTTCTTATTAAGGATATTAGTGAAATTGCAATCACTGTCAAAAAGGCATTTCACATTGCAACCACTGGTAGGCCAGGACCAGTTGTAATTGACATCCCAAAGGATGTAACAATTAATCAAATGGAATTAGAAGAATATCCCGAGACGATCAAGATGAGGTCCTATAAACCTACAACTAAAGCAAGTAATCGTCAAATTAAAAAGGCGGCAGAGTTAATTGCAAATTCGCAGAGACCAATCCTTTATTCAGGAGGTGGTAGTGTTATAGGTAATGCTTCTAAAGAATTGAGAGAATTTACGCGGTTACTTGGGTTTCCTATTACACAAACACTAATGGGCCTTGGAGCCTACCCAGGTACTGATGAATTGTCAATTGGAATGTTGGGTATGCATGGCACCTATGAAGCTAACATGGCAATGCATGATTCCGATTGCGTAGTCGCCATTGGCGCTCGCTTTGATGACAGAATTACTGGGAATCTTGAAAAATTTTGCCCCTCTGCTAAATTTATCCATATTGATATCGATCCTTCTCAAATTTCAAAAAATGTTGTTGCTGATATTCCGATTGTTGGTCAAACAAAACAGGTATTGCAGGCTCTTATTGAAGAACTAAAAGATGCAAAGCTTGCAGATATCTCCAAGTGGTGGTCACAAATCAATACTTGGCGAGGAGTGGACTCTTTAGCTTACAAAAAGAAATCAGGAGTTATTAAGCCCCAAACGGTTATTGAGATGCTTTATGAGGTTACCAAAGGTGAAGCTATCGTAACATCAGATGTTGGTCAACATCAGATGTGGGCTGCTCAATATTACTTGTTTGATGAACCTCGTCGTTGGATTAATTCTGGTGGTCTCGGTACAATGGGTTTTGGCTTACCGGCTGCAATGGGAGCTAAAATAGCAATGCCTGATAGGGATGTTGTCTGTGTGACTGGAGAAGGAAGTATTCAAATGATGTTACAAGAGCTTTCGACAATGTTGCAATACAAAACTCCAGTTAAAATCGTGAACCTTAATAACCGTTATCTGGGTATGGTCAGGCAGTGGCAAGAGTTTTTCTACGAAAAGCGCTACGCTATGTCTTACATGGATGCTTTGCCTGACTTTGTGAAGTTAGCAGAGAGTTATGGGCATTTAGGTATTTTGGTTGAAAATGAAAAAGACTTAAAGCCTGCATTGATTGAAGCACTTAAGCAAAAGGATCGAACTGTTTTTGTGGATGTCATCACTGATTCAAATGAAAATGTATTTCCAATGATCCCGGCAGGTGGTGCTCATTGTGACATGTTATTGTCAGGGCGAGATGAGATGGTCTCAAAAGATGAAACAGACCTTAACGCGGTATAAATTATGAGACATATTATTTCTGTAGTTATAGAAAATGAAACTGGTGCATTGTCCAGAGTTTCAGGTCTTTTTTCGCAGCGAGGTTTTAACATTGAATCCCTTACAGTTGCTCAGACAAACGATCCCAGTTTATCTCGGATGACGATTGTGAGCTCCGGAAATGATCGGGTGTTAGAACAAATTGTTAAGCAGCTCAACAAGTTAATTGACGTTGTCAAGGTTAGTGACCTAACAAGTCAAGACCATATTGAGCGTGATTTAATGTTAGTTAAAATATGTCCAACTAAAAAAGACAATTTTGACTTAAAACAGTTGGTGGATGTTTTTTCTTGCAAAATCGTTGATGTTACTGACAAAACTTACACCATCGAGATTTCTGGAAAGACTAAAAAACTTAACGCATTTCTAGATGCATTCGATCCCGCAAGTATTCTAGAAGTTTCAAGAACTGGAGTAACTGGAATTTCTAGGGGTAAAAAGTTAATTTAAATATAGGAAAAAAAAATGAATAGATATTACGATCAAGATGCAGACCTTTCAATTATCCAAGGAAAAAAAGTCGCAGTGATTGGTTATGGTTCTCAAGGTCATGCACATGCCAACAATCTAAAAGATTCAGGCGTAGAAGTTGTCGTTGGACTTAGAGAAAGTTCTTCTTCAGCAGTTAAAGCAAAAGAGGCAGGTATTCGTGTGATGTCAGTAGAAGAAGCTAGTGCTTGGGCGGACGTGGTGATGGTGTTGGCGCCTGATGAATTTCAAGCAAATATTTACTCAGAAAATATTGAACCAAACTTAAGACAGGGCGTTACTTTGGCATTTGCACATGGACTCAACATTCATTTTGATTTAATTATTCCAAGAGAAGATTTAGATGTCATTATGATAGCACCTAAAGCACCGGGACATACTGTTCGCTCTGAATTTGTAAAAGGTGGTGGTATTCCTGATTTAATTGCAATTAAACAAGATGCAACGGGTAATGCGAAAGATATTGCACTTTCATATGCATCAGCAATTGGTGGAGGTCGAACTGGCATACT
>Ga0257113_1000614_pt1 | contig 12031 bp, 10 predicted proteins | sample LP_taG_4_FD_191568 | JGI IMG/M metagenome (GOLD analysis project Ga0257113, IMG submission 191568) | Marine microbial communities from Northeast Subartic Pacific Ocean, Canada - LP_J_2015_P26_2000m | ecosystem: Environmental > Aquatic > Marine > Oceanic | place: Canada: Northeast Subartic... | reverse complement strand
AGACTCTTTTTTCCCGGTACCAAAGCTAAAGGATTTATCAAAATAAACAGTCGCTGTAGGAAGATTTGACAAGATTATAGTTTCCAGTATAGTTTGATTATACTTTGCCCAAGATGTTGGAATAATTACTAAACCTTTCGCCTGGTTTCGATTCCTCTGAATAAAATTAAGTGCAATATATTCTTTATGTGTTTGAATAATCTTTAGTTTGTTTTTGGTATTTCTAAGATGTAATCGAATTGCTCGATTAAACTTATCTAGCGTTAGTGAATCACCAATGGTAGCAGATTTTAATCCAAGAAGATTAAGATTTGGCCCTTGTAATATTAGTATGTTCATTATTCTAATGGTATAACAGTACCGAGTATATACCCAATAATAATACCAATTAAGAGCGCTAGAGTAACAGTCCTACTTTTTGATAATTCGTTTACATATCCTTTTTTTATAGCAATACCGGATACTATCCATCCAACAGCATTTAGGATATAAAAAATAGGTATGGATATTACTTTTATAATAAACGGGCCGAAAAACGGGATTAAAGCGACTAAGGAGGTTATTCCTGCAAATACTTGTGTGAATATTCCAAGTACTACAGTTGTAAAGACTACAAATTTTTGATTTATACCATACTCAGGTCCATAAATAAATGCAGTTGCTATTAAGGAGAATAAAATAATCCAAAATAAAATTTTCCATTTATAATAGGATATTACAGTAAGTCTATTCATCTTATATCAAGATTATTATTATTTATTCTTTCCATGAATATTTCCCAATTAATCCGGCAACACCAACAATAGGAATGTAAATAGGCTGAGTCAAACTCCATATTATATATGCAAACGGAGAAACCTTGGTTAAGAATATTCTACTTCCAATAAATATAACAAAAGCTTCCAGAAATAATTTTATCATTATTAAGAATAATGATAAACCAGGATAAAATATTATACTAAATAGAATACAGCAATTTGCAAAAAATACAGACAGCAAAAATCCAAAAAATAATGGACTGGTATTTAATGTGAACTTAGAGTTTGATGACCATCGTATCCGTTGATTAAAATATCCTTTGATTGATTCTTTAGGCAAGGTAGATACAAAGCTGCGTGGATCGTAATTGAATATAGCCCCCCGTAACAATGATATTTTTTGAATTATATACATATCATCACCAGAAATATGCTCTTTTACAGGTTCAAATCCGTTAATCTCGTAGAAATCTTTTTTTGTATATGCAAGATTTTGGCCCGAACCAGAACAAACTATGTCATGGGTTAATAGCCCCCCATTTGCTGCCATTATACCCAAAAAATCTATTTTCTGATATTGGTCAAGTGTATTTGAACTATCTATTTTTGAATATCCAATGACTACTTTCCCAGTATTTTGTACTAACAGTGCCATACTTTTTACCCAATCTTTTGACACCCGACAGTCTGCGTCTGTGGCAACAATTATTTCACCGCTAGAATTTTCTATAGCTTGGGTCAGGGCATATTTTTTTGGAGCCATATTTGTTTTATTATAAATATGAATCGTTTTAATAAACGTATAGTCTGATGCGTATTGATCAATAATCTCACCAGTTGTATCGTTAGAACGATCGTTGGCTATAAGGATTTCAAAATTATTCTTATCAATAGATTGATTGATAAGGTCGTCTAGTATAAAAGAAATATTTTTTTCTTCATTTTTTGCGGCTATTACTACGGACACTTTAGGAAGATTATGGTCAATGTTATTTATCTTTTTTCTGAATAGTAAACCTGAAAATATTAAGACTACGAAACAGAAATAAAAACCCGTTCCTAATAAAAGAAACAAGTTCATGTTATAGGGATAAAAATAATCCAGCGATTAAAAAGTAAAATAATACTCCTAAAATATCAATGATTGTTGTCACAAAAGGACCTGTGGCCACAGCAGGGTCTATATCCAGTTTTCTTAAAACCAATGGTATCACAGTCCCAACCGTGGCAGCAACGATCATGGATATACAGATGCTCAGACCCACTACAATACCAAGAGAACCTGGAGCGTCAGAAAATGAAATATTAGCAAAAATGCCTAACAATATTCCGTATAAAATTCCAAGCAAGAGACCAACCTTCATTTCTTTAATAATAAGTTTTATCTCTCCTCCAATGTTCACTCTTCCAGTTGCCATACCCCTAACTATTATTGTTGATGACTGGGTAGCAATATTCCCACCCATACCTAGAACAACAGGGATAAAGGCAGCAAGTGCAATTATATTTTCAAGCATATTCTCGAATATTCCTATTAGAGAGGCTGCAATAATACCGCCAATCCCACTAGCGAACAGCCAGGGCAGTCTCGTTTTTGCATTCTCCCAACTTGATTTTAATAATATTTCCCTGTCTTTACCTGCACCAGCCATCTGTAAAAAGTCTTCTGTAGCTTCTTCGCGTATTACATCTACTACATCATCAACCGTAACAATACCTAAAAGATGTGAATCGGGATCAATAACTGGAACAGCTAGAAAATTATATTGTGCAACAATCCTAGCTACATCTTCTTGATCAGTTTCTGGCCTTATTGAGTGAACATTTTTGATCATTATATCTTTTAGTGTAGTTGTAGATGGTGTGGTGGTTAATGTTCTGAGTGAGATGACTCCAACCAAACGATCATCGTCATCAGTGATGTAAAGGTAAAACACCATCTCAGCTTCTTCTTGATCTTGTAACGTTTTTATGGCATCACCGGCAGTAATTCCTTCATGCAACGTGAAAACCTCTGTATTCATTAATGCACCAGCACTATCTTCCGGATACCCCATTATCTCAGCAATCTCTTCTTGTTCCTCTAACTCCAATAATTCTAAAACGGATTGTGCTTTTTCTTGCCCCAGTGCATTAAGGATACCACTTTGATCATTTGTAGGAGCCCTCTTAATTATTGAGGCTATTCGTTCTAAGGTTTCATTAGACAAAAGGTCATTAACTAAAGCATCATCTAGCTCTGATAAAAACTCAGCTGTATGTTCATTTTCGTTCATTAAAGAGAATATTTCTATTTGCTCTTCATCGCTAAAATATCTAAATACAGTAGCCAAATCTGCTGGATGGGTTTTACTGGTTAGTTTGATCAGATTTGTTCTTGCCTGCCTGCGTAGTAAACGACGATAGGTATCTCTTAGTATATTTATTTCATGGTTAAACATTTCTTTACGCATATCGGCCCTCTGCAATATTTATGCCTTCTAGGCCTTTATAAATGAAATAAACTGCCAATAATATAAATATTGGAGACACCTGTTTATTCCATAAATAAAAATTTAAAGACGTGTCTTCAAATATAGATAGTAAATAAGCAACACCATTATTTATGCTATGTAGTATAATACTTGGGATCACAGATTTTGTTTTCCATGCTAAAAATCCAAGAGCAACGCCAAGTAAATATATTTGAATAGTCCAATAAGGGTTAAAGTGTATCATTGCAAAAAAGAGGCTAGTTACAAGCACCGCACGTGTTATATCCTTCCAATAGCTTTCTAAGAATTTTTGTAAAAATCCACGAAAAACTATTTCTTCGCCAATTGGAGCCACAATAACAACTGCAAGAAAAAGAAACAAATATCCAAGTGTTGAATCTGGTTGCATTATGTCCCCTAAATCAATTATGTAATCAGGCGCCGGTATAATTTGATGTATTATTCGATCCAAGGCATCAAATATTATTAACACACCAACACTAAATATGAGTGAATACTGAATAGTAGTGAGAGATACTTTTTTTATTCTCAAAGATTCGAGCACTGGTCTTTGTTTGATGTTTAAATAATAAAGAGGCGGGACAAGTATGATCCCCTGACCTAAGAAGAAAGAAATATAAATGTATAGTTTATCTGTTTGTTCAGGAGAGGATACAGATATCCCCATGATTATTCCGCCCACAGTAAAAGCGGAAATAACCGACAAAATGACGATGCCGAATACGGCCCCAATGCTTATTACATTGTTCATGATAATCAGGCTCCTGAGGATTCATACTGTGGAACTTACACTATACAATTTATATAACGAAAAGATGATTCATTCTGATAAAATTGTTTGGCAAAGTAAAAATATAGGTTGCTTTGAAAAGACAATAAGATTAGGTTTGACGCACAGAAAAAAAGAACTAAAAATATTAACCAGCACTATGAATGGGGCATCTGAAAGGATGCCCCATTTTATTTTCTAGCTATACCATTCATTAGTATCGAACCAGCGATTGCAACATTTAATGATTCTCCATATCCTAACTTTTCAATCGATATGATTTTATTTAATCTTTTTTTGACTGATGTGTCAAGTCCCCTTGCTTCGCTTCCTAAAATAAGGACAAGCTTTTGGTTATAATCTAAGTCTTCTATTTTTTGAGTCCCATTTTGATCTGCGCCAATAGTGTAATACCCATGATCTAAAAAAAATTCATATTTAATATTTTGATGAATATTTAAATATATATGTGCTCCTGTTGCGGATCTAACAACCTTAGGATTAAATGGATCTGCAGAGTTTTTTGATAGTGCAATATTTTTTATATTAAACCAAGCTGCTGATCTTAAGAGAGATCCTAAATTGCCGGGGTCTGAAATTTCATATAAATATAACCATCTTTTTGATTCGAAGTCTAAACTAGATTGGGGTTTAAATGTACAAATGCCAAAAATTCCTGATGCCGTTTTTGTGTCTGATATATTTTTTATATCTTTATCTGTAACTATGGAGTAAACAATATTGTATTTTTCGCATAATTTGAGCAATCTTTCATTCATTATAGCAAAAGTTTCGGTAATAAAGAGTTCTTTAATTAATTTGCTTTTTTTAATATAAGACTGAACGCATCGGACACCTTCAATCATAAACAGGTTTTCTTTTTTTCTCCCTTTTTTGGTTTTTAGAGATTGAATTTGTTTGACTCTGTTCTGGCTTATCATATAATTAAATTTTATAATCTAAAATAGGTACATAAAATAGATAAAAAACACCAGTAAAGCACTTGGTCGAATCAATTGAACCCAGTAATTTTATTTTAATGAATATGTTATACAAATTATGAGTAAAAATATTCCAGATATAGATACAGATATATCCAGCTGGTATACTGAAGTAGTCATAAAAGCTGATCTAGCTGATTATGGCCCCGTTAAGGGCACAATGGTGATAAAACCTTATGGGTTTCAGCTTTGGGAGAATATTAAAGAAGTCTTTGATACCATGATTAAAAAAACAGGACATACAAATGCTTATTTCCCATTATTAATACCAAAATCATTTTTAGCTAAAGAGGCTGAACACGTTGATGGCTTTGCAAAAGAATGTGCTGTCGTAACCCATACTAGATTGAAATCTCAAGGTAATGACATAGTAGTGGACCCAGAATCTCGCCTTGAGGAAGAGGTTATAATTAGACCAACCTCTGAAACAATTATCTGGTCAATGTATAAAAAATGGATACAGTCTTATAGAGATTTACCAATATTAATAAATCAATGGGTAAATGTAGTAAGATGGGAAATGAGAACTCGGTTGTTTCTTAGGACTACTGAATTCTTATGGCAGGAAGGACATACGGCACATAAAAACAAAGAAGAAGCACAAAAAGAAACTCTTGATATACTTGAGCTTTATCGACAATTAGCAGAAGATTATTTGGCTATTCCAGTGTTTACTGGTTTGAAAACTGAATCAGAAAAATTTGCGGGAGCAGATAAAACTTATTGTATAGAAGCTATGATGTTGGATAAAAGAGCTCTTCAAGCAGGCACATCACATAATTTAGGACAAAATTTTGCTAAAGCTTTTGATGTAAAATTCCAGACAGAAGATAATAATGAAGAATTTGTTTGGGCAACTAGCTGGGGGATAAGTACCCGGCTTGTTGGTGCTGTAATTCTTGCGCATGGCGATAAAAAGGGTCTTAGGTTGCCACCAAATATTGCACCAATACAGGCGGTGTTAATTCCTATTTTTAGAAATACAGATCAAAAACAAGTGGTTAAAAAATATATTGATTCTATAGTAACTGATTTAAAAAATATTGGTATTCGTTATTTTGTAGATTGGAGTGATTTTTCGCCTGGCTATAAGTTTAACGAATGGGAAATGAAGGGTGTGCCTATTAGAATAGAAATTGGGCCTCGGGATGTAGACTCAAAGACAGTGGTAATTGCTCGTCGAGATAATGGAAAAAAATTTCCCATATCATATAGCGAGGTTTGTAAAAAAATATCTGAACTTTTAATTCAGATTCAAAATGAGTTATTTAATCAGGCTAAATCATTCAGGGATAATAACACTTATACGGTTCAGTCATATGAAGAGTTTAAAGATATTATTAATGCTAGTGGATTTATCAGATGTGGTTGGGATGGTTCAGAAGAAACAGAATCAAAAATAAAAGAGGAAACAAAGGCGACCATTCGCTGTATTCCTTTTGATGAGAACCCTAAAAATCTTCATTGTATCTTTTCTGGAAAACCTGCTAAGCATGAAGTAATATATGCTAAAGCATATTGATCCTGATGGGTCAAAATGATTGTTAATACCCCTGCCCTTGTTTTAAAAACATTTCCTTACGGAGAAACAAGCTTGATTTCCAGGTGCTTTACCGAAGAAAAAGGAAAAGTTTCCTTTATAATCAAAGGTGCCCAAACCAAAAAAAATTTTACAGCTGCATATTTTCAACCTCTTAGTTATATCCAAATCATATATAATGAAAATGAAAAAAGAGAGCTACAAATAGTTTCAAAAGTAAACTTTGTAGAAATATGGTTAAAAATTCCTTCATCATTAAAAAAGATGACATTATTACAGTCTATTCTTGAAATAACAGATTTCACATTAGAAAAAAATGACCTCCATCCTGAATTATTTACATTGTTAATTGATATTATTAATTATTTTGAAAAGGATACTGTTGAGCCAAACCTTGCTTTTTGGCTTTATGAATGTGTCGTCTTATCTGAAATGGGCTTTAGGATTGATTTAACAAATAATGAAATGCATGGGTATGAGTTTCCTGATCCAAGTGAAGGAAAACACAGTTTGGAAATATTACACAACCTCGTGAACGGTAATATAGAACAAATAACATTTAATGAAGTTTTACAAAAAGATAAAAAAATAATATCAAACTATCTCTATAAGCAATTATGTTATCATTTTGAAGGGTTCGATCGTTTAAAATCATTTAAAGTAGCCAGGGCTGTTCTTAAAAGTGTTTAATGTGAATTAATTATTGAGGGAAGCTTTAATATTAAATATGTATATTTAAGATATAAATGAAATATAAATTACAGTTCAATCCAGGACAGGTTGCTTATAAACCTCATCTATTTACAGATGCTATTAAAATATTAGTATCGGTTAATTGTGGCATATATATACTACAATCCGTCTCAGGTAAAGAGGATATATTTTTTAGACTATTTGGACTAGTACCCACCTCTTTTATATCAGATTTTATGCTTTGGCAGCCTTTTACATATATGTTTTTTCATGCTCCGTTTTATTCTTCTGTGGGCATATCACATATTTTATTAAATATGCTCGGGCTGTGGGTTTTTGGAAGAGAGCTAGAAGAAGCATGGGGGAAAAGTAATTTTCTTAGATATTATTTTATTACTGGAATTGGCTCTGGTTTGATAACATATCTGTTTCAGATGGGGTCTGATAGTCCCGTTATTGGTGCAAGCGGAGCTGTATATGGAATTTTATTAGCATACGGTATCACATACCCTAATAGAATGCTCTATATTTGGGGATTAATACCAGTAAGGTCAATGTGGCTTGTTATCATTATGGGCACAGTTGCTTTTTTTGGATTGCTTGGCAACTCTGATGGAATAAGTCATGTCACTCATATTTCAGGTATGATTATTGGATATATTTTATTGAAAAAGAAGTGGAGATGGCGTGACATATGGTTTGCAATACGTAAAAAAACTATTGAGTTTCGGGTGCAGAGATACGAAGAGAATTCTGCAAAAAAGAGAATGCTCCAAAAAGACATTGACATTATACTTGATAAAATTCAGAAAGTTGGTTTTAGTGGATTATCCGATAAAGAGCAAAGTAAATTATATGAAGCCAGTAAAAAGATGTCAAAAGCTGGGAAAAAAGACTAATTATAAATTTTAGTGTTAAATATTGATTAAAATGAGTCAAACATGAAATCGGAATGGGATTTTGGGACCGTCATAGGTCTAATCGCAGGTATTATTTGTATCCTTGTGGCAATGATTTGGCCAGAGGGTGATCCTACCGAAATAATTCCAACAGAGGGTAAAGGATTCAGGTGGGAGCAACTAAGTTGGTTTTTCCAGCCCCAATCAGTTTTTATTGTGGTTGGAGGAGTTTTATGCGCAACGCTTGTTAATTATCCACTAAAAGCAGTCCTTAATCTAAGGATAGTGTTTAAAAATGTTATTCTATCTGAAAAATTTGATTTCACCGGCACTATAAATAAGATTGTAGTATTAGCTGAAAAGTCTCGCAAGGATGGCCTCTTGTCTTTAGAGGCGGGCCTTGATGATATTGAAAGTGTTTTCCTTCGAAATGGGGTTGAGCTGGCAATAAATGAACGTGATTCTAATCGATTAAGAACCTTTTTAGCTATGGATTTGAATAATATATCTACCCGCCATATTGGCGCTCAAGAAATAATATTATATATGGCTGCTTATGCGCCTGCGTTCGGAATGCTTGGAACAGTTCTTGGGTTAATTATAATGATGAATAAATTTCAAATGTCAGGGGAAACATCATCGATAGAATTTAATGTGGCTGAACAGTTTGCATCTCTCCTTTCGGGAATGGGGACCGCATTAATAACTACCTTTTATGGTGTGTTTTTTGCAAATATGGTTTTTCTTCCAATTGCAGGAAAGTTAAAACGAAGATCTGAGAATGAGCTCATGCTTAAAAATATTGTTCTTGAAGGAATAATCAGTATACATGGTCGTGAACACCCTATCCTTATAAAAGAGAAACTAATGACCTTTGTGGCTCTATCGGAAAGAAAAATATTAGAAAAGAAAGAGGGTAAGTTTGGAACTTAGGAAGCCCATATCACAAGAAGAAGCCAGAGCAAAAACTACAGCATGGGCCCTTACATTTGCTGATCTTACAACTTTATTGTTGACCTTCTTTGTATTGCTTTTGGTTATTCTTAATGATGCTGAGTCTCATGTAGACCGTTGGGTTAATGTTATACTAGATGAAACTGAAAAAGAGTTAAGAGTGCTACAACAAAGTACACTAGTAGACATAGAAAGAGTAACTAAGGGAATAAAGATTACTTTAACCGGGGCAAAATTATTTAAGTCACTCTCAGCAGATTTAAATCCCGATGCTGATCCAATTTTAGTTCAAATTGGAGGACTAATACGTACTTCTACATTAATGAATATTTATAATCAAAAGCGATGGGCACCACTATTAGATATGATTGCAAGAGCACAAGATACTTTAAATATTGAGATCCGGTGTGAGGGTCACACTGATGATAAGCCTATCCCAATGAATTCTAAATTTAGAAATAATTGGGAGTTATCCTCAGCCAGATCTTTAAATCTTGTACAGCGCTTGAGTGAACTTGCAGAAATGGATGAACACTATTTTTCAGCTCTTGGTTATGGTGAGTTCAGGCCAAAGATTGACCTAAGAAATATAAATGATAGAGTAAAATTAGAGGAAGCTCGTGCAGAAAATAGAAGAGTTGAAATATATTTTGATGCATTTATAAAATCAAAAAACGAAAGTCTTGAGAATATTTAGCAATTCTATTACTATATTTTTAGTAGCCTATTCATTTGTATTTTGCAAAATTTCAGCACAAACTAATTTTGATGATTATGACAGTCCTACTCAGGATTGGATTTTTGGTGATGCTCCAGAACCAAAGTGGGTTACTGCTCTTTTAAAGGGTTCACATAGTATCCTTGAAGACACAGAATTTATTCTTAGTATCCCAATATCAGAGTCAGCAGTAACCTATGAAGCTATAGTTGACAGTAATGCTTCTTTTGAAATAACAAATGATCATCTTATTATTACCCCAAAAGAAGATTTCCATGGCTATATATTTGTTAATCTGAAGCTTGACATGAGTTTTATATTAAAAGTTAATCCAGTAAATGATATCCCCATTCTTGCTGAAATAGAACCACAGTCTATTGAGGAAGATGCAGAACTTATTTTAAATTTATTCGCATTAGATATGGATGGTGATAATCTAACCTATGGCGCCACCATAGATGGAAATGGGATTGTAAATACTGAAGGAGATATATTAACTATTTCTCCAAATCAGAATTATAATGGCCCGATTAATGTTTCAATTGCTGTTTCTGACGGTAAAGACACTGAAGAATCAGGATTTAATATCCAAGTTCTACCAGTAAATGATGCCCCCATAATTGATTCTATAAATTCTCAGTCTATAATTGAAGATAGCTCTCTACGATTATCTCTTTCAGCAACTGATGTTGATGGAGATACGCTCACTTACAGTGCTGATGCCGGAGAAAATGCTAAAGTGAATATAGATGGTAATCAATTACTTATAATTCCTGACAATGACTTTAATGGTGATATAGATGTATTTGTTTACGTAAATGATGGTACTTCAAAAGACAAACAAAAATTTGTTTTAACAGTAATACCAGTGAATGATGCTCCTGTTCTTACTTCAATTGTTCCATTTTCAAAAAAAGAAAAAATAACCATACAGATGTTGGCTAATGATATTGATGGTGATAAGCTAACCTATAGTGCCATTATTGATGGTAGTGCTAAAGTAACAGTGAATGATAACTTATTAACTGTTAAACCGAATAAGGATTATAAAGGCACTGCTCCATTAACATTAAAAACGTTTGATGGGTCCAGTACAATAGATACCAATATTACACTTATTAACCCTATCCCTGGAGTTTTAGCTATAGCGCCTCAATCTATGAAAGAAGACACGGAACTCATTTTAAAACTTACAGCAAAAGATATCGAAGGAGATCGTTACATATTTAAATCAAAAATCAATAAAAATTCAGAGATTGAAATAATCAATGACAAGATCATTATTAAACCAATGAAAGATTATTTTGGAAAATTGAAAATTTCTTTAACAGTTTCAGATAATAAAGATTCAACAAATTTTGACTTTGATATCAATGTTTCTCCAGTAAAGGATTACCCAAAAGCAATCGCCGGGGATGATTTAAAAATTAGTGATGGGTGCAACACCTATTTTACATTAGATGGGACCAAATCCTGGGATGCAGATAACGATGAATTAAAATTTAAATGGGAGTTGCTGCATCAAAGTAAGCCAATAGAATTTGACACGCCTATTATAAAATATACTTTTTCTGACTCTACTATAGATAGAGATTTTATATTTGGGCTAACTGTGACTGATATAACAGGCTTGAGTGATTATGATACTTTATTAGTTAGTATCATTAATGAAACCCCACCTATTGCTGATGCAGGTTTTGATTTTATTGCCCCCATTGATAAAAAAGTTTTTCTTGATGGTTCAGGTTCTAACGATACAGATAGTGATATTATGTATAATTGGATTATTATTGATGATGATATTTCTTTAAGTAAAATCGAATCAAAAAAACAAACTCCATATTTTTTCTATCCCAGAAATTTAATGCAAGATAAAACCTATGCCTTTGTTTTATATGTTAAAGACAACAACTCTTATTGTGAAAAAAGTGACACGGTTTTAGTCACCTGTTTAAAAAATGTAGGTATAGCTGATGATGTCAAGTTTGAATTAATTAGAGCGAGTAAAAAGGATAAAAAAGTCTTTATAGATTTAGATATAACCAACCAGCAAAGCTGGCCCCTAGATTTTGCAGCATTGACTCTTATAAGAGTAAAAAATGAAATAGACTATTTAGGACAAATAAACCCATATAAAGGAAAAAACACAGTGAAATATGGGATTGAGAATGGAGAAACAGTTGGTGTTGAATTAGTATATGATT
>Ga0257113_1000611_pt1 | contig 12046 bp, 14 predicted proteins | sample LP_taG_4_FD_191568 | JGI IMG/M metagenome (GOLD analysis project Ga0257113, IMG submission 191568) | Marine microbial communities from Northeast Subartic Pacific Ocean, Canada - LP_J_2015_P26_2000m | ecosystem: Environmental > Aquatic > Marine > Oceanic | place: Canada: Northeast Subartic... | reverse complement strand
AATGGCACCATTGTCTATCTTAACAAAGTTAACAAATATGAAATTACCTCTTTTAATAATTACAACTCCATTGGTGGCGATTCAGATATCACGATAGATGGCCGCCATAAGATTTACATTAACAAATCACAATCAACAAACAATCACTATGATATACAGGTAGGGCCAAATGCAAATATCAATATACAAGTAGATAAAGGCAATATTAACTTGGTCACCGTTGATGGCGATATCAATGTAAACAGTGGTGGTGATTACAACCTAAAAGTAAAAGGCAATTACACCAGTGATATATGGGGAAGTAAAAGAGAAACAATAGCCGGCTCTAAAACATCTAACACCACTATGTCCGTTATACACCGTGGTTATACAATAGATTTGAATTAGTTGCTGCTACGTCCAGACTTGCTGCTACGTGATAGGGCTTGCTGCTACGTAACGGCCTGCTGCTACGTCATATATATCAAACTCGGCTCCACCTGGAAAACTTTTAAAAATTCTCTATATAGGCCGGCATTGTTGTTTATTATATTATTTTTTAAACTATAAATGCAATAACAGACACAAGCATAATAGAGATACATTTTTCCCTTAAAAAACCCCGACTAAATTTTTTTGAGTACCAGCATTTAGTCCAACTTTACACATACAATAAATAACTATATGATTACAAAACAATCATACGAAGACTTAAAGCCTTATTGGGATTTCCAACGTAAGAAGGAATACAATAAGGAAAAGTTGGAACACCTAGCCGATAAAATGCAAGGCCAAGTTTACGACCAATTTGGCCCTATTTCTGGTAAAGAATTACTGGACACCTTGTGGTGCAAGTTGCCACAAGAAGCTTACGAAGATCCACACCCAGGTTGGGTTCCGAGAGATAAGTCTTATAGATTAGAATGGGAGAAAGAACCAGGCCCGACACAGATACCTTACATTAAAAAAGGTAAACCTGTTGTAGTCAAAGCAAAGTGGTTGCACGATAATTTGAGACCTATTAGAAAGCCACCTTGGGAAGATATGGATAATTCACCTTTTGATGACTAGTGTTTACATACTGGTGATTATCTTTATTGTTATGGCAATTGTATTCGGTAATCTCTAAATCTTGGATGTTATATATACACGTGTAGTGCTTCACCAAATGCTCCAGAGTCCACAAGTCATATATATACAGTATATGGATATAATAATATTAGGTTTCGCAATTTTCATTTATATAATAGGTACAGTATGGATCTATTAGGAATAGTCTTACTGGTTGCATTTATTATATGGGTGATATATGATTACAGAAAAGGAAGAAAAAAATGAGTGAATGGATACTAGGGTTAATCGCTTTTGGATTATTTGTGTACTTTGTACCTTATAAGAATTTACAAAAGATACAATACTTACAAAACGAAGGTTTAATAAAACTAGATAAAATCATAGATTTATTAAAAGATAAAAACGGTGACCATAATAAAATTATTGATTTATTAAAGGATAAAAAATGATAGAAGATATACAAGCAGTTATTAAAAAAGTCTGGAATACTTTACGTAATGGAAATGTACCTGTATGGGTACTTGTCCTAGTTTTAGTTATTTGGTATTTCTCATAATCAAGTTTTAAAAATAAAAATATAGTGGCCACGCCTTTGATATTTAAATGTCAAGGGTTTCCAACGGTGGTGTTGTCTTAACGTTTTAATGTAAGCAATACAATACTCGGGTTCCCAATCTACTATTCTAACTCTATATGGTGACCTACTGTATAAGGCCTTTTGGCAATAGACAATGAAGTCAACGTCAGCGAAGGAATGAGTATTACTAGTTTCTATGATGATTTTGTTTTTAGAAGGTACATCCATTCTAAACTAATATTTATAAGAGTTAATGAGGTTGTCAAGTCTGGAATTTTTCGAATCTAAAAGGCTCGGAGCGCTTCTAGGTTGACGCACTGCGAAATCTTATATAAATATTAGTATTATAAAGAAGGAGTGAGTCCTATGAAAAATAAGTATGGAAAAGATATTGAAACGTTTGCACAAAAGGTAGCACAAGAAGAAGACGCAGGTAAAAGAGCAATTGAAGATAAGTATGGCGTTCCTACGAAAGAAGACTTTGATTTTAAAATTAAAAATGAGGGTACTGGTAAACCTACCGAAATAGTTAAAAAAGAACCATCTCTTTCGGAAGTTTTAAAACAAGGTTTTGACGAAGAACAAGCACAAAGAAAAAAAGAAGAAGAAGAAGACGAAGAAGAAGACACTAGTAAATTTTTAGATGATGTCGCAAACAATACACCCAATACGACAATGTTTGACCATTTTGATGATGAATTACTAGAAGAAAAAAATGATGTTATTGATATAAACAACTACGAAAGATATTGGGATAATTCTACTCCCAATGGTCATCAAATCAGAATACTTAAAAAAGATAATTCAACTTTAACAATTAATTTAAACTGGCCGAAAGGTTTTAATCCTAGATTAAGAGAGGTTAAAAAAAGATGAATTTAAATACGTTTAAAAGAGAACATAAACAATTGAAGACTCAAGTTAATGAAGCAGAAACAATAAGACAACTAGATAGGACTTCTAGTGCGTGGAAATCGTTAAAAGATTTGAAGAAGATGAAGTTAATGTTAAAAGATAAACTTGTAGGAGAAAAAAGATAATGATGTTTTGGGTATGGCACATATTAGCCATTTGTACAGTAATAGCCATATCTTTTGGAATTGGTTATACTGTAGGTACTAAAAATAGAAATGTAGATATTTAATCTTGTTCAGAATACAATGTTTGTGAGTATAGTGCTAAAATAAACATAGCAATACCTAACAATGACAAAGTACCACACAAAAACCAATTATCGTTCATAGGTATTCCGTGATATCCACCGTCAATTGCGCCAACAGCTCCAATTAACATAAAAGTACCTAATATAGAACAAGTAATTGTTAAATATTCGTATAGTTTTTTCATAATGTTTTCCTTTTCAACTTATACGTTAACTATACACTAAAAATTTTAGAAAGTCAAGGGAAAAATTCAAAAAATGTTAAAAAAATTCAATAGAATCAACAGGTTAGTAATATTTTTGTTCATATTTTGTTCTATGTTCTTGATTTCTTGCGTAAAATTGCAAGAATGCCATTGGGTTACTGATTTAGAACGAATCGCAAAACAAGTTGCCCTAGTTTCTTGTAATTTTTAATAAATATAACAAACAATCGGGAAAAAAATAATGAAATTTGAATATACAGTTACAAAAGATGACGGAACCGCTGAAATTATGCAAGCGATGAGTTATAAGAAATTTAAAAAAAGTTTATTAATGAAATATCCCAAATTTAATGGGTATTGTACCTATAATAACAAAAAAGGTAATTTACAAAATAGGAGTTTTAAAGATGGCAAGTGTAATTGATGGTTTAGTAGAGCAATTAGGTAAATTAACAGTTATTGAAGCTGGAGAATTATCTAAAAAATTGGAAAAGGCTTGGAATTTAAATTTAGCGGCATTAACTTCAGCACCTGCACCTATTGTTGAAGAAATAGAAGTAAAATTAAGTAAAGTTATTTTAATAGGGTTTGAAGTTGGTAAAAAAATACCAGTTATTCAAAAAATTAGACAATTTAAAGAAATGGGGTTGTTGGAAGCAAAGAATTTTGTAGAAGATACTCCTTCTGTAATTAAAGAAGACCTAGAACAAGAAGAAGCAGATAAAATAACTAAAGAGTTGGAATTAGTAGGTGGGAAAGTAGAGATAAAGTAAAAATGCCAAAACTTTGTAGAGATAACGATTTAGGATTAACAGGACATCCTTGTACAACACAAATAGGAGTTAAAGCAACACAATTTACAGTTAGAGCAAATGGTATACCAGTTGCTAGACTTAATGATCCTGCATTACCACATACTTGGCTTGTAGGTATCCATTGTGTCAACCATTCTGGTGCTAAAGTTAATGTTGGTTCATCAACAGTTTTTGCTGAAGGTATAAGTGTTGCAAGAGTTACTGATTCTTTTGATTTTGGAGAAATGATTGAAGGTTCTGATAACGTCCGTGCAGGATAACGTATAAATATTACTGTTATGGCAGATAGAGTTCAAGCATATTCAAACGATTATATAAAGCACGTTAAAAGCACTAGTACTAGGCAGTCTAGGAAATTTAAAGATATAGATTTAGATTTTGGCAGACATCCAGTTACCAATGATGTTAATACTATTGAAGACGCAATAGCAATAAAGAGGTCTGTAAGAAACTTGATACAAACAAATTTTTATGAAAGACCTTTCCATCCTGAATTAGGTTGTGGTGTAAGAGGATTGCTTTTTGAAAATTACAATCCAGTTACTAGTGTGTTTTTAAAAAGAAAAATAGAAGAATGTTTACTTAATAATGAACCTAGAATCCAGTTAACTGGTATTATGATAAATGGAGATGATTTTGAATATCTTAGCGAGGATCGTATAATTTCTGGTGATATAGACAGTAATAGATTACGTATAGAAATATATTTTAATATTATAGGTGTACCACATCCACAAACAGTTTCAATGACTTTACAAAGGTTAAGATAAGATGGCACAACATAAACTAGAAGTATCAGAATTAGATTTTGATAAAATCAAAGCAAATCTAAAAACATTTTTACAAAGTCAAACACAATTTCAAGACTATGATTTTGAAGGGTCTGGTTTATCAATTCTATTGGATGTACTATCCTACAACACACATTATTTGTCATATATTGCTAATATGTCAACTAATGAAATGTATTTGGATAGTGCTGATATTAGAAAAAATATTGTTTCATTAGCAAAGATGTTAGGATATACTCCTACATCTCCTAGAGCACCTAGAGCGGCTATTGGTATTAAATTAAATGACGCAACTGGTTCATCTGTTACAATGCAGAAAGGAATAATTTTTACAACTACAGTTGATACTGTTGATTATCAATATGTGACTAATGAAGATATAACAATTACACCAGTTGATGGTATTTACGAATTTAAAAATGTTACACTTTATGAAGGAACGTTGGTTACATTTAAATATACGTATGATGTAAATGATACTGACCAGAAATTTGTTATACCTAGTAATATGGTAGATACTTCAACTTTAAAAGTTACTGTTCAGAATAGTAATACAGATACTACACAAGCAGTTTATAGTTTAGCAGGTGGTTATAATGATGTTGCAAGTGATACAAAAGCATATTTTATACAAGAAGGTTCTAGTAATAAGTATGAAATTTATTTTGGTGATGGTGTAACAGGTAAAAAATTAAGTGATGGTAATATTATTATATTAGAATATGTTATCACTAATACAGTAAATTCAAATGGTGCTTCAAAATTTGCATTATCAGGAAATGTTGGTGGATTTACAAATGTAACTATAATAACTGAATCAAATTCTTCAGGTGGTGCAATTGGAGAAACAAATGAATCAATAAAATTTAATGCACCTTTACAATATGGTGCTCAAGATAGAGCAGTTACAGCAACTGATTATGAAACTTTAGTTAAATCAATTTATCCAAATGCATTATCAGTAAGTGCTTGGGGTGGAGAAGATGATGAAACTCCACAATATGGTGTTGTAAATATTTCAATTAAAGCAAAATCAGGTTCAACATTAACAGATACAACAAAGGCAGATATTGTAACTCAATTAAAACCTTATAATGTTGCTTCAGTAAGACCAGTTATAAAAGATCCAGAAATAACATCCATATTAGTTAATTCAAATGTTAAGTATGACGCAAAGGCAACAGCAAAAACTGCTGATACTATAAAGGCAAATGTTATTGATAAGTTAATAACATATAATGCTTCTACTTTACAAAAGTTTGACGCAATATTCAGATATTCAAAAGTTACAGGTTTAATTGATGAAACAGATGAAAGTATTTTATCAAATATAACAACTGTTAAAATAAGAAAAAATTTAACACCAATAATTTTAACATCATCAAAGTATAGTATCTATTTTAGAAATGCATTATATAATCCACACGAAGGACATTTAGCAGGTACAGGTGGGATATTAAGTTCAACAGGATTTAAAATAGATGGAAATGATAATGAATGCTTTTTTGATGATGATGGCGCAGGTAATGTAAGATTATATTATATGTTTAGTGGTGTAAAAAGTTATTTAAATTCAACGCAAGGTACAATTGATTATGGTACAGGTGCAATTACAATTAATTCTTTAAATATTGCTAGTATAACAAATATAGGAGGAGCAGCTTCAACTATAGTTCAATTAACAGTAACACCAAATTCTAATGATGTTGTTCCTGTTAGAGACCAAATTGTAGAAATTGATGTTGCGAATTCAAGTATAACAATTACCGCTGATAGTTTTGTAGGAGGAAGTGCTGAGGCAGGTGTAGGATACACAACTACTTCCAGTTACTAATGACAAATGGCAAAGTTTAATGATAAAATTTCAACAATACTTTCTAGTCAACTACCTGAATTCGTAGTTAGTCAACATCCAAAGTTTGCCGAATTTCTTAAAGTCTATTACCAATTATTAGAGTCTGCTGAGTTATCAGTAACTTCTGTTAAATCTACAGAAGGTATTTTATTAGAAACAGAAACGGCACAAGCAAATAATTTAGTTTTGGATGCTAGTGCTATAGGTACTGCAAGAACACCACTTGATGTAGGTGATAAACTTATTTTTGAAATTTACTCTGGTACTGAATATGGAAAATTTACTCGTGGAGAAATTATAACAGGTCAAACATCTAACGCAATAGCAACAATTTTAACTGAAGATTTAGCTAGTGGTCGTTTATACATATCTGCTCAAAATAAATTTATAAAAGGTGAAATAGTTGTAGGTGGAACTTCAAATGCATATGCAACTATAAACAGTTATAAACCAAATCCTGTAAATAATATTGCCGACCTAGTTAACTTTAGAGACCCTGATAATGTAATTAATGATTTTTTATCAAATTTTAGAGATGAATTTCTTGCAACATTACCAGATACATTAGCAAATGATGTTAATAAAAGAAGTCTTATTAAAAATGTTAATTCACTTTATCGTTCTAAAGGTACAAATAAAGGACACGAAATATTTTTTAGAATATTATTTAATGAAGAGGCACAAACATTTTATCCTAGAGAATCTATATTAAGAGTATCAGATGGTAAATTTGATACATTAAAAGTTTTAAGAGTAATTCCAGATATAGGCGATACAACACAATTAATTGGAAGAACAATTATAGGTTCTACTAGTGGTGCTTATGCAATTGTTGAAAATGTTGCAACGTATCAAATTGGCATAGATACAGTTTCCGAATTTATATTAAATAATGATTCACTTCAAGGCATATTTCTAATTGGAGAACAAGTACAAGGTACTGCTTCTGATACAGATGATTGGTATATTAAAGCAACTATAACAGGAATTCCAGGAACAAAAGCAATTCAAAATGATGGTACATTAAATACTACAGCTGATACTGTTTCACTTGTTGCAGGTGGGACTGGTGCTGTATTTTCTATTGATGAAACTGGTACAGGTGGAATTACAGATATTGTAATTGATAATCCAGGAGTAAATTATCAAGTTGGAGATGTTTTAAATTTTAGTAATATTGATACAGGTGGATTATATGCAAGTGGTTTTGTAAAAATTGTTAATGGTGGTATTATTAATGAAGATGATACAGGTAATAAAATATCGTTAGAAGAAGGCACAATGTCAGCTGACCCATATTTTGGTAATGCCATTATGCAAGAAAGTGGTTCAGGTCAAGGAACAATTGAAGATGTATTTTTAGTACAAAATGGTTCAGGTTATTCTATATTACCAAATGTTACTGTAACTTCAAATACAGGCACAACAGCAACTGTAAGAGCGTGGGGTAATGAAATTGGTAGAATTGTCAAATTAAAAACAATTGAGTTAGGAAAGAAATATGAATTAGCGCCTACACCTCCACAATTAGGATTTTATAATAGTTGTATTATAACAGATGTTTCAGGATCATTTTCAGTAAATACTACTATTACTAGTACTAGTTCTGGAAGTGGAATAATTGATACGTTTGATGTTAATAAAGGATTAGTAAGAATTAAAACTGTTAATGGTACTTTTGCTGTTGGTGATACGGTAACATCACAATCAGGTGGTACAGCAACTATTAAAAAAGTTGATGCTAGTATTGCTACAATTAATGTTGTTTCAGTTTCAGATACAGACGGTAAATTTATTAATGAAGATGGTAAGATTTCTGAAACAACAATGAGAATACAAGATAGTAAATATTATCAAGATTTTTCTTATGTATTAAAAGTTGCTCGTTCAATTTCAGTATGGCGGGATGCATTTAAAAAGACAATGCACACAGCAGGATTTTATTTTACTGGTCAAGTAAATATAGAATCTCAATTAAGTGCTAGAGTAGGATTGGGAGTTGTTGGTGCTGTATCTGGTGCAGTTGAAATACCGATATTCAGAATTCTTAATACTCTATTCTCTACAATATTTGCACGAAGATTAGGAACAGTAGATGATGGAACAACTTTAAGAGCAAATGCTTTTGAAGGTGGAACAATATATTTACCAGAAGATGAAATTGAACACTTTGCTGCTGGTCAAAGAGATGTTACATTAACAAGACCAGGTCTTTCAATAGATTATACAAGTAGAAAGAGGTCAGTTATTGATGGTGTTCTTGTTAAACGAGGATGGGCATACGCAGGTCCTAGGTGGGGCAATCTTGATAAATGGGCAAATACTATGTTTGGTACAACAAATCCAGGAGCTGGAATAGTGTTTAAAACGTTAGAAGATTTAAAAGTTTTTGCGACAAATTCTAGTTTAGATGGAAGACAAGGAATTTTCTTAATGACTTCCGATATAGAAGGAAAACAAGTTAAGATGGATTTTGCTTTACCATCAATAATTACATTTAATGCAAATGAATTTAGTAATACTGTAACCGACTTTAGTAAAACACTACCAACTTTTGATGATACAACACCGTAAAATCTTTATAAATAGTAAAGTAATTTAAAGGAACAAATGGCAAAACAATCAATTAATATAGGATCAACTCCAAATGACGGAACAGGTTCTAATTTACGTTCTGGCGGTACAATTGTCAATGCAAATTTTGATGAAATTTATGGAGCTATAGGTGATGGTAGTATTATTGACAATGATAGATTACGTAATGTAATAGGTGGTACTGGTATTGGCACAAATTTAGTTGGTAATGATTTAACTATTTCTGTTGATGGTACAGTTGTTACAGCCACGTCTGTTACTACTTTAGAAAACAAAACAATTGATTTAGCAAATAATACAATAACAGGTACTACAGCACAATTTAGTACTGCTTTATCAGATGGTGCTATTACTACATTAGCAGGTACAGAAACACTTACAAATAAAGATTTAACAGACGGTACAAATTCATTTAATATAACTGGAATTACAAATTCACAATTAGTAAGTGACAGTGTAACATTGGGGTTAACAGATGTTGCGTTAGGTTCTACTGCTACGACAGTAAATGGATTATCAATTTCAGGGTTTGCTGGATTTATAGTTAATGCTTCAGCTTCATCTATAAGATTTAATCACGCAAATTTAGCTAGTTTTCCTGCATATACAACATATTCAGGTACTCCTGCTTTAGATGAAGCAACACTTAAACCATATATAGCAACAGCTGCAGGTTGGGTTGAATTAATAACAGAAAATTCTAATATTCAAGGATTATCAAATGTAAATACTACAGGAATTAATAATGGAGAAGTAATAGCGTGGAATTCTTCAACTACAAGATTTGAACCAAATATAGCTGCAATTGCAGGAACTAATTTAAATCACGATTTTGCTAACATAAATGATTTAGGATATATAGGATATCGTTCACCAGATAATACAGTTACAAAAACAATACTAGTTACAGTTGCTGTTAAAGCAGATACCCATTATTATTTTGGAACTGGTAGTACTGATGGTTTTACTGTTGATGGTATAGCTTCTACAGCATTATCATTAGCGCCTGGTAAATGGAAATTTGACCAAGCTGATAGTACAAACAATGGTCATCAATTACATTTTTATCGTGAACCAGATAAAGTTACTCAATATACAGATGGAGTTACAGTTACAGGTACACCAGGAAGTGCTGGTGCAAATATAGTAATAGAGGTAACTAAAGACACACCTGAAAGATTATATTATCAATGCCACGTACACGATTATATGGGACACGTGATTAATGTTGTTGGTGGAAGAAGTACTGTATCTACAGATAAATCAAATACAGGTGACGGTTCTACATTAACATTTACAATAAATGCTGGACGTACTGTTGATGATATTTTAGTTTTTGTTAATGGAAGTTGTTTAGTGCCTACAGACGATTATCAAATTTCAGGAACAACTTTAACTTTCACAGTAGCGCCTGCCGCTAGTGCAGAAATAGTAATAAGGTATATAAGCTAGTACAAACTAGTATAAATATAAGAAAAGGAATAATAAATGCCAGCAATTATAACAAGTAAATTTAGAGTTCACAATAGTGAACAATTCCAAGAAGCTTTTGGAGAAGCCTCTGGCAATACTTTTTATTTAGGAATTGGTAGACCACAAGAATTTACTACCTCTACAAGAGGTGATGATAGAACAAATAATGAAGGAACAGATTTATTACCTGTAACACCTCCAGATAATGTTAATACACAAAATTTTACTTATGATGATATGTTGGCGTGTAAAAAAGTTACAAGTACAAATGTTGGCTTTGTAGTTCCTAGAAGAAATTGGGCAACTGGCACAGTTTATGATTATTACAGACACGATATTGGCGAATATTCAACAGGCACAACAACACCTTCAACTACTAATAGTGGTGCTACATCTTTATATGACGCAACATTTTATGTATTATCATCAACAAGAAATGTTTATAAATGTTTAGATAATAATGACAATGCTGCTTCTACAGTAGAACCTAGTGGAACATCAACAACTATTCAATTAACTGCTGACGGTTATAAGTGGAAATATATGTACACTTTAACTGCTTCAATGCAAGCAGAATTTTTATCTGTAGATTTTATGGCAGCTGCAACGGATTCAACAGTAAGTTCAGCGGCAGTTGATGGTGCAATTAATGTAATTAAAATTAAAACTCCAGGTTCAGCTGGAACAGATGGCACACACGCAAGTATTCCAATAAGAGGTGATGGAACAGGTGGGGTTTGTTCAGTAACAATTGCTTCAGGTGCTGTAACAGCAGTAACCGTAACAACTCCAGGTACTGGATATACTTTTGCTTATGTTAGAATTGCAGATATAAATGCTGCTGGTGGTGGATCATTAATTACTTCAGAAATAGATGTGATTATAGAACCAATCGGTGGACACGGATTTAATGCAGTTGAAGAGTTAGGTGGATTTTTTGTTATGTTAAATTCAAGTTTAGAAGGAACAGAATCATCAAATTCTGGTGACGTTACAGTTGCAAATGATTTTAGAAAAATATCATTAATAAGAGATCCTAAATCAGGTGGAGTTGCTGCTACTGCTACTACTTTAAGAGCAACAACAGCTACTGTTGGTTCAGTATCAGCAGGAACATTTACAGTTGATGAAGAAATAAATCAAGCGTCAACTGGTGCGGTTGGAACAGTAATTGAATGGGACTCTACTAATAAAATTTTATATTTTATACAAACAAGACACAATGATGAGGGGATAGATAGTAACGGTAATCAAACAGCTTTTAGTGGAACAAATATTATAACTGGACAATCTTCAAGTGCAACAGTTACACCTGATACAACAACAGGTACAGTTAACAATCAAACATTTTCAAATGGATATTCAAGTTCAGAAATTGACCACGGCTCTGGAGATATAGTTTACGTTGAAAACAGAGCACCAATTACAAGAGCAGCTGACCAAACCGAGAATATCAAACTGATTATAGAATTTTAGGAGAGATAAATGCCAAGTCCAACAGATTTTAATTTATCGCCCT
>Ga0257113_1000608_pt1 | contig 12070 bp, 10 predicted proteins | sample LP_taG_4_FD_191568 | JGI IMG/M metagenome (GOLD analysis project Ga0257113, IMG submission 191568) | Marine microbial communities from Northeast Subartic Pacific Ocean, Canada - LP_J_2015_P26_2000m | ecosystem: Environmental > Aquatic > Marine > Oceanic | place: Canada: Northeast Subartic... | reverse complement strand
TCATGTTCATTGCCCAGATCGATTGGGATAATAGCCATATTTATAATTACCTAAGGTGGGGTATTACCTATGATCATTTCAGCTTAAATTTCATTTTCTCAATTAGTCCGAGGCGAGGCGATTACAATATAGCGAAAGAAGACCTGCCAAAGACAGTAGCGGGTTTTGGAACTGGTGTGCAGTTCATGCTCATTTACAATCATTAAAAAAGAAAAGAAGACATGGCAAATTCTGTAGTAACAATTAACAATCTGATCAAGCGCTTTCCAGTGGGTGGGGATTTTTTCACTGCACTGAAGAATGTAAACCTGACCCTGGGAAAAGGGGAGTTTACCGGCTTGGTGGGGCCTTCAGGCTCTGGGAAGACAACGCTGCTTAATGTGATTGGCGGCTTGGATTCACCAAGTTCAGGCTCGGTCACCGTATTGAGTAAATCACTGGCAGACACTTCCCATAACGAGCGCGCTGAATTGCGCCGGAAAAATATGGGATTCATTTTCCAGAGTTACAACCTGCTTCCGGTTTACACGGTGTTTGAAAACGTGGAATTGCCCCTAATTCTGAACAAAGTCGATCCGCAGGAACGGGATAAGAAGGTCACCCAAGCCATAGAATGGGTCGGACTCAGTGATAAGATCAAATCCCGGCCGGCAATGCTCAGTGGCGGGGAATGCCAGCGTACAGCCATTGCCAGGGCTATTGTCCACCAACCAACACTAGTGTTAGCGGATGAACCCACCGCCAACCTGGATGCAGAAAACTCCCATCACATTATGAACATCATGGTCAAGCTGAATAAAGAACTGTCCACTTCCTTTATTTTTGCTACTCACGATGAAAAGATTATGGATTACCTGCGCCGGATCATCCATCTGGATGATGGACAAATCGTTAATGATGAGCAGATCGATCGATCTAAATCTGGTGGTTAGATATGTTGTTTAAGATTGCCATTAAAAATCTCCTTGGTGCCAAGCTGCGCACTTGGTTAAACGTCTTTGTAACAGCACTTTCTTTTTTCATGATCATCTTATTTTCCGCTATGTATGACGGCATGAGGGAGCATGCCAAACAGGTTACTATCGATACGGAGATCGGTGGCGGTGCCTATTGGCACCCTGAGTATGATCCCATGGATCCCATGACTTTTGAAGATGCTCATTCTATAATTCCCAGAGATTTAAAATTGTTAGTGGATCAAAATAAGGCAGTTCCAGTTCTGGTAAGCCAAGCTTCCATCTATCCCAATGGGCGTATCATGCCGGTAATTATGAAAGGCATTACTCCAGAACAAAATATTGTTAACATGCCCACACAAATGCTTTCCGGGAGTGAAGGAGTCACTTTTCCGGTGCTGATTGGACGAAGTATGGCAAAAGATGCCAAGCTGGAAGTGGGCGATGCTTTTACCATACGCTGGCTGGATGCTGACCGAACTTATGACGCCGATGAAGGTACTGTGGTGCATATTATGGATACAGAAAATTTCAAGTTGGATATGGGTCATATATGGATACCGCTTAAAAAGGCCCAGACCATGCTGGCCATGGAAGAAGAAGCGACATATGTGACCTATGCTGAAGGACTATCAATTGTAGAAAATAAGGACGATTGGATTCCCCGCGATGTAAAGTACCTGATACGGGATATGGAAGCATTGATAAAAGCAGACGAGCCCAATGCGGCGATAATGTATATTATACTTCTTTGTTTTGCAGCCATGGGTATTTTTAATGCTCAGGTATTATCTATTTTCCGTCGGGGCCGAGAAATTGGTACTCTCATGGCTCTGGGCATGACCCGGACTAGGGTGGTAGGACTTTTTACCTTGGAAGGTGGCCTTAATGCTTTCCTTGCTGCTATCATGACCGTAATACTATTTGGCCCGTTACTTTGGTATTTTGGAAATAATGGAATCTGGCTCGGGGTAGATTATTCTGATGGAGCAATGGGCATAATAGTTGATAAATACTTAATCCCGGTTTATTCAGTTGGTCTGGTTGTTACAACAACAATAGTTGTATCCATCATTGTACTTATTGTGAGTTACATGCCGTCCCGCCGCATTGCCCGGATGAAGCCTACCGATGCCTTACGGGGTAAGGTGACCGTATGATCAAATTTTTAACTAAAGGCATACTCAGAGACCGATCCAGGAGTCTTTTTCCAGTTCTTGTAGTAACACTGGCTGTGGCTATGATTATTTTCTTTCAGGGTTTTTTTACCGGTATTATGAATAGTATGTTTCTTGATTCTGCCGTGGTATCCACGGGCCACGTGAAGGTCATGACCAGAGGTTATAAAGAAGAAAGCCAGCTTCTACCCAATGACTTAGCCCTTTTGGGAACAGATCAGCTGGTTCATGAATTGGGGCAAGAATATCCAGATCTTTTCTGGACGCCGCGCATCACATTTGGCGGGCTTTTGGATGTCCCTGATGAAAATGGTGAGACCCAGGCACAGGGCCCTGTGCTTGCCCTGGGGATCGATTTTCTTTCACCTGGATCCCGGCAAATTGAAATCTGGAAACTTGAACGCTGCCTCATAGATGGAAGACTGCCGGAAAATGAAAATGAAGCGTTACTCAGTACCCGGTTGGCTGGGAGGTTGGGGCTCTCTTTTGGTGAGATAGTAACCTTAATCGGGTCCACTATGTATAATGCTTTTACCACTTATAACTTTACCGTTGTCGGTACTTTTAAACTGAATTTGGGCCCAGTGGACAGGCAGATGATGCTAGTGGATATAACAGGTGCCAGGTTGGCGCTGGATATGGAAAATGCCGCTTCGGAGATATTGGGCTACACAAATTCACTTTATTACGATGATACAGCTGCTGTCGCACTTAGGGGGCAGTATAACAAAATTAACAGTGATAGCACCGATATTTTTAGCCCGATCATGATGGCTCTGCGGGATGTAAATCAGATGGGCACAATGGTGGATTATATGAGTGCAGCCAGTGGTTTAATAGTGGGCGTTTTCTTGGTCATTTCTATGATAGTGCTTTGGAACATGGGCTTGATGAATGGTCTGCGGCGCTACGGTGAGATCGGGATGCGTCTAGCGATGGGGGAATCAAAAGGCCAGGTCTATCGCTCTATGATCATGGAGTCAGTCTTCATTGGGTTCATTGGTACCATTATTGGCACAGGCCTGGGGATTGGCCTTACCTATTATATGCAGGAAGTGGGCTTGGATTATTCGGCTGCTATGGAAAGCCTGGGTTCAACCGAAATTATTATGTCCAATGTTTTCTATGCCCAGGTAACCCCGGAACTTTACTATATCGGCTTTATGCCTGGTGTCTTGGCCACTGTATTGGGGACCATGCTTGCTGGACGTGCCATATACAAACGGGAAATGGCCCAATTGTTTAAGGAACTGGAAACATGATTAAAATAATTATTTCTTTTTTATCATTTACTTTTTTGTTGGGACAATCAGATGAAGTGACTGTTCAGAATATTATTCAGGCTATGGATGATAATCTGAATGCAAAAAGCCGGGTCATGACCAGCAAAATGATTGTCCACGGCCGGCGCTCCAGCCGCACCATTGAATCGCGGAACTGGGTTGTGGGAATTGATCAAGCCTTCACCGAATATTTGTCTCCGCCACGGGAAGCCGGAACGAAGATGCTGAAATTATATGATAAACTCTGGACCTACTCACCTCAAACGGATCGGGTGATCCAGATTTCCGGGCACATGTTGCGTCAATCTGTTATGGGTTCCGACATGTCCTATAATGATATGATGGAAGACCGTCCTTTGGAAGAACTTTATGAAGCTACCCTGGAAGGATCGGTATTAATTGATGGACGTGATCATTGGATCATGCATCTGGAAGCAAAAGCGAAAGGGTTATCCTATCCCAAACGCCGAGCCTGGATCGATAAGGAATACCTGTTGCCTATGAAAGAAGAGCTCTATGCGAAAAGCGGTAAGCTACTAAAAACATCTACCATGGATGGGATCAAAAAGGTCCAAGGCAGATGGTTCCCATCACGATTTATATTCAAGGATGAATTGAAGCGCAATAGTAAGGGGACAGAGTGGCATATTGACGATATTGAGTTTGATGTGGATATACCTGAAAGCCGTTTCTCAAAAGCGAAACTACGCAAATAGAATTTATTGGCAAAACGATTGCAAATTTTTACGTTTATCAATTTCTTGGATATAAACCCCATTTAGTAATTAGATGAATAGCTGAGCATTCCCGGCAATAATAGGATCGTTATTTGTATTATTATTCATATTCAGCGATTCGTGGTAGTATTCCAATTAAACGATGAGTGATATTACTGAACTACGTATTGAGGGCATGCACTGTGCTGCCTGTGTTGCCTCGGTTGAGAAAGCACTGAGAAAGGTAAATGGGGTAGAAGATGTAATGGTTAATCTAACCATGGGCAGCGCGCGCATTGTGGGGAATGCATCTGCAAATGACCTTGTGACTGCCGTTTTTAATACTGGCTATGGTGCCGAGTCAGACACTGCAAAAGGACAGGTCTCACTACGTGATACGCACGCAGCAGGGGCAAAAAATAAAATGGTTACTGCCTGGATCATTACCGCGCCAGCCATGGTCTTAATGGCGGTGGAAATGATCTGGCAATTAGACAAAGTCGGTACAGACTTTTTCCATTTAGTCATGACCGTCTTGACCAGTGCTGTACTTTTTGGCCCAGGGCGAAGCATCTTTTCAAGTGCCTGGAAATCACTATTGTACTGGTCACCTAATATGGATGTGCTTATTGCGTTGGGTTCCACGGCTGCTTTATCAACAGGGATATTGTATTTCACGATGGGTATGCACTCCTTTGCCGGTATTGGCGGCATGATCATGGCTTTTCACTTAACGGGACGATATATTGAATCAAAAGCACGGGGTCGATCATCGGAAGCGATCAGGAAGCTCATGGATCGCACGGCAAAAAAAGCTACCATTTTGGATACAAATAATACGGAACAGACAGTGGATGTGCGTGATCTGCTACCCGATCAAGTAATGATCGTACGTGCCGGGGATGTAATTCCTACAGATGGTGTAATTATTGAAGGACAGGCTGCAATAGATGAAGCCTTGGTGAGCGGTGAGTTTATTCCAGCGGTAAAAAGTATTAATGATGAAGTGTTTGGTGGAACGATTTGCACCGATAGCACTGTAAAGATCAAAGTTACTAAAACAGGTGCGGACACATTTCTAGCTCAGGTCATTAAATTGGTTGCCCAAGCTCAGACAACGAAAGTACCAATTCAGATACTTGCTGATCGTATTGTCAGTTATTTTGTGCCCAGTATACTCGTACTAGCGTTCCTGACTTTTATGGTCTGGGTAATTTTCCCAGAAGCAATGACTGCTGTATTAAAAGTTTTTGTAGGATACCTGCCCTGGCTTGACCCATTGCGATCCCCTATGGAATTAGGTATTTTCGCTGCTATTGCAGTACTGGTTATTGCCTGTCCTTGCGCCTTGGGGTTAGCAACGCCTACAGCGCTAATGGTCGGTACTGGCCTAGGCGCAGAAAGGGGGATTCTTATTCGCGATGGTGCAGCCATTCAAAGACTTAGTACTGTAAGCACCATCTTGTTTGATAAAACAGGTACACTTACAGAAGGGAAACCTACTGTAACGAAAATCCATCAAACTGCAGATGTCACAGAGAAAGACCTGATCACTATGGCTGCCTCCCTGAGTAAAGAATCCACCCACCCACTTTCCCGCGCGATCGTAGAACTGGCAGAACAAGAGGGGCATTCCCTGCAGGCCGTAACAAACATCGAGGTTACACCGGGAGAAGGATTAAGCGGGGACTATGCACAAGACAACCTGAAAATTGGTAGCAGGCAATATACCGCTGCGGATTCAGGCGTAAAACTCAATACCACGTCGGTCTATATGAATCGGAACGATGAACTGATTGGCATTTTCGAGCTTGAGGATATTTTAAAACCAGATGCCCAAGATGTTGTAGCGAAGCTAAAACAAGCCGGTTACCATTGTGTGTTACTCACTGGCGACAATCATGCTGTAGCAGCACCTTTGGCCGAGAAACTGGGCATTAAAGATATGTATACTGAACTGACACCGGATAAAAAAATGGAAGTTATTATATCGTATCAGCAGGATGGCCATACAGTAGCCATGGTAGGTGATGGTATTAACGATGCACCTGCCTTAGCCAAGGCAGATGTTGGTTTTGCAATGGCCGGGGGAACCGATATAGCCATGGAGGTAGGAGATATTGTATTGTCCGGTAAAAATCTGCAGGCCCTTTATCGTGCAGTAAAGTTATCGCTGGCAACATTCAAAAAAATACGGCAAAATCTCTTCTGGGCATTTATCTATAACCTTGTGGCCATTCCATTGGCAATTTGTGGTTTATTGCACCCTGTAATTGCTGAAATAGCCATGGCGCTGTCTTCAATTACTGTCATTGGTAATGCTAATAGGTTGCGCCTCAGCCCATTATAATTCGATAATATCCAGTTAATCGATAATTACTTAACATATATTTCAAAACCTGTTAATATTGACTTTACCATCAAAAAGCAGACAGTAGAAACCCCCATTCAACCCGAAAACAGACATTATGTTCTCGTTGGATATATTTATATTGTTAAAAAATGTTTTGAAATAACACGTATAAAGAATCACTCTTCAACCCCTGTCCTAAATAATATTCACCTACTTTATTCTGTAATATCATTTCCCAGTGCAAGTGGGCACCTGTTTTCTTCTTAAGGGTACTATCCTTGGTTCCTGTGTTGCCCGATTGGCCTATGACCTCACCGCGGCGTACCGTTGATCCAACAGTAATGCTGGAATTTATATGCGACATATGCGCATATATGGTAACTGCACGATAACCGGGCACCAGATCAAAACCATGATCAATATATACTGCCCGTCCCAACAGCAGATGTTCAAAAACATCAGATGGTGTACGCCCTAGTATTTTTGCATCACCCAAAACATCTAGCCTGAAATCTGCTGACATTTCCTGATAACCGTGTTCCGCACGAATTATTACACCATCGGTTACTGCTCGGACAGGTGTCCCCCAGTTAACATAGAAATCAATGCCCCTGTGCGTACCGTGCCTGTAGGCTCGCGGTGCATTGGGTAAAAGTAACGATTGTTCGGGTACGGGCACATTTTCACATGGTAAAAGTAATTTCAAATTTTTTAGATCATTTGGAATGGGGGGTGTAGTTGAAATGGAAAATAATGGCAGAATGGGTACGGCCCCAGGATAGGTATATTTCTTAATTATAGGCAATACAATTTCCTCAATAAGATTACGGTCTAATGCCAATTGTAAAATACTAGAACTTGGCGCTGTTGTGAATTCTATAAATCGATAATCCAACGCACCATCTGGTAATGAAGCAATGATTACATTTTTGATTTCCGGTGCAATATCTTCATTGACTGTACCATCCAAATATTGGTCCAGTACATCAGTATTATCATTTGCCATCAACTTTTTAAAAATTGGGTCTACGGATTGTGAACCGTGTGGTATGGTAACCGTAGCATAGAATTTGTCTTCTGAAAATGTCAAAATTGATACATTTCCTGCCCTACTGATGGAACCTGTTTTCGGTGATCTGGATGGCGATGAGTCAGGCGGGGTATTGCAACCGGTAAATAAAGTAAGGATAACCAGTAAATATAAATAATGTAAGCAGATCATTCAGTTAAATGATTAACAAGTCGGTCTAGCGCATCGGTAAATATAGTTAGCGGATGTCCGCTCATTGAGTCCATGCAAACCGCGGATAAGATAGACGTAACTTCATCTTGCTCTGATTCGTATTGCTTCGCTAAGAATACCTCAATTGTTGGTATAGCAACGGTATCAAGACAGTCCCGCAATGCATATTCATAGCGGGCCCAAGCCATGGGGGCTAGAATGATACCATTTGCCCATTTACGATTACGGTGTATGGTAGTCATGGCCTTTTCGATCTTATGTGTTTGTAGAATTTTCAGGGTCAAATCTTCCGGGCGTTTATTGGCCTGCTGGCGCAGACTGCGATTTATTTTATCCAGTGTTATCTGATCCCCGCTTTTTGCTGATCGCAACCCTACTAGATTTAGATTGGGACCTTGCACAATAAGGATATTCATGATTGTGTCTCTACTCTATTGCAACGGTATTAAGTTGCCCATGATATACCCCAGGACAATACCGATCAACAGGGAAATAGTCAGCACCCGTGATTTGACCAATTCATTTGTATACCCTTTTTTGATTGCTACGATGCTAACCCCATGACCTAGAGCGTTGATTATCCAAAAGAACGGTATGGTTACAACTTTAATCAATATTGGACCAAGGATCGGGATCATGGCAATCAATGCACCCAATCCAGCAAATACTTGTGTAAATATTCCCAAGACCAGTGTGGTAAAAACTACAATTTTTTCATCTACACCATATTGCAGTGCAACAACCACAGCGACGCCAATCAATACCCAAAGAAGAATATGGAATTTGTAATGCTTAAAGAATGATATTTTTTTACTCATCTTGAATTATTGCTTCCAGCGTTAAGCCAGACACCTTGGCTGATGCTTTAATAATACGTTTATTATTGTTTTTTTCCACCCATAATTGTCTAATTGTATTTTCTGCAACGATATTTTTCATAAAATAATCGGATTTTTCAAGCAAACACTCATTATCCTCATTTGGAATAAGATCCAGTCGGAAATGATCGCAAAGAATGTCTTTATCCATTGCCTTTACAGTTACCGTATCTGACCATAAGAAACGCCCCCGATATGAACAACCTTCATGATCCATTGGGAACCACTTTGTGTCGATATATTCAAGTGAATCAACGGTAATACGCGCCAGCAGAGTAAATATTGTTTGGACAGAGTCAAGCACATGTACAGTCTTGCTGTCGTAAATCAGTGTACTATCATCATGGTTAAAGTCACATGATAGTTTCTGCTTGAAGCTGCCCTGTTTGATCTTTTTGGAAAAATGGCGTAATCCAAAATTGGTTGTATCATAATGGGTGATATAACTGTTATCATGGGGCCAGATATAATCCATAATACCAATAGATTCAGTTTTGAAGGCAATCTTACCGGGTGATTCAAAATTCATTTTTACCGCAACAATAGGAAATGACCAGAGCGTTATTTTGTATTCCTGACCATGCAGAGAAATACTATTAGCCAGAAGGAAAATTAGAATAGGCTTAGCATGCATCTTGTCGGTTATTCCTTCCATCGAAACTTACCTGCAAGACCCATAATGCCAACAAATGGTATATAAAGCGGCTGCAGCAGGCTCCAGATTAGGTAATCCTTTGTGCGAATTGGAATATTCAGCTTGGCTGAACCCGTAAAAAGCACTAAACCATCACTAATCATTTTAGTAATGAACAATAAAGGCATTATAAAAACGGTTTGTTTAATAAACCAGCCAATCAGCAACGCGCTGTTACAAATGAATGCTATTATTAAAAAGAACAGAAAGAATATATTTGTTTGCCATAATGAACGTGAATTAGATGACCAGCGCGTACGTTGACTAATGAACTCTTTTACAGTATTTATTGGCTGTGTAATAACAAAACTAGCAGGATCCGCATTAAACTTTATGCCGAAGTCTTTGGATATGGATTGAACCAGATACATATCGTCCCCAGACCGTTTTTGTGCTACAGGGTGAAAGCCATTTATATGTTCAAACGCTTTTCTACGGTAGGCAATATTTTGTCCGGAGCCGGACCAACCCTGTCCCCAACCAATAACTCCTGCATTTGCTGCCATAATGCCCAAAAAATCGAGGCGCTGATAGAAATGCAGGAAAGAAGGTTTCGTGGTATCGATTTTGGATCTACCCACCACTATACCGGTATCATCATCAAACGCCCCTACCATACTGCGTATCCATCCAGTAGGCACACTGCAGTCACCATCGGTTGATATGATTACTTCACCGTTTGTTTTTTCAATTCCTTGCGTTAATGCGTGTTTTTTAGGTGTCATCTGTGGATCGGTATTTTCAATTTTTATACCCTGTACGGTGGGGTGTAATTGTGAATAGTCTTGAATTATATTCCAGGTTCCATCCGTGGAGCGGTCACTTACGATAGTAATATCCAGTTTGCCCTTTGGGTAATCTTGCTGTACTAGATCATTGAGCAGCTCCTGTAGTGTATTACCTTCATTTCGTGCTGCTACAACAACGGATACCCCAGGAAGGTAATTAGGGGCGCTGTTATTTCTTAAGCGGTGTAAACCTGTAGTAAAGTAAAGTGTGAACAAGAGGTATACGCAGATACTTCCCCAAAAAAGGTAAACAAGGGCCATGTTAAACCGGCAGAAATATCTTTGCTATGACAAAATAGAGTGTTACACCAAGTATATCGATACTTGTTGTAACAAAAGGGCCGGTTGCAATAGCGGGGTCGATGTCCATACGGTGCAATAGTAATGGCACCAAAGATCCAAATGCAGTAGCTATAAGCATTGAACAAGCGATCCCTAAACCAACTACAAGCCCCAAGTATGGTGAAATATCCATAAAACGCACTATCGCGAACAATCCTAATAATAAACCATATAGAATACCTAGTATTAGACCGACACGGATTTCCTTGAAAATAATGTTGATATTGTTGCCCACATTTACCCTGCCAGTAGCTAAACCTCGAACGACCAATGTTGATGTTTGTGTTCCGATATTACCACCCATTCCAATTACCACCGGTATAAATGCAGCCAGCGCCAGTGTACTTTGCAAGGTATTATCAAAAATACCGATTATCGTTGCGGCGCAAATACCGCCGATCCAACTAGCAAAGAGCCAGGGCAAACGGCTGCGGGCATTGTCCCATGAAGATTTCATGAGAATTTCTCGATCCTTACCGGCACCAGCCATTTGTAAGAAATCTTCGGTTGCTTCTTCCCGGATGACATCCACAATTTCATCCACAGTAACGATACCCAGCAATAGACCTTCTTGATCGATAACAGGAACAGCTAAATAATTATATTGAGAAACAATTCTGGCAACCTCTTCTTGATCAGTTTCTGGGCGTACAGTTTGTAGGTATCTGATCATGATATCCTTTAGTCTGGTTTCTGGCGGTGTCGTCACCAGATCACGCAAAGAAATGATACCGACCAACCTTTCATTGTCATCAATTACATAGAGGTAAAATACCATCTCTGAAGATTCATGATCCTGCAGTGCGTTAATAGCCTCTTTTGCTATAGTATCTTCATGCAGCGTAAATACATCAGTATACATAAGTGTACCAGCACTGTCTTCCGGGTACCCCATAATCTCTTCGACTTCTTCTTGTTCTTCACTTTTCAATAACTCCAGAATGGCCTGTGCTGCCTCTTCATCAATCACACCAAGTATATACGCCTGATCATTTGAGCTGGTGAATTCTATTAGATCTGCCACATGTTGCGGTGTTTCATTTTCAATTAATCGTTTGATTATCGATTCATCGAGTTCACCTAAAAATTCACCGGTGTGTTCATTAGGCCGCATTATTGTAAATAGTTCGTTTTGTTCAATTTCACTAAAGAACCGGAATAGCAGGGCCATATCAGCAGGGTGCGTTTTTTCGATCAGTTTGGTCAAATTGGTATTTGCCTTGCGTCTTAAGAGACGGCGAAAAGTGTCCCGTAGGATAATAATTTCATTGCTGATCATTTTCTGTCTCATGGCCCCACTCCAGATATTTTATTTAAGCGTATAAAACCAGCCCACAGGCTGATAGCAGCCAAGACAAGAAAAATCGGTGATACATGATTATTCCATAAATAATATTGTTCGATTGTATCTGAATAATTTGTAAAGATCAGGGCCGTACCATTATTTAAGCTATGCAGAATAAGACTAGTTAATATTGAACCTGTCCTCCAGGCCAGATAACCAAGTATTACCCCCAAGAAATAGATTTGTATAACCCACACTGGATTCATATGTATGAATGCAAAAAATAGGCTGGTTATCAATACAGCACGGGTGATATCCTGCCATGATTCTTCCAGCAGTTTTTGTAAAAAACCC
>Ga0257113_1000604_pt1 | contig 12103 bp, 10 predicted proteins | sample LP_taG_4_FD_191568 | JGI IMG/M metagenome (GOLD analysis project Ga0257113, IMG submission 191568) | Marine microbial communities from Northeast Subartic Pacific Ocean, Canada - LP_J_2015_P26_2000m | ecosystem: Environmental > Aquatic > Marine > Oceanic | place: Canada: Northeast Subartic... | reverse complement strand
CACTGATATTAATTTAGAGCGACTGACTTTTATTCATCCTGAATCAATTATTTTTACCACTCATATGAAAGTAGCTTACAAAAAACAGTCAGACAACCTCCAAGTAAAATCCCCACATTCTTGTAAATTACCCATCCAAATCAGAGAAAAAAGTCTTGACGTATAGGAAATAAGGATTACTATAAAGTTTGATTGTATATTGAGAATTTAAACTAGAATAGGAGGTAAAAATGAAAAAAATACTATCATCCATCTTTCTTCTCCTAATTCTGGCTTCTCCATTGTTTGGTCAATCGGCTGATGAAAAGAGATTTGCTTTCAGAACTGCTTTCTTTGCTCATTCGTTGACATATAATTTAGACAAGCAAAATGTTGTTGGATTCCATTTTGGACAATTGTCTCAAGAAATAAATGAGAATAATATTGAAAAAGGAGTAAATAGTTTTATTGGATTTAATTATGGTTATGCATTTGATTGTATCAATTGTGATTCATTTTTTGTCGGAACCCTTTTGGGTACTGGTAGTTCAGTTTTTACAACAGATGATGGTTCGACCTACACTTATTCTGGATGGGGATTAAGTGTTGTTGGTGGATACTTTTGGTATTTTGAAAATGATATTAGTGTTTTACTGGGTATTGGCCCTTCATTTGGAAGTTCAAGCAAAGAAAGTGAAAATTTAAAAAGTGACAAGGGCTATGGAAAAGATGTAGAGGATCGTGTGAAGAAACTCAGTTTCCAGCCTATTAGCTCAATACCATTATTTCTTGTAGGTTACTCATTCTAGTTATTTAAAACGTTTAATTCTCAAACTTCAACGCCCCCCCATCATCCCCAGTAAGTAACTCCCACTAATTCTTCACAGTCAGACACCCTCCAAGTAACCCCCACTAATTCTTCACAGAGTCAGACACCCTCCAAGTAAAATTCCACATTCTTGAAAATTTTACCTCTACACCAAAACTATATAAGTGTTGACATGTGTTGAAATAGATCTTGGGGAGGAGAAAAAAAATTTAGACAAGCTCAATTTAGTAGTAGTTAAAAAATGTGCTGATGAGTTACTTTGTATTTCTAATGACGAGGATTTTCTTATTAATAATAGGACACCCAGTGAAATAAGGAAAATATATAATTTAAGTGAAAATGACTACGTAGAGGTCATGGATCATATTAGATCCACTCTTTTTGAACATAGATAACTAGACCAAAAAGATGCAAACGAAAATTTTAAATTGCTGGGGATAGCAAAAAAAGACTTAAAAGTAAATTCATTGGGAGTGTAAATCCTGCGAATACTAGATTAGAAGCTGAAAAGACTGAACTAATACAAGAATTGAACAAAAAATTTCTTTAGAAATAAAAATGGAAAGATTGGTGGCCCAATACTCACATACTCTTGGTAATTCCCTCTTTCCTGATTTGATTTACAAGGTGGCCGAAAAATGGAAAGGTGACGACAATTTCCTGAAGGATTATCAGGTACTCCTCAGATCATACCATGCAGAAATTTTTGTAAAGCAGCGGGCAGAGATGCTAAGGCTAAAACATGGTGAATATACCCCAATGACTCCGCACATTTAGAATTGTTCGTCTTCTGTCGACCCTTTAATTGCGCTTAAATCAGAACTACCTGTACATACTTGTCCTATTTCATCAAAGTAACCTGCACCAACTTCTCTTTGATGTTTAACTGCGGTAAATCCTCTATCTTGTGCGGCAAATTCATTTTGCTGTAGTTCTACAAATCCTGTCATGCCAGTATCTCTATATTTACATGCTAAATCAAACATACTATAATTCAAACTATGAAATCCAGCAAGGGTTATAAATTGATATTTCACACCCATGTCGCCAAGTTCATCTTTAAAACTACGTATCTGTGATTCGCTTAATTTTGCTTTCCAATTAAAAGAAGGAGAGCAATTATACGCGAACATCTTATTTGGATGTTCTTCTCGTATTGCTTGTACAAATTCTTTACACTCGCCAATGTCAGGTAATGATGTTTCCATCCAAATTAAATCGCAGTATGGCGCATATGCAAGTCCCCTTGAAACTGCTTGGTCAATCCCTGCTTTTACTTTAAAGAATCCTTCACTTGTTCGCTCACCAGTAATGAATTCATTGTCATATGGATCTGAATCACTATTTAATAATGCACCTGCTAACGAATCTGTTCTTGCAATTAAAACAGTATCAACACCCAATATATCTGCGGCCAATCTAGCGGCAACAAGTTTATTAATCATTTCTTGAGTTGGTACAAGTACCTTTCCGCCCATGTGTCCGCATTTTTTAGCAGATGATAATTGATCCTCAAGGTGTACACCTGCGGCACCTGCTTCAATCATGTGCTTCATTAACTCATGTGTATTAAGAACTCCACCAAAACCAGACTCCATGTCTGCAACAATAGGAAGAAAATAATCTATATCTCCTTCACCTTCCATTGTTTGTATTTGGTCTGCACGAGTAAATGTATTGTTAATTCGTTTAACTATAATTGGAACACTATTTGACGCATATAACGATTGATCTGGATACATTTCTAAACTATCATTCGCATCACCAGCAACTTGCCAACCACTAAGATAAACCGAATCAAGCCCTGCTTTTGCTTGTTGCATTGCTTGGTTACCTGTTAATGCACCCAATGCACTAACATAATTTTGTGAATGGAATTTCTCCCAAAGTTTTTCGGCACCAGTTTGTGCTAAAGTGTATTCTATTTTTAATGAACCTTTTAGCCTGGTTACATCATCTTTAGTGTACGGTCGTTTTATACCATCCCACCTATTTACTTTGCTCATTTTACCTCATTAAAATTTTTTAGTATGTTTAGTCACTATAGCAAATTTTCGTTGAACATCAATTAATTTTTTCACTATATCTAAACGACTGTTTATCCAGTTGCTTTTTAGGGTCACCGTTTGGCCAAATACACCAACTATCATTATCTATTACATCTGCTATAACTATTTCTTTATTTTAATTAATTCCTACTTCTATTTTCATATCAAATAAATCTACATCAAACTTTTTCCATGCTTTTTCCAATATTTCAAAACAAGGTACCATAAATGAATTTCTAATATATTTTAATGTTATTGAATCAATTTCAGTGATTTAGAATCAGTAATGCCTTTAATACATGAATGGAGAAGTGACCTTTGGGTTGTTACACATGTAGATTTGCACAGAACTGCAAAAGTAAAGGCTTGTTCCAATTTAATTAGAAAACAGGCACAATTAATACTTTCAAGAAATTCTTAATCTCAAAACCAACCCCATCTACTCCTGAGAGTACCAACCACTAATTCTTCACAGTCAGACACCCTCCAAGTAAAATCCCACTTTAGATACTGATATTCTTGTCTACGACTTATCATCTCGACCGAAGGGAGAGATCTGAAAAACCAAACACCGTAAAATTAAATCCGTCAACCCTCCGCCAGATGCCATTAGAGCCGTGAAAATATTCCCTTGACTCGTTTTGATTTTCCTATATATTCAAAACATTAGTATTATTCATCACGTTTTTAGTGGGAGGATTTCAAGCTACAGGAGCACGATGGGTTTTGGAAACTGGAAACGCTGGCTACTGAACGGGGTGCTGATCCTCGCCATTTTTCTGGCGGTGACAGCATGGCAGGGGCGGAACTTGGTTTCGAAACAAACACCTGCACCATCATTTCGGCTTCCTGCTCTTTCCGGGCCACCTGTTGCGCTGGAAGATTTACGTGGACGCCGGGTGCTGCTCTACTTTTTTGCACCGTGGTGCAAAGTTTGTGATCTCAGCATCAGCAATCTCAACTGGGTTAGGAAGCTCTGGGATGAAGAATCGGTCTCGATCTTCGCTGTTGCCCTTTCCTACAAGGAGTTACAGAGTGTCGAAGCCTTTCTGGAGCGCAATGCCCTCAGTGTGCCCGTGCTGCTCGGGACTCGGGAGCTAGTCAACTCCTATCGAATCAGCGCCTTCCCCACCGTCTATGTACTTAATGAATCCGGGAACATCGATGGCTCCACAGTCGGCTACTCTAGTATCCTTGGCCTCTGGTGGCGTACGTTATGAACCAAACGAGTCCCCATCTTAACTACCCTGCAGTAAATGCATTGAAAGAACTACAAACAAACGTAAGATTTTTTTAGGGGTCCATCAGGCCCAATCAATCACACCATTCCAAAAGTTTGAATGATAGCCCCCAGTAAACACCCCCCTACGCATCAATACATAAAGTAGTTAGTCGCAAATGTATACTGACACTCGTCTGTCATGCTGGGACAATTTTGGATGTGATTTGAGGGTTTTTTGACCGGATGACTACCACATCACCCCCTTTGAGTAACCACCACTAATTCTTCACAGTCAGACTAAACTTGTGGTAGAGATTTACTAGTAGAAAAAGCTCTATATTTCGATATCAAGACCTTTAAGCATTTCTTTCATATCAGCGAGGTTCCCCCCCATAATTACATTATTACCATTAGACTTTAACTTGGTAAGTGACTTAATGTATTTTTGTCCTAGCTCTAACTTAACAGCTTCTGTGCCTCCTGGACCGCTGATCGCATTTGCAACCTTTTTAATAGACTCGGCAGTTGCCCTACCTAGATATAAAATTTCTGAAGCTTTACCACTGGCTTCATTGATTCGCTTTTGCATCTCACCTTCTGAATTATTTATAAGCTCCCGCATAAGACCTTCAGAAGTATTAATCAATGACTGCTTTTCGCCAACACTCTTTTCTAAAATGGCACGCCTATTTCGCTCTGCTGTCACTTGCTTTTCCATGGACTGGCGCACAGATTCTGGCGGCACAAGATTTTTAATTTCAAATCTTAAAATCTTAACACCCCATTTTGCTGCGGCACTATCGAGCACAGAAACAACCTTTCCACTGATGGCCTCTCTTTCTTCAAAGGTTCGATCAAGATCCAAAGTTCCAATAATTGCCCTAGTGGTGGTTTGTGCCAATTGAATGGAAGCGTATTGGAAATCGGTGATTCCGTAACTAGCTTTTTGTGAGTCGATAACCTGTAAATAAATAACACCGTCGACTTCAACTTGAATTTCATCTTTCGTGAAACAGGTCTGGGGAGGCACATCCATGGTATGCTCTTTTAAATCTTGGATAAACGCAACTCTATCAACGAAAGGTATCAGAAAATGGAAGCCTGCGTTAAGAGTGGTATTGTAACGCCCAAATCTCTCCACAATAAATTCCATACGAGCGGGAACCAAACGCAAAGACCTGACTAACGCTAAAATGATATAAAGGAATAGGACACCTACAATAAGTAAAAATATAATATTATCTATCGACATGGCTACCTCCTTTTAGAGTAGATTTATTTCCTTTAAGTTCCTCTAAGATTCCTTTTAACGAAGCCAGATTGGCTGGAAAGAGGGAGACATCTCCACTTTCGAGAACTTCATCAAGTTGGTCTATATACTGATCTATAATACGCATTTTTAAAGCCTCATTGCCACCAGGAAGGTCGATCGCCTCCCCTACAAGTTTCAAGCTTTGTGCAGTCGAATCAGCAATGAGCTTAATACCCTCAGCCCTGCCATTCGCTTCATTAACTCGTTTTTGTTTTTCGCCTTCAGAAATATTAATGGCACTTTGCCTTTTACCCTCCGAAACATTTATTAATTTTTCTTTTTCCGCAGTTGCCCTGGTAATTTCTGCCCGTTTTTCTCTTTCGGCTTCCATCTGCTTTTCCAAAGTTTCGACAACATGCAGAGAGGGTGCAATATCTTTTATTTCATATCGTAAAACCTTAACTCCCCAAGGGTCAGAAGCTTTATCAATTTCACTGATTATTTTCGCATTGACTTCATCTCTCTCTGAAAAAATCGACCCCAATGTTATTTTCCCGACTTCTGATCTCATTGTGGTTTGAGCAAGATTAATACTAGCTGCCAAGTAATTTCCAATCCCATAACTTGCTTTCTTAGGATCCATTACCTTCATATACAAAAGTCCATCTATTTCAACTTGAATATTGTCCTTCGTAATAACACTTTGGGAGGGAATATCAATAACCTGTTCTCTCATCTCTTGCTTATATGCAGCAAAGTCAATAAAAGGAATTAAAAAATATATACCTGGAGTAAGTGTCCTTTGATATTTCCCAAGTCTTTCAACAATGATATTTTCACGTTCGCTAATAACAATAATTGTCTTATAAACGATAAAACAAATTAATATTATAATTCCTGAATAGATACTTAACACTTCATCACCCCATTTCTATATTTTTTGGACTATCCAAGTAATATTGTCTCGTCCAATAATTTTAACTTGCTCACCTTTTAAAATTGTCTGGTCTCCTTCTGCACGAGCTTGCCATGAGCTTCCGCTATGCTCAACTCGTCCAAATTCACCAGAATTTATATCTGCAACTATCTCAACAATAGATCCCATCACTTCTTCATCTTCATCAATATTTTCCTTTCTGGTAACTGATGGAACAAATCTAAGAACTAAAAAACGAAGAGTTAATAAGTATATTATTGAGCTTATAAAAAAAGTAATAAATTGCTGGAGAATTCCATCAATATATCCAAAGTGCATACCAAACACAACAGTTAAAGATCCAAGTCCCACGAAAACCATAACCAAACCAGGGACAAGAAACTCAACGGCCATCAAGAAAATTCCAGAACCTAACCAAAGGCTAAAAGCAAGATTTTCCATAGCTTCTGATTTTAATCGACATACTTCTCAATCAATGTAAATATCTAAAAAATATATACGTTAACATTTATATATAGCGTAATTAATTTTACACACTAAACTGTTCAAAGTCACTAAATCAAACTTCACATGGAAATTAAAATTTAAATACCCTCCTAAAACACACTTTGAACAGACAGGTCTCAACAGTAAAGTCCTCAAACATGATCAACTTGATGAAGATAAACCAAAAATATTGCTAATTTCCAAGGGGGGGGATATTCACCACTTATATCAAGTGTTGCCAAGATTGAGTAGAAACAATGTCCGTGTCCCGAGGCGAGACAACTATGTTAAACGCCCCGTGCTGTCGGCCACAATCCACCCAGACATCAAGCACACCCTTGTGGCCATGTCAGATCGTACTGGAATGAGTATTAGTCAAGTTACTGATGAGGTCCTGTACACCGGCCTGATTGAGATGCAGGAGATGGATGAACTTGAGTAAAGAGGGGTAGGGGGGGAGTAATGGCCCCTACGCATCAACACATAAAGTAGTTAGTCTAATTTCTGCCTAGATGCTTCCTCAGATGGCACCACCAGTCAGACACCCTCCCTCCGTAATATCCACACATTCTTGCAGGATTTACAAATTTATGATTTAATGGAGCGCTTTTATTAATAATATTAATATTCTTTTTGATTGATGAAAAGATGAAAAATATTTTCTACATAATTTTCATATACTTTTTTAGTCTTACTCTCATCTCTTGTTCAAAGAAAGACGATTCCGCAAGCAGTTCAAGCTCCACTTCAAGCTCCACTTCAACATCACAAACCTTTGTTGATGCCAACTTCTGTCGTTTGACCAAAAATACTTCCAGCAGAAATTCTTCCTTAATAGTTAATGAGACAGAATTGAACGCCAGGAGTTCAAAAAGAACAGGAAGAGTTTTATATGTAGACAAATCTGCCCTTCCCCAATACCAGACGGACAACTATCTATTACTCGATTATTTTGACTCAGATTCTAATCATCATTCACGGGCTAATTCTGGCGTTTTTCTTGATTCGGCTGATTTAACAAATAATCCACCGACCCTTGGCAATCAATTTACAATCGAACTACGTTTCAAATATGATGATGGAGGCGTTGCAGGAGGTCAAATAATCGGTTCAGCAAATTTTAAAGCTCCCTTTATTAAATTTCAAGCTCTTGAGCATGGGAAACGGATTCAATATGGATTTGGAGATAAGACAATTACAGTAGACAAGCCTGATTCAGTTAATTTTGAAAATTGGCATCATATAGCGACTACATTTGATGAAACTAATTACAAATTATATTTAGATGGAGTTGAGCTTAATAATTCCACTGATTTGTCAGGATTAACTCCACCTGAACCTGTGACAATGATTGGAAGTTACAAAGGGCATAGAAAACTTCCACCCTGGTTAGGAAAAATAGATGAGGTGCGCATATGGAATGACACCAGGACACAGGACGAGATCCTGGCCAATATGAATAAGACTTTGGTGGGTAATGAATCAGGACTTGTCGCTTATTATCCAATGGATGTCAATAATAATTGGGAGATCATTGATAAAACCAACAATGCAAATCATGCCAAAATTACTAATGCTGAGATTTTACCAAGGTTTTTTGACAATTCATCTTGCACCAATGGACCTGATGGGACCACAAGTTGTCCCTATCCCACCATCCGCAGTGCCCTTGATAATGTGACATCCGGAGACCACGTCTATATCCGGCAAGGAAGATACACCGAGTTGCTCAATAAAAGACTTTTAAATGTTGATCTAGATAGGCATAGAGGTTTTTCCAGAAGCTCTTTTCGTAATGAATCTGATTTATTTCAAGATGCTTTTCTTAAAGAGGAGGACAAAATTATTTTCGAAGGATATCCGGGCGAAGAGGTGATTATCGATGGCACTGTAGCTCTTAATGACAATAATTCTAATTGGGAGCAATATTCTCATCAATTGGACAATGGAACGAGCATTAGTATTTATAAAACAGTAATAGATTTTGACAATATTACTAAAGAAATCATGAAACCCGTGGATAATATCTCTCAGGTATTTGTCAATGGGCGATATATGATACCTGCCATGCCCATGAATTTTAAGAATCCAACTGATCCAACAACAGGGAATCCAAACAATCCCGAACCGGGAACTGTATGGGCCGGAATTGGAAGGTCACCATTCAGTTATTCTGCAGATGATACTTCATCATGGGGGCCCAAATCTCAGTGGGGTCATGATTGGTATATGCCGGGCAAACTTGAACACCTGGACAATCCAGAAGAATGGGCTTTTGACTCAGCCAATAATACACTCTATTTGTATGCCAGTGACAATTACACCCCTTCATCAACCAATGTCCGGGTAAGGATCAGGGATAGAATAATGAATTTTGATGCAGCATACAATTTTGCCATAAAGAATGTCCATTTTTTTGCAGGCTCAGTCCGCACAGGAGGGAGTTCCTATTGGACTATTGAAGACAGTAAATTTTCATTCAGTTCCGACATGTTAGCCCGAAAGGGAAATAGCTCAACTGATGGGTCAAATATAACCATCAGAAACACTATATTTGAATTTATTAATGAGCAATATCCTTGGGCAACCTATGGTACTATGTATCCTACATTTGAGAACGTTTTATTCAGGTATAATGATTGGTTTGCAGATTCTGCTAGGTATTTGCTAGTAGATAGAAATTATAGAGGGACTAGAATGCACCCTAAATTTAAGAGGGGAGATAGCATTTTCAGGTTTGTAACAATTGAAAACAGCTACACAGCAGGGATCTTCCCATCTTATGGCTCTCTAATTGAGTATACCCGCCTTGAGAATCTATATGACGGTTGTGATTGCAGCAGTATTCAAAGAAATGGTGCAGGCAGTTTGTATTCAACGACCCGTTACACATGGATGATCAATGCACCAGGCCTTAACGGTTTGCGTTTTGACAGTGGGTGCGGAGGTGACAATGGTGATATTTATAATGTAGTTTCTATTGGGCAGAATAGGGGCTTTAGATTAAAAGGGGACTATCATGATGTATACCATGTAACTGCTTATGATAATGAAAGGCAGGATATTAGCCTACCCGAATACAAATTTTGCGGTCTTGACCATGAAAGTGATGATCATAGAGGCAATTGGAATTCAAATCTTTATAACAGCATAGCTCATGGCTCAATGGAATGTACTTCTCGTTTATGTAGACCCCTGAAAAATACACAAGTAGAAATAGAGGGTGAAACTCTTACCTGGATGCATTTTTATAATCTTGAACGGGCTGGAATATGGTTTGGAAGATCCATGTCTGTCAACGTATATGGTAATCCAAATTGGCGCCCTCCTTTTGCAACCCCAAAATTTGAGATGCAAGCCCCCTGGATTAGATTTAGGGGTTTTTCAGAATCAAGACTTATAGAAAAATTTGGAGCTAATCCATGGAATGTACCTGCTCAAGATTACGATTTTCGTCCCAAAAAAGGATCTTCTTTAATTGACAGCGGTGTGGTAATACCTGGAGTCAATAATGGAGAGGATGTAGACAATTCCATAGTTAAAGCAAAACCTGGATATGGAAATTTAGAAAATAAGGATTTAAACGAAGAAGACTGCACCCTTTTTAATCATCCCAATTTATATTCAGGACAGAACCGGAAGTATGTTGGAGATGCTCCAGATATAGGAGCCTATGAATATGGTGACTCAGTCTACTGGATCCCAGGATACAGGTACCCCCATCCAAGTGTTCCCATTCCCAATGATGGAGCAGTGGACGTCCCAATAGATTACAGCCTGGTATGGAACTATCCCTATAAAAAGGACTATTCCAATACAGAGGCAACTGTGACTGTAAGCGGACCTGGCGTGAGCCGCACTGTAGTATACAAGTATCCCTATAATGTTCATTTTCAAACCTTTGAGCCAGGTGGGACCTATAACTGGTCTGTAACAGTCGACGGTGTCAGTGGCGGCACCTGGAGCTTCAAGACAGATGATAAAATCTATCCCTTGAATGATCGCTCAGTTGATACTACAGACAAAACGAGCCTCATTCCATACCAGATAAAAAATCTGAAGGTTTCCAATAATAAAATGTCTTTCCTGCGTTTTGATATTCCATCCACAATTACAGACAGCCATAAGATTAACTTAAACTTGGTTGTCGATGGGAAAAGCACATTAAACGGCGGGATTTCGATTCAGGAGTATGGCCAAACGGGCTGGGGAGAAAGCCCGAATAATAAAAACATCGGCATTATTGATCATAGTCTTGGAGCAACACTGGCTACACTGACTCCCTTGGATAATGGAACTATTGTGTGGGATAATGGAACTGCAGTGTCCCTGGATAGTGGAACTATACTATCAGTTGATTTAACAGATAAAATAACTTCCTACGGAGAAGAATACTCCATTGCCATACGTGCTTTGGGAACTACAGATAAAGTCACATTTTTCAGTAAGGAGAAACAACTGACTGACGGCGTTGGAGGATTTGCTCCACAGAAGAGTGTATGGCCAAACATTTCCTTCAAATAAGGTCTCATTCCTGAAACTGAGTCCCTATTAAATTAAGGCTTTCGGTAATACTAAAAACAAATCCCATCATCTCCTGTGGGTAACTCCCACTAATTCTTCACAGTCAGACACCCTCGGAGTAAATTCCTCTTTTCTGGTAGAATCTGGCAAATTTTGCTATTCTACACCCAGGTAAAACACAAACAGTAATATTTTACTTTTGTAATTAGTTGAATAATGAATAAAATTATTTTCATTTTTCTATCTACATTTTTAAGTCTTACCCTCATTTCCTGTGCAAAGGAAGATAATTCATCAAGTAGTTCAAGTTCTTCTGGAACCACTACAACCTCCACTACAACCTCCACAAGCAATGCCTGTCAAACCGAAGGGAGCACCAGCAGGAATGACAGCCTTTTTTTAACTCCAACTTTAAGTCGTCACACTGAACAAAGTGGCGGCAGAGTTTTATATGTAGATAAATCCGCACTCTCTCAATACCAGACGGATTACTATCTTTTACTGGATCAATACGATTCAGATTCTGTGTATGTAGGTGGTATGGATGCAGTCGATTTATCAGATGCTCCACCAAACCTTGGAAATCAGTTTACCCTGGAATTACGTTTCAAATACGATGATGGAGGATATGGAGCCGGACAACTTATTGGTTCAGCATCTTATAAAGCACCTTCAATTAGTTTTCGCAATCATGGTAACCATATTAGATACGGATTTGGAGGTAATCGGATAACTGTAAGTAAACCAGATTCTATTAACTTCGATAAATGGCATCATATAGCGACTACATTTGATGGAACTAATTACAAATTATTTTTAGATGGAG
>Ga0257113_1000602_pt1 | contig 12109 bp, 9 predicted proteins | sample LP_taG_4_FD_191568 | JGI IMG/M metagenome (GOLD analysis project Ga0257113, IMG submission 191568) | Marine microbial communities from Northeast Subartic Pacific Ocean, Canada - LP_J_2015_P26_2000m | ecosystem: Environmental > Aquatic > Marine > Oceanic | place: Canada: Northeast Subartic Pacific... | reverse complement strand
GTGGGATATCTTTGGACAGCTAGGTCCCAATATGGTCATAACTCCTAATTATCAGTGGGTTGATGTTGATGGTGGTGTAACTGATGTTAATTTTGAGTTACTTGAATTGACCACTATGGTTTACGGAGTGGTCGCAGATGAAAATGGTAATCCAGTGATGGATGTGGGCATAAACTTTTGGAATGATGCATTAGGGATATATGGATATAGCTGGACAGGTGAAGACGGTTTCTATGAAACATGGGTATTAGGTGATAATTATTACTATGTTAATGCTTATGCAAATGGATATTATGATTTCTACGCAGATTCAGTTTATATAGATGATAGAGACGACGTTGAGTATAATATAACATTGGAAAGTTACGGAGATGTTAATTCCGTAATTAATGGTTATGTCTACGATATGTATGGTGAGACAATACCCTATGCCAATGTAGATGCTTGGTCTGATGAAATAGGTTATGGCGTTTATACTCAAACAGACGATTATGGTTGGTATTCTCTGGAAGTCATAGGTGGTTATGATTATTATGTGTATGCTTGGGCTGAGGGGTTAGAATCCTATATTGAGTTTGCATATGTCGGAGAAAACGAAGAAATCTGGATAGATTTTTATCTCTCTGACCCATGGTATGAAGCACCACCAGAGATTTTATACGCGGGAGACGTACCCAATGATCAGGGTCGCCAGATGCGTCTGGTCTGGTATCCTGGTCAACCTGGATATTGGAATTATTTCACACAATATTCGATTTGGCGCCTGGTTCCAGAAGCTCCAGAAGAATTATGGGATTACGTTACTACTGTACCTTGGCATGGTATGCAAATGTATAGCACAGTGGTGCCAACGTTAGGTGATTCTACTGCTGCTGGAATTTATTGGAGCATGTTTATGGTTACGGCCCATACGGAAGATCCCAATTATTTCCTTGATTCTTGGCCAGCTGTTGGTTATTCCGTTGACAATTTACCACCGGGTGTTCCAACTGGGTTTACGGCTGCTATAGGGGGATCAGGGATTGAATTAGTTTGGGATATAAGTAGTGATGAAGATTTTCAATACTTTAGATTGGATAAATCAAATGATGAAAATTTCGGCAGTTACCAATCTATTGAGACTATCAATACAACGTATCTGGATACAGAATACGAGGTTGGCGTTACACTTTATTATCGCATATCTGCCTTTGATCATTCGGGGAATATGGGTGAATTTTCACCAACGGTTGATATGACAGTGATGTGGGCTGATCTTGAGAATGCTATGCCGAATGAATATACCATTCATCAGAATTATCCTAATCCGTTCAACCCTTCTACAACGCTTCGTTACACTTTGCCAGAGCAAAGTGATGTAAAGATTGCAGTTTATGATATGATTGGTAGAAAGGTTAGAACCTTAGTTAATGGTTCTCAGGATGTAGGCTACAAGTCAGTGATCTGGGACGCTACTAATGACTATGGTGAACGTGTGGGTGCTGGAATTTATCTTTACCAGATACAGGCAGGTGCGTTTGTACAGACCAGGAAGATGGTGTTGTTGAAATAATTGGTTAGTTTGTCCGGACCCAGCGGATAGCATACGTTCTATACTCTACTTCCGCGGTCGGAGGTTTTTGAATCACGATCTTGAAATTGGCAGTCTGTCCAGGGTCAATTGATGTATCACTGATAACACCTGATTTATAAGTTATCATGGCGCCATTCACAAAAGCTGAATCCTTGGCCACTAATTGAGTCGTAGGAGACCAGAGCTTTGCTTCTGTTCGCACAAAGTCTGCTCGAATTTCACCAGTATTAATTACTGTACCGACAATTTCTTCGCGATCTGGATATGCGTTCACAAAAGGATCTCCGACCAATTCAACCTTAGGGCCAGGGGGGCGTTCCTGCTGTACTGAAATCACTTTATCTTTTGTAATTACCAACCGTCCAAGTGTAGTCTGGATAAATAATTCATCTGCATTTTCATCAATTATTTCTCCTAAAATAACGGTACCATTTGTCAGTTCAATACGATGCTGCATATTAGGAACCTTAATTAGGTTTATAATATCCTCGTCCACTGTGGGCATACTCTGATATCTTTCAATAATTTTTACTATGGCTCTCAGTGAATCTATCTGGTTTTGCAATTGCTTGATATCCGAATCATAGTTGAAAAAGGGCTTACCAAGAGGAAGAATAGCAAGTGTATCTCCATCGTCTCGTAATTCTGGTATGGGTATCAGCGTGGTATCCGGTACAGTTAATGCTGCTGTATCCTCTTCCACAATTTCAAATGGATCCTCAATCTGGTCTGCAGTGGTAATATCCTGTGCCGAGCCAAATTGAATTAACAAAATGATTACAATTATTCTATGGTACAATGTATTGACTTTCTTTCATGTGGGCGGTAAATGCTAATCGACGTATCTTTTCATGATACACATCCCGTTTACCCAACCTACCGACCATTTGAACAATAGAACCATGTAGTGTATAGTTTTTTGCATCTGCTAATAGCGGAAGAAATCTTGGAATTACATTTGGATTATTTAATCCTCCTAGGCTTTCAATAGCTTTTTTTCTTAAATCAAGGGGCAGATCATCAGTAAGACCAATTTGGATAATGGCTTTAAATACTTGCGGGTCGTCGAAATTCCCCAGTGCTTCTAGTAGAGTATTCAAGAGACTGTAATATTCGTTGCGCCCCATATTATATGTATTTAATAGAGCCAGAATAAGGTTCTCTTGTTTCACACCGCGCATAGTATTCAAAGCAAATTCCCGTACTTCTAAATTGGTGGCGGGGTCATTTAACAATTCGGCAAATGCATTAGCCACATCAGCAGGATTTTTCTTACCAAGAATTTCTACTGCACGGTTTCGCACACCGATTTTTAGAATTGGATTTCTTGCTATACTAACAAGTATTGGAACCACTTCTTCTGTTCCAATTGCCCCCAATGTTTCGGCTAATAGTTGATCAGTCCGTTCAACATTAGCATGAGCAATCTCATAAAGATCAAGTAAAGCCAATACTTGGTCTTCCACACGGATTTTATTCAGGCTTCTTACCAGTGTCATGTGGAGACTATTAGTCTTTAGTTCAATATTTTCCATGCCTTGGATCATAGCCTCCGCTGCCTTAGGATTTTCTCTGAATTTCGTTAGCAGTTTTATGGATTCCTCCATGAAAGTTATGTCTAATGCTTCTCCTCCTGAAACCATTTGGGCAATCGCATTGAGTGCCGTGGGATGTTGTGAGTCTCCAAGTACTCTACCAGCTTCGATACGTGCCTCGAAGGGAAGGCTGCTATCATTATATATTGAAATCAACTCTTCAAGAGCCTGAATCCGACCATCTTCGTAAGCAATCCGTAATTTATCGATTAATTCAAAAGTCACTCTGGGGGCTTCTTCTTGTTTACCAGGGAAAATCTTTTTGATAAATGAACAACTATTGAGGGTGAATGATAGCAACACTAGCAGGATTAATCCCTTCCTATGCTTCATGCTCGCCCCATTTTTTGAGTGTGAGGTCAGTACCATCAAAATAGCCATACGTAAAAAATGTTAGCCAATCCCCAAGAATAATCAGTTTTCCATTTTCAACTGACTGATCAATAGCCTGATGGTAATGCCCTAAAACTAGATAATCAAATCCTTGCCGAACTTTTTCCCTCGCAAGTTCAGTCATTTCATCTAGTACGCGCTGATTATATTCATCTGAATGATCATAGTGTTTTCCGCGCTTAGAAATCCAGCTGGCAATCTTGAACCCGATGTTCGGGTGAATCCAACGGTAAGCCCAAATAAACAATCGACTGTGAATTATACGTTTCAATAATCTGTATCCATGGTCCCAAGAAAGGTGGCCATCACCATGGGAAATGTAGAATTTTTTACCATTTAATTCCAGCGTTACATCGTTTTCATATGTTTGTGTTGTCAAATGTTTTTTAATAAAATCCATAACCCAGAAATCATGATTCCCAAGGATATAATGAATTTCAATGCCAGAATTTTTCAAGGTATATAGTTGATTGTATATGGGGAAATAGCCTTTTGGAATTACATCTTTGTATTCAAAATAATAATCGAATAAGTCACCATTGATAAACAGCGTTCCACCGGTATGGTGTATATGATCAAGAAAACGATTAAGGTGTTTTTGATGATCTGTTTCGCCATCGGACCACTGATCCATAAGATGTACGTCTGAAATAAAATAGACCGGCAGTTGCATACCATTTGAAACTAAACTGTATGATTTAGGATAGGCAATCAAATTCAATTTATCTTCTTTTTAACATTAATGTATAAATATTGTCCAAATTTTCGAACTTGTAGAGTAAATTATAATACAGTTATTATGTTTAGGTTAATTATATTTATTATGATCCTCGCTTGTCAGCTAGCTGTAGGTCAATCATTCGGACAAAATAAGGTCCAGTATAGAAATTTTAATTGGTCTTTTATCACAACTCCTCATTTTGATATCTATTATTATGGTAATGGTTTCGATCTAGCACAGTATACTGCTGAAAAAGGTGAAGAAGCTTATGAGCAGATATCGAAGCACCTGCGCTGGACGTTACGAAAACGTGTACCAATAATTATTTATCACTCACATAATGATTTCCAGCAAACAAATGTTATTTTACCATACATGCAAGAAGGAATTGGTGGCGTTACTGAGTTATTCAAGAACCGTGTAGTTATTCCTTTTGAAGGTGACTACTACCAGTTTCGTCATGTAATTCATCATGAACTAGTCCATGCTGTAATCAATGACATGATTTATGGTTCAGCACAGAACGTATACTCGGGGAGGGTAAAGTTGCGCGTTCCGCTGTGGGCCAATGAAGGTTTGGCAGAATATCTTTCTATGAACTGGGATACACAGGCAGATATGATTTTACGTGATCTAGCCGTTCATGAGGAAATGCCTACAATAGAGCAGTTGGAATCTTTTCTTGCATATAAGGGCGGGCAATCAGTCTGGCGATTCATTGCCGAAAAATATGGACGGGAAAAAATCGGTGAAGTATTCACCGCAATGAAATTGACCCAAAGTGCTGAGAAAGGCTTTGAAAAAGCAACAGGAATGGATTCCGAGCGGCTGACAAAACAATGGCATAAATACTTGAAAAAAGAATATTGGCCAGATATAAATGGTCGTGAAGAAATCGAAGATATCGCTGTCAGATTGACGGACCATAAAGAAAAAAATAATTATTATAACATATCACCGGCGATTTCACCTGACGGCAGTAAGATTGCTGTTCTGGAAGACAAATCAGGGTTTGCTAACATTTTCCTTATTGACGCAGCGGATGGGAAAAATATTCGCAGACTGGTTAAAGGTAATCGATCCATAGATTTTGAAGAATTAAAATGGCTGCAACCCGGTATATCATGGTCTCCAGATAGTAGAAAAATAGTCATTGCAGCAAAGGCTGGCTCACAGGACGCATTGTATTTAATTGATGCAAAAAAACCGCGCAATAAGAAAAAACTTACCTTTGATTTGGATGGTATTTTTTCAGCAGCCTGGAGTCCGAATGGGCAGCAGATAGCATTCGTCGGTAATAAGGCAAATGCCAGTGATATATATCTTTATGACCTGGAAAATAAAACACTTATTAATCTGACAAATGATATCTATTCGGATTCAGAACCAGTATGGAGTTCCGATGGTACTAATATTGCCTATGTTTCCAGTCGTAATAAAAGCGAAAACAATTTAGCTGATCCCGATTTACCTGTATTCGAAATAATGCATTTTCAGACTGACATTTTTATTTTTGATATTTCAAATAATTCTTCCCAAAGAATCACGGATACTGATGCCAATGAAAATTATCCTGTCTTGGCAAAGACGGATAATGTGCTGTTTTATACATCTGACGAAAGCGGTATATCAAATCTATACAGGCATGGTATGGATGACGATAAGGTTGAACCATTAACTAACATACTTACCGGTTTATTCCAAATTAGTCTTTCAGATGATGATGAAGTCATGGTATTTGCAGGATATTCAGATAATGGTTGGGATATCTTTCGTTTAGCAAACCCAATGGATATGAATGTTATTGAAATCAATTCAACACAATTCATCAATAACAGAAAATCGGTAGATGAATTTCTGGTAGATTTCCGTCGCAACAAATCAACTGGTATTAACACTAATCGAACTTCAGGAAGAGATTATTCCAATTATATTTTTGCGCCGGAGTACAAGAATTATAACCAAAATACTAATGTACCAGAACCTGATTCAGGTATGTTCGTAGTGGCAGATTCACTTATTTCAGCAGATGGAGATTATATACCGCAGCCTTATAAGACTAGATTAACCATGGACATGGTCTTTGGTTATGCCAGCTATAGTAGCTTTTTTGGTCCCCAAGGGATGACGCAATTCGCTTTCAGTGACGTTTTGGGTGACCATCAAATATCTCTGGGAACCGAATTAGTCATAAGTCTGGATAAGAGTGATTATTATTTTACTTATGCCTATTTAAAAAATCGCGCGGATTATTTTTTCGCATTATTTCACCAGGCTGATGGGTACAATGATTATTATGGCAATCTTTATCGATTGCGGTATTATGGTACACAGGGATTGATATCCTACCCCTTTAATAGATTCAATAGATTTGATGCAGGTCTATCGTATAATAAGATTGACTATCGGTTATTTCAGCAGGATGTTATTACAAGACAATATTTTGAAACCGCAGGAGATGCTGCTGATGTTATGATGCTAACATCGAGTTATATATTTGATAATACCGTATACGGGTACACAGGCCCTATAGATGGTGTTCGTCATAATACCACATTGAGAATTAGTCCCGGAATGGGTGCAAGCGAATTGAAATACCAGACCATAAAGTTTGATATAAGGAAATACTATATGTTTAGCAGGTTCACAAGTTTGGCTGGTAGAATAACGTTTGGTAAAAGTTTTGGTCCTGATCCGCAAAAATTTATACTAGGCGGCTTACAGAATTGGATCGGTGGGCGCGGCGAAACATTTGGACGCAAAGATAATAGTCAATTCCGTAGTCAGCCAATTGACACCAGTAATACATCAATGCTGACTGATATTTATCTATCAGACTTTGTATTTCCTATGCGTGGTTATCGTTTTTTTGAAAGGACTGGAAGTAATGTTGCACTTATGAATCTGGAATTCAGATTTCCTTTTCTATTTGCTTTTGGTATACCTAATAAATTTGTTTTTAGCAACTTTGGCAGCTATCTATTCCTTGATGTGGGCGCTGCCTGGGATCATTTAGATGAATTCAAGGAAGTAGGCAATATGCGTCAGAAATATGGTGATTATACACTACCTGACGGTATAAACCCCGTTATAGCTGGATTTGGTGTCGGCGTGAAAATCAATTTAGTCTATTTTTTATTAAGGATTGACACAGCATGGGATGTTAATCCTGCCGGTTATTCCAAACCTCAGTATTATTTTTCCATCGGCACAGACTGGTAAACCCCCTTAGTTCTTGACAATCCATTCGGTCGGGGTCAATTTCCCAGCTGATCATGGCGAAATCTAAAGTTAGAATAGTATTTCTTTGTTCTTCTTGTGGTGATGAGTTTGCTAAATGGCATGGGCAGTGTCCATCCTGCAGTGAGTGGGGCACGCTAAGTGAATATAAAGTAAATACCAAATCACGAGCGCGATCTAATGGTCGACCGCGGGCCACGACAAAGCTGATAGATTTACTGGAAAAAGGCGAAATCAAAAGAAATAAAACTGGGATACCTGAAGTAGATCGTGTTTTAGGCGGTGGTTTTTTACCTGGATCCATGATATTGCTTGGTGGCAGTCCAGGGGTTGGAAAATCCACGCTGGCACTACAAATAATACCTGGTTTAGAAAGTAATGTATTATATGTGTCTGCTGAAGAAAGTGAAGATCAATTGGCCTTACGAGCGAAACGCTTAGGAATAGATTCAAATATGATTCAACTCTCAAGTGAGAATAATGCCCAAGTTATTTTGGATCAGGTCGCACACATCAAACCACAATTACTGATTTTGGATTCCATTCAGAATATATACAGCGAAAATATCGATTCGATCCCTGGTTCTCCTAGCCAAATTAGAGAATGCGGTCAACTATTTTTAACATTGGCAAAGCAAAATGGTGTATCCGTAATTGTAATAGGACATGTTACAAAAGAGGGTATAATTGCCGGGCCAAAAATGCTGGAGCATATGGTAGATACTGTATTATATCTAGAAGGTGACTCACGTTTAGACCATCGAGTTTTACGATCAGTAAAGAATCGTTTTGGAACTACAAATGAAGTAGGGATTTTCCAAATGAATGAACGGGGATTAGAGGAAGTATCAAATCCATCTGAACTTTTTCTTGCTGAGCGGGCAACAGAAGTTCCTGGATCAGCTGTATTTCCTGCCCTGGAAGGCACCAGACCTATACTGGTAGAAGTACAAGCATTGGTATCGAACGCAAATTTTGGTACACCGCAACGTAATGCCAATGGTATTGATTATAAAAGGTTAGCCATGCTTTTAGCCGTTTTGGAAAAGAGACTAGGGATGGTAATGGGTACAAAGGATGTATTTGTAAACCTGGTTGGCGGTCTTCGTATCAGTGATCCTACTGCAGATCTTGCAGTGATCGCAGCACTTGGATCCAGCGCGAAAGATAGTATCATCCCTCAAAATACAGTATTAGTCGGGGAAGTGGGTCTAGCTGGTGAAGTACGGTCAGTGGCAAAGCTGGATAAACGAGTAGCAGAAACTGAAGCTTTGGGATTTAAGCGGATCATTGTGCCGAAATCCAGCTTAAAGCGATTCAAGAGATCCAGTACTAAAATAAAAGTACTTGGTGTTTCTTCCGTACGGGAATTATTTGGTTACTTATTCTGACAGTTGAATTTTTCTATCACATCAACTGATCCTAATTCTTCTGCCCGAACTGGTACACTGAAGACAGATCATTCCCAAATAGATACACCTGTATTTATGCCCATAGGTACCAGTGGTGCTGTTAAAACATTACTACCGCAGGAACTCTATGATGTAAACACAGCTATTATTTTAGGTAATACTTATCACTTATTTCTACGCCCAGGTCATGATCTTATCCACAGAACTGGCGGTTTACACAAATTCATGAATTGGGGAAAGTCAATTCTAACGGATAGCGGGGGATTCCAGGTATATTCTTTAGCAAAATTGAATAAAATATCAGATGAGGGTGTAAAATTTCAATCTCATCTCGATGGTAGTAGTCATTTTATAACTCCTGAAATATCGATGGAAATTCAGCTATCATTAGGAGCGGATATTATCATGGCATTTGATGTTTGCCCGCCAGGGGAGGCAACGAAGGAAACGGTAATATCCGCTGTGGATCAAACAACAAAATGGATCAAACGTTGTAAAGATTATTTGGACAGTTCGCAAGCACCATATAATTGGAATCAGACCATGTTCCCCATAATACAAGGCGGTATATACCCTGAATTGCGTAAAAATAGTGTTGAGGAAATGGTGCCTTATAGTACTTGCGGGATTGGTATTGGTGGCCTAGCAGTAGGAGAGGATAAAATGGCCATGTTTGAGAATATTGCTATGTTGGATGAATTGTTGCCAGAGGATCAACCACGTTACCTTATGGGTGTTGGTCGACCAACAGATCTTGTCCGTGCTGTGCAGAATGGCATGGACATGTTTGACTGTGTCTTACCTACCCGTAATGGCCGTAATGGTCAACTGTTTACATCCCAAGGTGTAATAAATATTCAAAATTCCCGCTATCTGGATGATTTCAGTTGTGTTGATAAAGAATGCAATTGTCATTTGTGCAATGATTACACAAAAGCGTACCTGCGCCATTTATTTAACATTAATGAAATGTTAGGTTTGCGATTAGCTTCAATGCACAACATCACATATTATATGCTGTTAATGGAAACTATTCGGAAAAAAATCAATGAGGGTGAATTTTCAAAATGGTCAGTAAATTATTTAAATAAATATTCAAATGACCAAAGGATGTAATGGTGCCAAATATTGAAATAAGAGTTATCGACGCATACGTATATCGTATTACATCTGCAGGTTTACTATTCTTGGTTTTAAAGCGGGCTAAGACCAAAATGTATGAACATATTTGGCAGGGCGTAGCTGGTAAGATTGAGGATGGAGAAACATCATGGGAAGCTGCCACCCGCGAATTGAAAGAAGAAACAGGTTTAGCACCTATAAAGATGTTTGTTGCTGATCATGTCAGTAAGTTTTATGAAACAAATGGTGACCGAATCAATCTTGTACCTGTTTTTGGAATTGAAGTAGATTCAAATAGCGTGAAAATATCCCAAGAGCATTGTGATTATAAATGGGTAGACTTAAATGGAGCGCTGGATTTGCTAGTATGGCGTGGACAGAAAGAAGCGGTCCAGGTGGTCCATGATATGGTGATTAGTAATGATGATCGAATGCGTTGGTCAGAAGTGACATTTTAAGGAGAAGAAACTATGTTAGATGTTGGAGTAAAGGCACCGAGCTTTACATTACCAGATGGTGATGGGACCAAAATATCACTCGATAATTTTAGAGGGAAAAAAGTAGTACTTTGGTTTTTCCCAAAAGCAAATACGCCTGGCTGAACTACCGAAGGCCAGGGATTCCGGGATGAACTCCAAAAATTTGAAGAAAAAAATGCAGTAATTATAGGTATGAGCGCTGATTCGCCGAATAAGCAAAAAAAGTTTTGCGAAAAACAGAGCTTTGAATTCGCCATGCTTTGTGATGAAAGGAAAAAAACTCTGCAAGCTTATGGGGTATGGGGAAAGAAAAAATTCATGGGTCGTGAGTATGAAGGCATTTTTCGAAATACCTATATCATTGATGAAAAGGGTATTATCGAAAAGGCCTATAAAAAAGTCAATGTTAAATCACATGCCCAGGATATTCTAGCGGATCTTCAATAATTAATTATTAAGATCCTTTACTTGGAACAAATTGGCTGAGTACATGGTAAAAAACTTTAACAACCTTTCATGATATCACCAGGAGAGAAACAATGAATAAAATCATAATTATCAGTCTTACTTCAATTATTATGTTTAGCTGCGCTGCGAATAAACCAGATGATAGTAATAATCTTACGTTGGGAACAGTGCAAAGCAAAATATTCAAGGGCCAAAGTCAAGCAGCTGTTATGGATGCTCTTGGTTCTCCCAATATTATTCAGAAAGATTCCCAAGGACAAGAAGTATGGACCTATGATCGTATTTCCAAAGAAAATGAAGCCCAATCAGAAGGATTTTGGTTTTTTTTATTTGGCAAAAGTAGTTCGGCCAGTAGCTCATCATCAAAATCACTTACTGTCTTAATTACATTTGACGACAACAAAAATGTGCTGGATTATACCTATCACAGTTTAAAATATTAGATGATTCACCGTTTATTATATCCTGCGACAGTGCAAGGCAGGGTACTGCACTTCGCATTGGTAGCCTATTTAAGTATTTCAATTATAGGCTGTACTGCACCACAAAAAAGCTTGAAACCGCCTGCTACTGTGGCTAGAGCGATGGAAACACGGAGTTTTGCAAAGGATATGACCACAGTTCTGAAAGCAGCAATAAATGCGTTGCAGGATATGGATTATACCATAGATGTTTTGAATTCGGATGTAGGGCTAATCACTGCTAGCCGAACTTCCCAAAAACAAAAAACAGAATTATCCATTGAAGAGAATGATGCCGAAGGATTCAGTGAATTCGAAAAAGCATGTCTTGCTGTATTTGGTATTGTTTCGTTAGTAATTATTATGGATATGATTTTCGGAGGAGATGATGATAGTGAAAATAATAGTAATGATAGATCTCCAATTCGAATAGGTGGCGGTGATAGTAAAGATGGTCCAACGGGTCCCCGAATTTACCGTTATAAGGTCACGATTAATCTAAATGACATTGATACTGATAATACCAAGATTCGAGTAAGTGCCAGTGGTGAAATCGAGCAAGATGGGAAAATCCTTAGCACCGGCGGAATCCATGAACTCGAATTCTTTCAGCAATTTTTTGCTAATGTAAATAAAGCCCTTTTT
>Ga0257113_1000601_pt1 | contig 12120 bp, 8 predicted proteins | sample LP_taG_4_FD_191568 | JGI IMG/M metagenome (GOLD analysis project Ga0257113, IMG submission 191568) | Marine microbial communities from Northeast Subartic Pacific Ocean, Canada - LP_J_2015_P26_2000m | ecosystem: Environmental > Aquatic > Marine > Oceanic | place: Canada: Northeast Subartic Pacific... | reverse complement strand
ATCCCTTGGCAAACCTCGCTGGGTGGTCGACCGCGTATCAGCTGTGGGAGGAGTGGTCTATCACGACATCACCGAGCGCAAATGGGCCCTGAAAGCTCTGGACTCTGGTGTCCACGGCCTAATCGCAGTGAACAGAAGAGCGGGTGGCCACGCCGGACCCCTAGCACAAGTTCCTCTTCTGGAAGAGGTCAGTGATTTGGGCCTTCCCGTGGTATGTGCTGGAGGAATCAGTACACCGGAACAATTCGTAGAAGCGCTCCAACTTGGATATGCTGGCGTACAAATGGGCACGCGTTTCATCGCTACCACTGAGTGTCGGGCAAGCACATTTTACAAGCAATCCATCCTGGACGCTGAAGAAGATGACATAGTTTTGACCGAGCGGCTCAGCGGTATCCCTGTGGCCGTGATCAACACTCCCTATGTGCAGCGTCGAGGAACTAAGTCAGGCCCCCTAGCGCGCTGGATGCTTCGAGGTCCACGAACAAAACATCTTATGCGGACACTTTACGCCCTAAAATCTACATTCGAACTCAAGCGTACTTCACTCGATGAACAGGGCACTAAGGACTATTGGCAAGCCGGTTGCTCAGTATCTGGAATCGATGAAATCCTTTCAGCTCGTGAAGTCGTGCAACGGTGTGCCGATGCGCTCGCTTCAGCTCCCTGATATGGAGGTACAATGAAGAGAACCGAGATACTCACCCTCCTGATCACGTTTCTGGGACTCACATCTCCGGATGTCATTGTTGGTCAAGAAGATGGCCTGAAAGTCTATATCTCAGCCGATATGGAGGGAGTGGTTGGTGTGGTGACCTCTGATCAGCTCGGGCCAAGCGGTTTCGAGTATCAGAGGTTTCGCCAGATCATGACCAATGAAGTAAACGCTGCTATTGAAGCCGCTAGAGAGATGGGTGCTACCGAAATTCTGATTTCCGATTCTCATGGGAATGGAGAAAATCTCCTCATCGAACAACTGCCTGATGATATCCAACTCATCCGTTCCTGGCCTCGCCCGCTAATGATGATGGAGGGTATCGATGAAACCTTTGATGCAGTGATCTTTATTGGATATCACTCCAGTACAACGAACACTGAAGGAGTTCGAGCGCACACCATTTCGAGCGCCAATCTTACAGCAATTCGGTTGAACGGGATTGAGATGCTCGAGGCCAGCATCAACGCTGCTATTGCAGGAGATTTCGGGGTCCCTGTAGTGATGATTTCGGGAGACGACGCAGTCGTTGAAGAGGCCCAGCGCGTAGTCGGAGACATGGAAGGAGCTATAGTCAAATGGGCTCTTGGTTTTCACTCAGCCCGTACATTGATGCCTGAAGCCGCCTATGAGGTCATTCGTAACCATGTCAGGGCGGCACTCAGCCGTGTGGAGGATTTCGAGCCGTATATTTTGGAAGCCCCTATTGAGCTTGAGATCTCATTCAAGAACTATTTACCAGCTGAGGTTATGGCCTATCTCCCAAACGTTGATCGGGTGGATGCTCACACAATCCGTTTTATAGGAAATGACATGACCGAGGTAAGTAAGTTCATCGCGTTCACTACGCGTTACGCTGTCGACATCACGCCCTAATAATGCTCAAGAGATTCCTAGTCTGGTTACTCAGTCTCTTCCAAGGAACACCGGGGACGGACTATTCACCCGTAGAAAAGACCAGACAAAGAGAAGAGTAAGGCTTAATTAAATCTTCAATAGCCATAACCACATGCTAGTCCTCTGTATGGCTTTCGCTAACAAGGGTATCCACACTGTGCTCATCCGGCTGCGCGCCACCACTCAACCCAATCTTGGGGTATATCCACGCGACAGTGATCGAAATCGGTACTCCAAGAATCAAGCCGATAAGTAATGCACGGAGAAAGAGGTCAGGCAACGCCAAAATTCTGGATAACACTGATGCGCTCAGAAAAACAATTACTGATCCAACAGCATAGCTTAAAAGAACTATGACGACCCTTCTGACCTTGCCCTTACTCACCTTGGTAACTCTGCTAGGAATCTTGCTAGAGTAGATACCAGTCCCACTTGGTCCTCTACATAGGGAAAATGTCCGCTCTCGAGCACAGCCAGCAAACCTAAGGGAAGCGTATCTGCAAGAGCTCGCGACATCGCTACCGGCGGAATGTCGTAACGGCCATGCACAATTAGGGTGGGTACTTCAATCTCAGGAAGTCGACCCCACCAATCGATTGCATCTAGGTCCTCGCCAAGGAGTCTCGCTACCTCCTGACCATTCTGGGCAGTCCTAACAGAAAGGTTCAACTCTAGCTCATCGACCAACTCCCTATCCCGGAACATACTCCTGAAAGATGCACGATAAACTTGGCTAACAGTTGCAGGATCCTGAGCCCGGAAACCTTCGGAAGCCATAAGTCTTTCTAGTTCGGTAACATCTTGCTCACTCTGAGCAGCAGATTGCCGCGTTGCAGTAGCACCTAAAAATCTCTTACCAGGTTCTACGGGATTCATTAGAACAAGCCCATTCACATTGAGCGGATACTTGCTCGCGTAGCCTAACGCGATCAGGGCTCCGAACGAGTGGGCAAGCAACGTGATCTTCTCATACTCAAGCGTCTGTCTGAGAACATCGACATCGTCTACAAACGTATCGAGGCTTATAACATCCGGGGCTAGTGTAGCCTCGGATCGTCCTGTACCTCGTTGGTCGTAGTACACGAGAGTATTTCGGCTAGCAAGGATATCGAGGCCGGGCTGAAGATAGTTATGGTCTAACCCTGGTCCGCCATGAATAACGACTATTGGAGAACCCGACCCGATTACTTCATAGAAGATCCGGCCATCCTCCAGGCTGAGAAATCCTTGCCTGGATGCTTGCGCTGAAAGAGAGATAGCCGAGAAAGTCGCTGCCATGGATGTCATCCACACCGCCCGGGCAACACTTCTCCTGAGAGGTGCAACATTGACAGCTAAACGAGTCACTTCATACCCCAGTCGAACAATGGCATAAGAGTCGTCTGGATTGACTCCGGGCTAGAGCTCGCCGTGAGACCGAGCAACCTGCTCCTATCAAGTCGGCATCCCTGCCGGATCCGGAGAAGCAAAAGGTGGAACCTGTCCTTGCTTGGGCACACCCCCATCCTGAGTCAATTCAGACTCCTCAGCATGAAGGAAATGGAGCTTCAAGAAACTCGCCAACTCATCAACCAGAGAGTACATGACCGGAACTAAGATCAGAGTGAGAAATGTCGCAAATAGAATCCCCGATATAATCGCTACAGCCATAGAACCCCACCAAGCCACCTGTTCTCCTCCCCAATAAAAATCCGGGTCTAGGGACCCGTAGAGTCCGAAGAAGTCAAAGTTCAATCCGATGGCAAGAGGCACCAAACCCAAAGCTGTAGTTAATGCAGTAAGAACAACCGGCCGGAAGCGGGTTTTTCCACCCCTCACGAGTGCATCCTGAAGATCCATGTCATCGCGCTCTCGCAGGACATCAATGTAGTCGATCAAAATTATCGCGTTGTTTACCACAATCCCCGCAAGCGAGATGATGCCCACACCCGTATTGATAATCCCAAACGGCATCCGGAATATCATGAGTCCGAGCAGCACACCAATCGTGGACATAATCACTGAAGTCAGGATGATGGCGGGCTTAATGATCGAATTGAACTGGCTAATGAGAATGAACCCTATCAGCATCAAGGCGGTCAGGAACGCACCACTCAGAAATGCTTGTGCTTCATCCTGCTCTTGGGACTGACCGGTGTAGCGCATGGTATACCCAGGAGTAAGACGGCCCTCAAACTCGGTCAGTGTTTCTCTTACCTCTGCCATCACCGCATTATTCGTATAGCCAGCTGCCACATCTGACGTGATCGTTGCCATACGTTCCTGATCTTTTCGGCGAATCGCGCCTGCCCCACCCTCAACACTCCAGGTCGCCATTGATACGAGCGGGATTTGGATTCCGCCCTCTGCCATCACCGTAAGTTCGCGGAGACCCTCCAACTCATTCCGGTACGGGTCCGCAAGCCTAACTATGATGTCGTATTCGTCATTACCAGTTCGATACTTAGCCGCTTCGGTACCGTTGATGGCACCACGAATGGCATTCCCTACCCTCGAAGTATTCAAGTCGTAGAGAGCTGCCTTCTCTCGATCTATTGCTACAGCTAGCTCTGGGCGTGCTTCATTAAAGTCACTCTCTAGACCAACCAGTTTTGGGTATACCGGAGCACCTTCAAGGATACTCAGTAGTTCATCGGACAACTCCTTAAGTTCATCAGGATTCTCACCGACAATCTCTATATTTACCGGTAGTCCCTGGGGCGGACCCTCTACTATCTTATCGACTGTTACCGTAGCGCCAGCGATTTGCTTACCAACTGTTGCCTGCATTTCAGCCAAGGTCTCGAAGGCATCACGTTGTCGATCTTGAAAATCAACTAGGGATACACTTAAACGACCACTCTCCGGCCCTGTTGGACCACCCCCTCTCGGATTCCCACCCCCTCGACCACCACCACTTCCGGTAACCGACACGACCGACACCCAATCTGAACGCCCACCGACCCCATTGAGTTCTTGTTCAAGTTCACGAACAAATGCGTCCGTTACCTCTGCCCTTGTTCCAACGGGTGTTTCAATCTCAACCACCATTTCCCCTGGAGGCATCGACTCTGGGAAGAACTCCGTGCCCAATCCGAATAACCAGTAGCCCACGCCAGTCGCTAGGAAGACAACGAAAGTACCAGCTAACATCTTAGCACGGTGTGACAGTGCCCACCGAAGTTGGCGCTCATACGCTTTCATTACGTTCGGTAGGAAGTTGTTCTTAAAACTCCGGGCTAACCGTTCCAAGATAAAACGGTAAAGGCCCCACAGAGCTACGATCGTGACTGATAGCAGCACAGCAGAGAGCGGATTCACACCAACAAAGATAAAGAGTAGGGTTGCCAGGGCCGCACCAATTAATGTCCAACGCATAGCACGCCGCATCCTCCTGCGTGGCACACCATCAAGCTGCATAAACATGGCACACAATGTTGGGACGATGACTATAGCTACAAAAAGAGAGCTGGTTAGTGTGATGATCAATGTCTTAGGGAGGTAGCCCATGAAGTCACCTATCTCACCAGGCCAAAATAGAAGCGGTGTGAAAGCTGCTAGCGTGGTCGCTGTCGCCGCGATAATCGGTCCAGCAACCTCCCCTGTTGCCTTCTTCGCAGCCAATGTCCGATCCCACCCTTCTTCCAGGAATCTGTAAATATTCTCGACAACCACGATCGCGTTATCGACGAGCATACCCAGGGCAAGGATCAAGCTAAAGAGCACAATCATGTTCATCGAGATGCCCAGGATATTGAGCGTCATGAACGAAAGGAACATTGACGCAGGAATCGAGATCGCGACGAACACTGAAGTCCCCGCACCAAGGAAGAAAAGAAGTACAGCTACGATCAAAATGAGCCCTGAAACAATGTTGTTTTCAAGGCTGGACACCATCTGGTCGATTTCGCCGGACATATCCGAGGTAAATGTGACCTTGGTCGTGGGTGGAAAGAGTGATTCCATCGCTGCGACCTCAGCCTTCACTCCTTCGGCCGTTTCGATGATGTTCTCACCGGACCGTTTGATAACATCAAGAGTGATGACTGCGACACCATCCATGCGAGCGAAATTCTCTCGCTCGGCAAAACCAAAATCTACAGTTGCCACATCCCTCACGTAGATCGGTCGCCCTTCCTCAACAAGGACGACTATGTCCTCTATTAGAGTGGGTTCATCGAACTCCCCGTCTACACGTATCAGGTATTTAGTATCACCAACATCTATGGAACCGCCTGGAATATTTACGTTCTCATTCCGGATCGCGTCGATTACATCGCTGAGCGCAATGCCATAGAATTGCAGTTTTCCAAGGTCGACATCCACCTTAACTTCCCGTTCCAACCCACCACGGAGATCTGCTCGTAGAACCGGCGGCAGCGCTTCTAGTCGGTCCTGAAGTTCCTCAGCTAATTCCTTCAAACGCACCAGTCCATATTCGCCAGCCAAGTTGACCTGCATAACTGGCATTTCTGAGAAACTGAACTCAAGGATCGAAGGTTCTTCCGCGTCCTGAGGCAAATCTGACTTCGCTAGATCCACCTTCTCTCTAACCTTTTGTAACGCGTCATCTAGATCGATAGATGCCTCAAACTCGACCACAATGCTTGAGTAACCTTCTACCGATGTGGATGTCAGCTCCTTGAGCTCACTGATCGTGGAGAGCTCTTCCTCTAGCACCCGAGTGATTTGGCTTTCAACGTCACCGGGGGACACGCCCCTGTAGACTGTATTGACGGCAAGCATCGATATCGGGATCTGCGGAAAGGATTCCTTGGGTATTGCCTGGTAAGATAAGGCTCCCATGACCCCTATGATCACCAGCAGGATGACAACAGAAGTTCTGTGCTCGATCGCAAAGCTCGTTGGGAAGAACTCCTTGTATCGTGCTAAGGAGTCAGATCCCGATCTACGCACATCGGGTTCATTCACTCCCGTTCTCTGATGGGGTTTCTTGTCTTCACGCACGCCTCTACTGCCTCCCTCCGACAATGTTCACCCTGTCACCGTCTGCTACAGATTTTTGACCTACAACGATCAACTCTTCCCCAGGAGCAAGACCTGATTCGACGACTACAAGATTACGGCGAGTCGGTCCTAGAATGATTGAGCGGACTTCAGCCACCGTTCCCTCACTTCGCTCAGCTATCACAAACACGACGTAACCATCCTCAACTCGCACGAGCACGTCTTGGGGCACGACAATTGCCTCCTCAACTTCCTGGCGAGTTACCGCCATATTGGCGACCATCTCAGGCTTAATACGTCTACTGGGATTGGGCACCATGACCTCAATTGGAAACGTCCGATTTCGAGGGTTCACAGTAGAACCCACATAATGGATCGGAGCAGTAAATCGTTCCCCAGCGAATACGTCAAAAGCGACGGTCGCCTCCGCACCGACCCAAACGTCCGGGACGTATCTTTCGGGCACACCCGCGACCACCCTTACCGGATCCAGATCAATGAGCCGTCCCACTGATTGTCCCGGAGTTACCATCGATCCGATTTCTACGTGGCGCTCATCCCAAACCCCTGAGAACGGGGCCCGGATCGTTGTCCGAGCTAGCCGTTCCTCAAGACCCCTGAGTGCAGCCATGCTCTGCTCCGCACCAAACCGAGCCTCTAGATAGGTGATCTCAGAGCCTATCCGGTCTTCTTCCCATAACCGCTTGCGTCGCTCCCAAGTCTGTCCCGCTAGCTCCGCGACAGCGCGAGCCTGCTCCACTTGTGCTGTGAGTATACGATCATCGATCTTGGCAAGTGGCGCGCCACTTTCAACTTGCGCCCCCTTATCAACGAAAATTTCTCGGATCACTCCGCTTTCCTCAGCCGAGACCATCACGTCTTGATTGGCCACAGCTGCAGCTGTCAACCTGATCTCTTCTACAAATTTCTCGGTCTCAATCCGCGATACCTCAACATTGATGATACGAACAAATTCCTCGGAATCCGTTCCATCTATCCCACCTGCCTGAGCAGTTCCACATCCACTAACTGCAAGTGCGGCTATAAGAGATAGCACTCCTCGCTTCCTAGTGTCCGAGTTCTTCATGGTAGTTCGTAACCCTCTCCAGCTGTTTGGATTGCTTCTTGATCAACAAGTGGAACCAACCCAGTCGCCTCATCTAATTGTGCACGTGCGACCAGGTAATCGAAGACGGCCTGCGCGTAATTAAATTCACTCTGACGCAGCGCCACCTCCGCATCTATGAGCTCAAACTGGCTTCCGAATCCCTCTCGATACTGCGCGCTCGCTATCTCAAAGCCTCTAGTTGCCTGCTGCACCGCCAGCCTTTGAGCCCGAGCTCGTAACAATGCTTCTACAGACAACTCCAAGAGGCTCTTCACCTGGGCCTGGGCCATAGCACGCCCGCGTTGAGACTGGACCTCTGCGGATCGAAGTGCTGCTCGCTTCTGACCGATTCGAGACACCCGTCTGAAGCCCTGAAACACTGGCAGGCTCACTCTGACGCCAACAATGCGAGAGTATGCCCTCTGCCCGTCACCGCGGGCGAAGAAGTTCGGACTCCCATTGTCCTGAGCATTAATGATATAGTTGCCGAACAGTGTCACCTCGGGGAAGTAGCTTGCTTGCTCTAATCTCACTTCACTCTGCCTTAGATCCCGATTTAGCTCCAGCTGCCTCAGGTCAGATCTCAATTCACCTGCCATCCGAAGAGCACGGTTCGATAGTTCTAAGTCTCCTGTTTGGAATCCCATGAATTCTAGGATCTCACGGTTATCTGCATCATTATTCTCAAGATTGTCCAAATCCATGTTGGCCAGCGCCCCCGTCACCGAGATCTCCTCTTGGTCGGACACGTCTAGCTCAATCGCCAACTGACGGCGGACTTCACGAATGCTATTCTCTGCCCGCCTGAGGTTTGGTTCTAGATTTGCCAGCTCTACCTCAAGCCGCAGTAAATCGTAGTCTGAAGCAAGCCCAGCCTCGTTCCTCACTCTTGTTTCGCGAACAGATTCACGTACTCGTCGTACAGAGTTCTCTGTTAGGCGCAGCTGTTCACTCGAGAGCAGGAATTGGTAGTAGGATAGTCGCACCCGAGTCGCGACTGCATGAGATTGACCGCGAACTGCCTCTGATTGGAGTTGCTCAAAGCGGGACGCAGCTCCTACTCCCACGAAAACCGAGGGGCGTAGAAGTGGTTGTTCTACAGAGATAGTTGAGGCCCATTGATTGTCAGCCCCAAACCGAACAGCTAGGTAGTCGTCTGGCCCCGCGGTAGGATCGAAGATCGACGCAGGAAGGAAATTGACAGTAGGTGAAATGTTTCTCGAGTAGCTGGCATTCAGATCTACGCTTGGGTAGACCTCACTCCACGCCTCCGAGACACGCTCCTCTGCCTCAGCGAGCGCGAGACGTGCTGCCACAACATCCGGGTTCGCTCCTAGCGCAGTTCGAACAGCATCCTCTATCCCGAAAACTATCCGGTTAACTTGGGCTTCTACCCCAGTTGAACCCAGTCCAACCCCTAAGACCAAGCATATTGGAACTATACCGAGAACGTTCTTCCAGGATTGTATCTGTATCATTATTTCCTCTTCCTATTCGATCTCACGCCAAAGGCGCTGTTTGACCTCGCATATAGAGTTTCTCCAGTTGAGCCGCGAAGCTGGGGGTGGCGAAGCCGCTCATCATTCGAGCACCCGATTGCTCGAATAGTGATTGGAATTCCTCTCGGTCCATTGGGAAGATGCCTTGCTGGTAAAGCAGAATCATCCCATGTGCATGAGCCCACATCGTCAATGAGGTTTGGAGTGGATCAGCCTCTTTGAGGATGCCGACCTGCATACATTCACGAACTCGGTCTACCCAAAACTGATGGACTCCCAACCCCATTGCTTCTATGTCATCCGGAAGCTCCTTCATTCCAAGGCGTTCCGGGCCAGAAAACATGATCTTGTACCAACGGGGGTGTTCAAGTGCAAAATCGAGATACCCTTCACCCGCCTGGAAGAAACGCTCTATCGGTGTGGGCGCCTGTAGTGCCCGGTATACGTATCCCTGGTAAGCACGGTACGCTTCCCTAACAACATCAGCGAGTACCTTTTCTTTACCGTCATAGTGTCGGTAAAGGGCCGGAGCAGTAACACCAACACTCTTTGCGAGCTTTCTCATTGAGAAACCGGATAAGCCAGTTTCTAAATAGAGTTCACACGCGCACGCGAGTATCTTGTCTCTTTGGACTGCCATGTTAACACTGTAAACATAGTGTCCTATTCGGTCAATAATTTAAGGAGAATACCTGCTAACACCGTTTAGTGTTAAAAGGTGCAATGGGAACAGCTCACTTACTGGGTACCACGCAGAAAGGCCTAGAATGAGCAGTTCAGTCCCTTACTTCGACCTTCGCGCTGAGAATAAGGTCGTCCTGAGTTATACGGTCCACGATGTCCATTCCCTCAACAACCCATCCGAACACGGTATACCCACCGTCTAAGTGTGGAAGCATTGTATGAGCGATGAAAAATTGCGAACCCTCGGTATCTTTTCCGAGCCTTGCCATACCCACAGATCCTCTTTGGAAAGGTATCCCGTTTAACTCGGTTGTAATCTCAAATCCTGGGCCACCGTTACCAGAAAAACCCTCCACGTCTCCCCCCTGAACTACAAAATTCGGGATGACTCTGTGAAAGGCCACACCATCATAACGTCCTTCTTCACTAAGTCGGGCAATCGTTTGAACGGTATGAGGTGCATGCTCCGTGAACATTCTGATTCTAATTCGTCCCCGAGTCGTCTCAGTCACCAACTCAGGAGCTTCACCAAGCCGTCTCAAGTAGCTCCAGTCGATTCGGGTCGGATCGTAGCTTGGCGGCGCAGACAATACTTCAGGAGGTAACTCCAAGCCATTATCAACTCCGATATCAACAGTTGAAACCTCTCCCGTCAGTCGTTCGAGTTCTATGGCCGCGGTCCGCCTTATTAGAGCAGTTTGGTGTCCCAGTGCTTCTCGGAGAATCAAGTGAGCATCCGGATCACCCGTGATCGCTATCAAACCCAAGATCTCGATAGCCTCTCGGATCTCTGACCCAGCCGCAAATTCCCGGTATACATCACCCAGGACTTCGGCACTACCGAACTCACCGAAGAGAGGGTCAGTAAGCATCTCTAACCCAGTCCGGTAGACGCTAGCATCGTCGCTCTGTACCGCACCCGCAAAAATTTCGTAATAGACTCGTCTGAGATCGGGATTCTGCCTATCCCCGGACCAGCGACTCGCCAAAGCTTCAACCGCGGCAGTGTTGACCTCTGGATAGGAGGACCGAGCTGCCTCACTGAGCCTCTGGAGCGCCTCTGTCCCACTGACTTGGCTAAGGGCAGACACACCTATCTTCCAACCTGCCGAGTCGTCCGAGTTCAGTGAATCCAACCAATTGAATACAAATGGCCCTTCATTCTGCCGGCCTAATAGTCGCAAGAGCGGTTCGGTTACACTTCCACGTTCTAGACCGGAATCAATCCAACTCTTAATACGCGTAATGATTTCAGGAGGGTGGTCCACTCTCGCGATACTACTTGCCGCCCTGGCAGCCACATGCTCGGAAGAGTCTTGAAGACCATTCAATAGAACCTCGAGCACCTCCGGTTGAGATTCTCGCCCAGTGAGGCCTGCTAGCGCTTCAGCCCGCGCGCGCCAGTCCTGAGCTGCACCAGCCCATCGGGTCAGCCGTCCGACATCCGAATCATCTCCTAGCCGACCAAGGGCCACGATGAGATGCAGGGCAGCCGGGTCATCTTCCCCAAATAGATCCAGGACCTCTCGGAGACGTAACACTCTCGATGACCACAGGGATGTGTCTGTTACACGCCCAAAATAGTATGCCGCAGCAACTCTAATATCCGGGTTGGAATCATCTAGTTTACTGAATAGCAAGTCACGACTGTCCGCATGATTCACGTTGAAGACTGCTCCATTCACTGCGAGCGCAAGGACTCTCAGGGGTTCTTCGTCCGTTAGTACATCGGCCGAGAGAAGTGCCTCAGACGCCGAAACGGCCCCGATCTTTCCTAGAGCTTCTAGGATTCGATACCTGACGTCGCGCTGTGTTTCTCGTGTGAGTACCTCTACTAGAACAGGGACTGAGGACTCATTGTTAAGCTGGCCAATCGCGAACACGATATCCCGTCGTACTGCCGCGTCCTCTTCACTTTGTAGCCTGGACGCCAGGATCGAAAATGTGGTGGGCTCCTGAATAGATCCAAGAGCGAATGCCGCTCGAGCTCTCAGAGCAGGGTCCGTTGCAAAAAGCGTTTCAGCTAGACCCAGCGCGTCTCGGTCTACTTGGAGATCGACAATAGCTTGAAGTCTAGGATTTCGGAGCAACCCATCGCTCGTGCGCACGGATATCGCGTCATCCCCTTCGATTGTCGAAGTGCTAATCTGGCACCCCAAGCAAGAGCAAAGAGTGACGAAAACCAATGCGACCCGGCACAAGCTGGCCATTCTATACCCCCCTAATCCTTGAGCATTACTTTGACGTCTAACTGCGCATCTATCCCTAAT
>Ga0257113_1000597_pt1 | contig 12163 bp, 13 predicted proteins | sample LP_taG_4_FD_191568 | JGI IMG/M metagenome (GOLD analysis project Ga0257113, IMG submission 191568) | Marine microbial communities from Northeast Subartic Pacific Ocean, Canada - LP_J_2015_P26_2000m | ecosystem: Environmental > Aquatic > Marine > Oceanic | place: Canada: Northeast Subartic... | reverse complement strand
GTATACCTACCTATTACCATTTAAAAAAATTAAAAAATAAAATTATTTTGAATGCATTTATGTTTACAAATAGTACTGTAGGCTTTGTTTCAACCTAAATATTTTGCAACTATCAAACTATATTCCTTAAAAAAATTAGTCAGATTGATTTGTTGTACAATTTCAAAATTTACTTTTAGATTATCCATTGTAGTATATTTTTTGGTGTTGATTTCTTCAATTGTATTAACCAATTCTGATTTGTCATTAATAATGAATTTCTTTCCTTGGTATTGATCTACTGAACGAGTTTTAACTATAAATAACAAATATCCTCCAACTCGAAGATGCATTTTACAATTTAGTAATGCAATTTCCACTTCTTTGGATTGTTCAACATCAACATACACAACGTCTACTTTCCCATCAATAATTTCATACTGTGAAGGTTTTGTCATATCCATAATGATCGGTTTTATATTATCTATTTTCTGTACTAACTTCTCTATCAACTCTTTAGCAGTTTCATGTGAATGTTCAACAGCATAAACAACACCTTCTGCACCAATAATATCTGAAATATGACTCAGTGTTACTACAGCTGAAGTACCTAGATATAACACTCTAGATTTTTCAATTATGGGTAGAATTTCAAGACCGTTAAGAATAGCAGCGGCAAGTTTGCTTTTATACGGTTTCCAAACTCTGTATTCCTGATCATTTGAAAAAATTATTTTTTCGTTATAAAATTTATTTCCTCTAATCAAATTCTTAGTTGTCAGTTTCAAAGAATTATTTACTATAATCCAAGAAATTGAATCCTTAGTCATCTATTAATTTTTTTAAATTTTTATTGATATAATGGTGTTTCTGATGACTTCCACTACCTGGTATAGGATGTATAGTAACAGAGATAAATGTACAGAGCAACAAATTTTTTATGAGTTTTATTATTTGGATGACTGGTCTGCCCTGTTCAGGAAAATCTACAATTGCTAGAAAATTACGTGAACATTTTCCTGATTTGGAAGTTCTAGACGGTGATGATATTAACAAATGGCTTAAAGCTGATGGTTGGTCAAGGGAGTCCAGAATAACAAATAACAAAAGAGTAGCACACATAGCTAAATTACTACTTAAACACAATATCTCAGTATGTGTTTCTGTAGTAAGTCCTTATAGTGAAGGAAGGAAAACAGCAAGAGAGATCATTAATGACAATCGATTTATTGAAACATACATCAAATGCAAACTAGAAGTTTGTGAGAGCAGAGATGTTAAGGGCATGTATAAAAAAGCTAGGCTTGGTGAAATAATTAATTTTACAGGAGTTAATGGTGAATATGAAACTCCATCTAATCCTGACTTGGTAATAGATACTGAAAAGTGTTCTCCTGATGAAGATGTGGTAAAAATTATACAGTATCTAAAATCACGAGAACTAATTTCATCTACAAATTAATGTGACTATGACGGATTTAAATAAAATGTTACATAATTTTCCCTTTAACAATACACTACCAGAAACTGAGTTAGCAGTTCGTGCAGTAAAAGAAGCTGGTGATGCAGTTATGAAAATATACAGACATGATTTTACGACTACCTTTAAGAAAGACAATGAACCGTTAACTGAGGCTGATCTAAAAAGTAATAATATAATTCAAAAAATCCTTGCTAGTACTGGTTATCCTATCCTCTCTGAAGAAAGTCTAGATGACAAAAAAAGATTAGGCTGTGACAAAATATGGATTATAGATCCTTTAGATGGAACATCTGATTTTGTGAGCAAAAGTGGTGAATTTACCATCATGATTGCGTTGGTGGAGAAACATGAACCAATTTTGGGTGTGATCTATTGGCCCACAAATGATATTCTATATGTAGCCCAAAAAGGCGGTGGCGCACACAAATTTGTTACTGGTGTATGGGAAAAACTTACAATTAGTAAAAGGTCGGAACCTCATAATTGTAGAGCACTTGGAAGCAGACACCACTTATCTTCTCAGGAGATTAATTTCCTGAAACTGCTGAACGTAGAAAAGTTTTCAGAAAGAGGAAGTTCATTAAAAGTAATCGATGTTTGTTCTGGTACTGCAGAATTGTACTTTACCATGACAAATAAAATTAAACAATGGGACACATGTGCTTCAAATTGCTTAATAGTTGAGGCGGGAGGAAAAATGACTGACATGCTTGGTAACGAACTAGAATATAATACTGAAAATATTTATCATAAAAATGGAATTCTTGTTACTAATGGTATAATTCACAATATTATAACTGATAGATATAATGAATTTTTAAGAAAGATGAAGAATGATGATTTGAGTGAATTGAAGTGAATGCAATTATAATAGCTGGAGGAAATAGTACTAGAATTCGTCCTTTATCAAACGAAATTCCAAAGACAATGATTGAGATATATGGAAAAAGTATACTTGAGAGACAAATTGAGCTTTTCCAAAGATATGGCATTTCAGATATTACAGTTGTAACTGGTTATCAAAGTGAAAAAATTAACTTACCAAATATCACTTGTATCAAGAATGAAAAATATAAGAGCACAAACGTAAATGAAGGGTTATTTTGTGCAAAGGCTAAGTTTAATGATTCTGTTGTTATTACCCATGGAGATTTAATTTTTGAACATGAAGTTTTAGAGCAGGCATTAAATTTTAAAGGTGATATAGGTGTCGTAGTTGATTTAGATTGGGAAAAACAATATACAGGAAAATTTGGAAATATTCTTTCAGAAGCAGATAATGTAATAATGAATAAAAAACAAATTCTGAAAATAAGAAAAAATCTCACTAAAAAAAATGATCTCTTATTAGCCGAATCAATAGGTATGTTTAAACTATCAAAAAGTGGTGCAGGAATTTTACTTGATAGATATAATCATTTAAAAAAATCACATAAGGGAAGATTTCACTCATCACCATCGTTTAAGGATGCATTCTTTTTTGAAATGATTCAAGATATAATAGACACTAATGTTATAGTTGAACCTATTCCAATAAACGGAGGATGGTGTGAGATTGACAGACAAATAGATCTAGAAAGAGCAAAGGAAATTTTTTCTCATCAATCCAAATAATTCATAGCAATTTTATAAAACATCTTAATCCCAACCAAAGTTTTGACCCAATAATTTGTATAATCGTTCGTTATACGGTTTAAAATAATCTACTAGAATTTTTCTTGTTGCTGTTTTCATTTTTTCGTATTTTCCTACATTCCATCTTTCTTCTTGCTTTAATTCAAAACTTGATAAGTTTAAAAATTTAAAAATTTTATCAAAAACTTGTTGAGGATTTTTCGACAAATCTTTATTTTCAATAATACAGAATTGTTCACGCCGAAAAAATTTCAGCCAGTTTTCAAGACTATCTACATAAGTTCCGATACGTAGATAATTAAATTCAACACGGTTGGAAAAATTTGGATTTTTTATTTGAAAATTGTTATTCTCTTTAATTATTTCTATTCTCTTTATCTCAGAAAATATAGCATCTTCGAATGTCCTTTTCTCAATGCCTGTTCTAACAAACATATTATAGTTTGAGTAAGCTCTGTCTACTGGATTTCTCAAGAGAACGATTAATTTAACGTTCGGAATAACATCCTTGACTCTTTGAGGAACTAAGGGATGATACAAATAAGTTGAAGTGTGCTCACCCATGAGGCACTTTCTTTTACGAATGGATTCTACAAGTGATTTGTAAAGTTTAGTTGGGAAATGTGATTTATACCAACTAATTTTATTACTATAAGCATATTCAAAGAAGTGGATATTCCGTGCACTATAGCCAATATCCGGATGTTGTAGGAGATATTTATGAGTGGCCCATGTTCCTGATTTACTACTCCCAATTATAATAAAATTAGGTAATGTTCTGATACTGCTAGTTACCATTTGAAATGCACGACCAATTGAAAATTTATTTGGATTTTTATACCAATTAGGGTCTAAGGTCAATCCAACTGAAAATCTATATGGATTTAATTCTGGATGTTCAAGTAGCCATATTCTTAAACGTTCTCGCATAGAATGGTTATTTTTTTTGGCATCATATAATTTTTTAACGTTTTGGGAAGATAATTGCGAAATATTTAGGTTAGATATCAAATTATTAACTTTCCATATAACCAAGTCTTTTCAACTCACTTGAAATTCTTTGCATTTCTTCATCAGAAATCTCATCATCAGATTCCGATAAACTATCTTTTTCTAATTCCAATATTTTTTTAAAGATAGTATGATGATTATTCTGCAAAAAAATTGAATGAACTATTACTGTTATCTCATACAAATTCTCCAAATCACTAAAAAATGCACTTCACCTCTTAGAAATCATAAATCAAAATAAAACAAATAATTTTTCTTGATAGTGAAATTGATATAGTTAACAGAACCGTCTCTTCATATGAATGAAAACAGAGGATTTCGTTCTTGGTATTATTTTAGAATGGGTTGGGGAACCTATTTTGCATTTATTTTTGCTGCAATCAATACTTTAGTAGTAACATATTATTTGGCAATTGAAAGGGTTCCTGCACTCCTTACAATCTTTCCAAATTTTTTGTATTATGTTTTAATTATTTCCTCTATCGGTGTCCCATTATTGATTATTGTGGGTTATATTCATTACAAAAGAACTTTAGCGTTCAAATCTGAAATAGATATTGTTGTAGAAAGCAATCCATATCAACGCAGAAATATTGTAAACATACACTTAATCTTGGAATCCATCATGCAAACAAATCAGCTATTATTAAAATTATCAAAAAATGAAAAATTATCTGAAATGGAAATTGGAGAAATAAATTCCAAAATTGCTGAAATTTCTAAATTTGTTAATAGCAGAACTTTCAAAAACTCATCTGATATGGAATATGTACAAAAAAGTGTTCAAGATGTCTAATTGACAAAATTCAATCTAAAAAACCCAACAAGCAGTTATAAAAAATATACTCATTATTAGTAATTATGTGGAAAATTATGCAACCACCTTCCATTTATTTCGGTACCGGGACCGCGTGTGATTATCATTATCCATCTAACAGTTTGATAATTACGTCAAAAGGTGCAATTTCTAGGGGCTGGATCGAATATTTGAAAATAAAAAATTTTTCTATATTTGATGAAGTTGAGCCAAATCCCTCTATTGAAATCGTTGAAAATATTATTTCGCAATTTAAAAATGAAAATTTTTCTAGCATAATTGGTTTAGGAGGTGGTAGTTCATTAGATGTAGCTAAATTTGCAGCATTTAAAATGGGAAAAAAGAAAATTATGATACCTACTACATTTGGTTCTGGAAGTGAAGTTACTAGAATTTCTGTGTTGTATGTTGATCAAAAAAAAACTAGTTTTCATGATGACAAAATTTTAGCAGATGTTGCAATAGTTGATTCCACTTTTATTGAAGGCACTCCCATGGAAGTAATAAAAAATTCTGCCATTGACTCATGTGCACAATGCTCAGAAGCATATGATAGTAAACTTAGTAATCCTTATACAAAATTCCTTTGTAATACTGCTTTTGATATATTAGAATATGCTATTCTTAATGATAAATTTGAGAAATTAGCGTTAGGCTCATTACTTACTGGGTTAGGATTTGGAAATAGTTCTACTACATTAGGTCATGCATTATCTTATGTTTATTCAAATGAAGGAATTATGCATGGTCATGCATTATCATTTACTACCTTGCTTGCTCATAAATTTAATAATTCAATTTTCTACAAGCGGTTCGAAAGTATTGTAAAAAAATTGAAATTTAAAAAGATTTCATTAAATTTAGATGTTAATCTAGCAAGTGAGTTAATTTTAGAAGATAAAAAACATTTAGATAACAACCCAATACCAATCACAAAAAATGAAATAATTAATTTATTAAAAAAAATTAATTTAAATCATTAGTAAAATCAAAAAACTACTTGGGCCAATAATGATAGTAGTTAAAATAAAGAACAGTAAAGAGGCTAGTGGTAGAGTTTCATTAAAACCTTTAGATATAAAAAAAAGATTTACTTCCAAATGAAAAACTATGAATAACTTTAATGTGGCGTTAAGCATATGGATAAAATTTTTACATCAAAAGCAACCACATTAAAAATTTTAAAAAACAAACTTAGAAAATCTAAAGTTGAAAAATTATATAATTTCACAGTCATAGAATGGACTACTGAACCAAATAAAATACTAGAAAGAATATCTAGTACTTTTACTTCTAATCAAATAATTATTCGAAGCTCAGCACTAGATGAGGATTCTTGGGAAAGTTCTCAAGCTGGGTACTATGAGAGTATTTTAAATGTAAATACTAGATCAAAAAAGCTCATATCTCAAGCAATAAATTCTGTTATTAAGTCATACAAAAAAAATGGAAATGAAAACACACAAAATCAGATTCTAATACAAGAGCAAGCAAAAAATATTTCCTATAGCGGTGTAATATTTACTAGAACACCTGATCATGGAAAACCATATTATATTATAAATTATGAATATGGTTCCTCTACTGATGGAGTGACAAAGGGTGAAGTGTCTGACACAATTAAAATATTTAGAAAAATAAATCTATTAAAACTTCCAAAACATTGGAATCTATTACTAAAATCTGTGAGAGAAATTGAGCGTGTTACTAAATCGGATAAGTTAGATATTGAATTTGGAATTACCAAAAAATATGAAATTATAATTTTTCAAGTTCGTCCTTTAGTATCTATTAGAGAAAAAAATATGGTCTCTACAAGAATTATTGAGAAACACATAGATCATCTAAAAAAAGAATTTAACAAAAAATTTAATACAAAACCACTACAGGGTGATCATACCATTTTTTCTGATATGACTGATTGGAATCCCGCTGAAATAATTGGTAATAATCCTCACAATTTAGATTATTCTATTTATGATTTTATTATAATGCAGTCTGCTTGGCATGAAGGACGTTCAAGAATTGGATATAACAAATTAAAAAAATGCAGATTAATGCATAAATTTGGTAATAAACCATATGTTGATGTAAGAAGTAGTTTCAATTCTTTACTTCCTTCTAACATCCGTATTGGATTAAAAAGGAAATTAATCCACTATTACCTGGATAAATTAAAAAGATTTCCTCATTTGCATGATAAAGTCGAATTTGAAATTTTATTTACCTGCTATGATTTCTCTATAAAAGATAAGTTAAGTCAATTAAAATCATATAATTTCACACAAAATGAAATTAATGAAATAGAGTGTAATCTTTTAGAATTCACAAATACTTTAATCGAAAATTTTCCACAACTGTCAAACGAATGTAAGGTTTCAATTAATCATTTAAAGAAAAACAGAGAAAAAATTCTGACTCAATTAAATAATTCAGAACGGAGATATAAAGAATTAATCTTTGCTGCTGAACAACTACTTCATGATTGTAAGGAATATGGAGCTGTGTCATTTTCTTTAATGGCTAGAATAGCATTCATTGCTTCAAAAATATTAAAAAGTCTGGTCAGTTCTAATATAATAACTCAACAATATTATGATGAATTCATGCAGTCAATTGAAACTATACTATCACAATTTCAAAATGATGTGATAAAATATCAAAATAACACAATGACAAAGAGACAATTTCTTAAAAAATATGGGCATTTACGGCCAGGAACATACGATATTTGTGTTCCACGTTATGAACAAAATCATCAGTTTTTGGAGGAATTAAAATTACAACATATAACATTTAATAAAAAATTCTCACAGAAAAGACAAGTCAAAAAAGTCTTAGAAAGTCGTAATCTAATATTCTCTAAGATAAGTTTGTCTAATTTCATTAAACAGGCACTAATTGAACGTGAAGAATTAAAATTCGTCTTTACTAAAAATCTTAGTGATGCATTAGAACTATTAGCAGAAGCAGCTGAAAAATTAAATTTTTCAAGATATGAAATAGCTAATCTAGAAATTTCTTCAATACTAAAATATTATCGAAATCAAAATAAAAAATCATTAATCAAAATTTGGAGAAAAAAAATTAACACTCAAAAAACTTATTTTTCAGAATATGAGAACCTTATACTTCCTCCAATAATATCTTCTGATAAGGATTTTGAGATTATTACATATCCTTACACCAAACCAAATTATGTGACAACAAAAAAAATTTCATCTCATATAATTAATCCTGATGAACTCTCTGAAACCAGTGTATTTGCAAACAAAATTATTTTATTAGAAAATGCAGATCCAGGTTATGATTGGATCTTCTCACATAAACTTTCAGGCTTAATAACAAAATACGGTGGAGTTGCTTCTCATATGGCTATCCGGTGTGCTGAAATTGGACTTCCAGCTGCTATTGGATGTGGAGAAACCATCTATGAAAAATTATTGTCATCTTCTATAATCATGCTTGATTGCAAAAACCAGCAAATTTTGATTCTGAAAAATAAAAAGTTGGAGAAATATGCTCAAGAAAAACTAATACTAAAATCACTTGGCTACATCAAATAATATCACATATGGTAAATGATTATAATGAAAAATAAGAAACTGACAATAGGCATTTCGTTAAGAGTTGTAGGGAATACAGATTATAATGAGAAAAGAGATGCATTGAGTCAAGATTGGTCTAAATTTTTTGAAAAATTAGAAATCAATCCTCTTCTAATTCCTAATACAATTAAAAATGTTTCAGAATTTTTAGAAGATATGCAGGTACAAGGATTATTTTTATCAGGTGGTGATAACGTTGGTGATAATCAAGATAGGGATATAACGGAACAAAAAATTATTGATTATTGTTTAGAGAAAAAAATCCCTTTAATTGGAATTTGTAGAGGAATGCAAGTTATCAATACGTTTTTTGGTGGCAAAATAGAAACTTTAGAAAATTCTAAACATGTTGGCGACCCCCACCTTGTATCTCTAAATAAGAGTATTGCAGAGTTATTACATACTAATGAATTACAAGTTAATTCTTTTCATAATAATATAATTAAACAAAAAAATCTGGGAAAAAATTTGGAGCCTTTTGCTATGGCTAACGATGAAACTATTGAAGGATTTTATCACACTAAATTACCTATATTTGGAATTATGTGGCACCCTGAAAGAATTCCGAATGATGGAAATGAACTGATAATTAGAAAAATTTTTTACGAAAAAGGAAATTTTTAGAAATAATTTGAATGCAATAATTTTAGCTGCAGGCCAAGGGAAGAGATTGTATCCTTTAACTAAAAATAAACCGAAATGTATGGTAAATTTATTTGGAAAAACACTGTTAGAATGGCAAATTTCTGTTTTCAAACAATGTGGGATTACTGATATATCGATAGTTACTGGGTATCACTCTGAATTAATTGATTTGCCAGGTGTAGAATTTTTTCAAAATAAAAAATTTGAAACAACTAACATGGTTGAAAGTCTTTTCTGTGCATCTGAAAAACTGGAGAAATCAACTATTGTTTCTTATGGCGATATAATTTTTGAAAAGAGAATTCTTGACAAACTACTTCAATCTAAGCATGATTTTTCAATTGTTGTAGATAAAAATTGGCGGAAACAATGGAATACAAGATTTGAAAATCCTCTTGATTATGCTGAAAGTCTTAGACTGAATAAAAGTGATGTTATATTGGATATTGGTAAGAAGGTTCAAGACATTGATGAAATTTCTGGTCAATATATTGGACTAATGAAATTTCAGAATAAGGGAATCAACATCATTAAGGATTTTTACCATAAATGCAAAGAATATTCAGTTAAAAATTCAAACCCATTAAATCTATCGTTACCATTTGAAAAATCCTACATGACTGATTTTCTTCAAGGACTAATCAATGCTGATTTTAGTCTAAAAGCAGTAATAATTGAGAATGGGTGGTTAGAATTAGACTCTATAAACGATTATGAAATTTATCAGAAGATGTATAATAATAATTCATTAAAGGAATTGATTGTTTTAGGGGATTAGTTAATGAATCCTAACATAATTTTTGTTTTACTGGATGGAGCTAGGTGTGATAGAATACATACTTCAAAGGATTTTATGGAATTGAAAAAGGATGGATGTTTATTTAATAATGTAACTGCTGCGTATCCTTATACTTTCCCAGCAATTAATTCTATGTTTACTGGTATGTTTGGAAAGGAAAACGGTGTTGACGCTTATTATAAAATGTTTAAGCTAAAAGATTCTATTGCATTTTTACCAGAAATATTACAAGAAAATGGTTATTTCACTTCGTGTGATTTGATATCAGACAAAGTTATTTCCTCTAGAGGGTTCGATATTTACCAATCTCATAACGAATATGAAGATGATCTTATCATAAAACATCCTGAATTAATAAAAAAAAGTTTCAAAGAGGCTAATGGACAACCCATTTTTACCTTTTTACAGTTTAGTAGAATTCATACAATAACTGTTTCAGAGGTTTTAAAAAAATATGAATGGGATGATGCAGAATTTTACCAAAAAAAATCCGACAATATGAAAAATTATGACAAAGCATTCCAACAATCAGTGGTATACGCAAAAAAAATAGTTCAAACAATTGAAGAACTAGGAAAATCTACTGAAACTGTCATAGTTTTTTTTAGTGATCATGGAACTGGTGTAGGTGAAAGATTTGGAGAAAGGAATTATGGGGTATATACATATGAAGAAACAATACGAACATTTCATCTTTTTCTAGGTACAGGCATTGTAAAAAATCATGTTTGCGACAAATTAGTAAGTTCATTACAATTATTTCCAACAATCATGGATTTATGTCAAATAAAATTTGATTCTCAAACAAATCTACCAAGTTTAATGCCATATTTTGTTGGTAATTTAGATACTAAAATTGAACTTCCATATGTTTTTTCGGAAACTGGAGGATTGCAAGGACCTTTTCCCTCACCAAAAGAACCAAATGTTTTCTGTATAAAAAATTCTAGATATAAATTAATTTTCTTTAAAACATCTAAGGAATGGAAAATGTTTGATTTGATTAAGGATCCTAGAGAAGAAGAAAATATTTTTGGTAAGCAGATAAAAGAAGAAAAAGTATTACAAGATAAATTAACCAAGTGGATTAACAGATAATTGAGAGTTAGATAACACAACTCAGAATAGCAATATGCTTAAGAACTGGGTGTATAATGAAGTAAGTTTCACCAGCATCAGGATCCTGCTTCAAAAAATTCTCATTTAATAATAAACTACCTTTCAAAACATCTATCATTGTATCCGAACGAATATGAGCATCAAAAATATCATCAATGAAAATATGAGACGGTTTTGAAAAAGATTTTTGATGAATTATTTTTCCCGCATCCAACTTTTCATCCATTACATAAGCGGTTACACCGCATTTATCATCATTGATTATACTATAATAGAAACACGTACTACCTCTGTAGAAAGGGACGAGCCCAGGATGAAAATGAATGAATCGTGGACCAGATGAAAGTATTTCTGATTCAAGTATCCCACCTCCAGTAAATATGTAAAAGTCTATCCTACTTTGTTTTATAAAATTTCTTAACTCTAAATTATTTATGTCAACAAAAGGAAATTCTTTAAAATGCGTATAATTTTCATTAAGAATAGTTTTGACAGACTTTTCTATTCTTATCCCATACAATTTTGCTTGATTGATTTCTTTATTAGAGAATTTTTTTTCTTCTCGATCATCATTCATGAATATAATTTGATTTAATTTTATTTTGTTGTCCACTAATTTGCTCAAATATGCCTTTGATCTTACATCAGGCGTTAAAATCATTCCAATTTTTTTCATTTTTTTATTCCCTTTAATTTGCAAAGAGTAAATATGTAATTCAACTCCTTTTGTAACACAAAGCAGAACAGAGATTTTTCAAAATTATTATTAATTTTATTATGTTGTGATGAAACTGTATCGTTAAGTTTTAGAGATGTATTAAGAAATTTTAGATTGTTTGTTTGTTCATATTTTAATAAACAGCAAAGTGATAGAAGTATGTAATTACATAATTCAGTATAATTTGAATCGATTTCTGTAAAATTTGCATTATATTGTGAGTAAAGCAGTTTTTTTATTTCAAATTTTTTTATTAGCCGATTAAGAATTTTTTTGTCAGTTTCATCAGATTTTCCTGTTTTTAATCTAACATATAGAAACGCTAAGAGGTTTTCAGTATCATAACATT